>Ga0099849_1000068_pt1 | contig 36807 bp, 44 predicted proteins | sample CB_VirMetaG_4_FD_78177 | JGI IMG/M metagenome (GOLD analysis project Ga0099849, IMG submission 78177) | Freshwater to marine saline gradient viral communities from Chesapeake Bay - CB_1508_1M Viral MetaG | ecosystem: Environmental > Aquatic > Marine > Coastal | place: USA: Chesapeake Bay... | reverse complement strand
ATCATTTTGAGGGTCAAGGGCAAAAAACTTTTTCAAAGGTTCGGCAAGAGCATACCCAAGGTAATCTAAAAGCATACCCACGAATGTTTGGCAGGAGCATACCCATAAGTTCCACGTAGAAAAAAATAAGTGTTGACTTAACTTGACACGCCGTCAGACTAAAAGAATGAGCAAAGATATATTAAACAATCATACTTACCTTGGGTTTCCGATTGAAAAAGTAAACGAAATTGAAGATAAGATTTATTTACTAATTAGGGAAAGCTTAAACAATACAGAAAAAGATTTTCTAATTACAGAAGATAAGACCAACAATTTTTATTATTCAGAAGCAGTCGAACAAATCCTGTTTTTAATAAAAACAATAAATGAAACTGAAATAGATTCATAAACACACATTATTATTATGCTAAAATTAATCAAAAACAAAATTATTCAAGCGGTTGTTAAATCAGACGCTTTTAAATTAGTAGTAGAAGACCTTGCTATAAAAGGTGCTGAACTGTATATTGACGATACTTGCGACTTCATTGACAAGGAAGACCTTGACCGAACAATGCAGGACTTTGTTTGGGACAATGACATTATTACTTCCGACAACATTTATCAATACACCGAAAATTTTGTGGAGACGGATAACATCAATGACCACATTGACGACCGCCTTGCAGAGAAGAATCTCGATGAGTTAGATATTGGCTTTGAAGTTACCAAGTATTGCGATGAGAATCTTTCAAAGAATTTCTTGGAACACGCCAACGCTCTTACAAAACATTTCAAAGTTGTTGTTGAGGACACTTGGGGAAAGGAGTCTAACAATGGATAAAGTCGAAAAAATAAGAAGTTATTTAAAAGACATAAAAGAAACCACCGCAAGCGATTTGCAATCCGTTGCAGGCAGAGTTCATTTTAAAAATTTAATTACAAGTATAGATTCTTTGCTAACAGGTTGTTTAGATGGTGATGATGTTCTTGTTCTTTATGACCGTTGCCAACTAGACGATTATAAATCTCAATTCACCAATAAACCCGCAACTTGGGAAGAGTGGAATAATTTCAAGATACACAAAGACATTGATTATGCTTATGAACACGCTTCAGAATATTTAGGCGGAGCTGAGTCAGACGTCATAGATGAGGAGAAGTATTTAGAAGAGGAGGGCGATAATGGCTAGATTCAAATTAGACGTCGCAAACCTTAAAGAAAAACACTTTTGTGACTTTATGGAAAAAGTAGGAGACTTGGCAATGTCACGACCTTACAACACCACAAGTTCTATAAAAGTTGTTGAACCAACAAACACTCAACAGTTCTACACCAACGACGACCTTGCTTCTATCTCATCAAACATTTTTGACGATTTGGTAAAAGAGGGTTTAGCTTGGCACAGTATTACCGCTATTCGTGACACCATTACAAAACATTTAGTAAAGGAGTTTAGCAATGACTGAGAGAAAAACACTTAAAGACGACGACATTGCTGACGTGGCATTAAACATTGTTGACGATTTGGTAAGAGCAGGGCTTTGTCCTAACTGTACAGACACCGACGATTCCACAGAGTTCGTTGTGCAGGATACAATCCGCCGACACCTAGAGAAAGAGTTTGGGTATCCGTTCCGTGAGGGCGACGACTACTACACCTTAGACGCTCTTGGTAATTTACATCATAGCGTTTGGGACGAGCAGAGTGAAACTATTCACGACCAAAACCCTAACAAAGTTTATTACAATCCAATACACAGCGAAAACGGTATTTGGTTGGAAGAGATTGGAGGGAGTGACGAATGAATGCACAGGAATTAATAATACAATTATTGAACGTCCCACCTAACTCTCAAGTTCGTTTGGTAACGTCAGATATGATTCACGACGACGACCCCACAAATTATTATTTGGAGGAAGTTGTTACAGAAGAAGTTACCGTTTACCACGACGACGAGTGTAACACAGAAATAATACTAATCGGAATTGAATAGCCTATGATTGCCTTACCCCTGTTGCTTGGAGTTCTATTTATAATTCTAATGCTTAACATAACATAATAATAAGAAAGCCTTCCATAATCGGAGGGCTTTTTTATATAACATTTTCAAGAGTTCCGCACTATCACCGAAAATTTTTTCCCTGCGGGGCTAAGCTAGGCTCACTCCGTTCGCAGGGAAATAACTATCATCCTGCCGAACGCTCGAAAATCTTAGGCGAGTCCGAAGCGGGCGGGCGGGGGCTGAGAGCATACCCAAAGCATACCCAAAAAATACTATTAATATTTAGTGTTAAATAACCCTTTGTAAAACGTTTTACTAGATGTATAAAGCATACCCAATTAATTACACATTTGAAATTATCTATTGCTATGTCGGGAATCACAGTATATTATCTTTTCAGTATTGAAATAATACAATGTGTGGGGTGTTATGGGGACAGCAATAAAATCGATACAATCAAACCATTTTGTTGGGAATGGTGCTATAAAATACCGTTTTCAGAGCGGTGTGTTTTCATTTGCTTGCATCCAACGTGGAAAGAAGCTCCATGATTATTTAGGTAACTTAGACTTATATACCTTATCAGTTTACTATATTCTATGTAGTGCAGAGTCTTCCGTACCATTTGCAGACATACAAAAAGCATTAGATACAACAGCAGTAAGATTACACCGTAGTTGTAGATATTTATTAAATCGTAAAATCATTAAATTTAGTGTTGACTCACGTGATGCACGTGTCAGAATTGTAAGCCTAGACATCAAAGGTAAAGCTTTGAAACAAGACATATTAGATATTACACATGAGTATTCGACAAATAAATAGCAGTTACCAAGCCGACTTTATGAAGAACGGCACAAGACATCGCAGAAGTTTCGATACTGAAGTTGAAGCGAATGCTTGGGAAGCAGAGATGAAAAGACGTATAGCTCTTAACATTTCTTTGAATGATATAATTAGTGGAGACAGCAAAGACAAATCACTTTCGGATGTACTTGATGAAACGTTTGTCAATGTTTGGGAAGGACAAGCTCAAGAACAAGATTGTTTGTATGAGATAAAAAAATTTAATGAATATTTTGGGGACATACCTGCCCGCAACATTAAAACAACTCATATAGATAAGTTTGTAAAACATTTGAAAAACTTAGGTCTTAAACCTGCCACAGTTAATTGTAAGTTAGCCAAGTTACGGAAAGCTCTAAACTTTGCGTTAGTAAGAGGTTGGATTGATGCCATGCCTCACATACCTAGGTTCAAAACAAAGAACCAACGTTTGATATTTTGGTCAGATGAAGAAGAGCAAACAATCATTCAAGTTCTACTGAAACTAGCTAACAGATACCACAACACAGCCAAAGATTTCTCAAGGTTCATTAAGTTCTTTGGTTGGTCTATTGATACAGGTTTACGCCCTGAAGAATCAAGACAAATCCAAAGAAAACAAGTGCGTCACGACAAGGTCAAGAATGTTTGGGTAGTTGATATTTATGAACACCAAACTAAAACAGGGATTGCCCGAACTGTTCCATTAACTAAACGCGCACACAAACATTGGGAAATGTCTTGTAAGTACGATATAGAATACCCATTCCGATGGTGGGACAACCAACGTGTAAGAAGACATTGGGATTGTGTTCGTGAAGAAATGAATAACGACGATAAAGATTTTGTTTTTTATATTACACGTCACTCATGTGCTAGTCGTCTAGTACAACGAGGAGTTCCTATTACAGTCGTACAGAAGTGGATGGGACACGCCGACATTAAAACTACAATGATTTACGCTAAACTCGCTCCTGATGGACTCATGGTGGGTTTAGAAGCACTACAACAATAAACAACCATAAATATGATTGAAACTACAGCAGAGCAAGCAAGCTCGTTTATGCGGTGGGCAGCAGCCCGCCTAGCCAAAGAAGTCGAAGATAACGAACGCCTAGTAAAAGAAACAGGTACAACTGATTTTATCGGTAAGCCTGAAAAGTATAGGTCTAGCGGTTATACTAAAGATGAAAAACTATTGGCTCTAAAAAATATTGATACACTTAGAGATTCAGGCTTGAGTTGTAAAGAAGCCTGCGCTACTAATCATGTCCACCCAAGTACATACGCTAAATGGCGACGTTACTTCAACCTTCCAAATTATTATGCTAAGAACAACAGCAATTCTAAATAAGAAATCTAAATATAAACCTAAACCTAAACCCAAAAAGAAATAATATGTCTAAAGGAATATGGGACGAAAGTTCCGAAGCAGTATTAAAACGCGGTCTTAACTCTATGACTAAGATGTGCGATGTATTATCAACGCAAAATGAAACTCTTAATAAAGATATTGAGAAGTTGAAAAATAAAATTGCACGTATGAAGGATAAGCTGATTGAAAACGGCGTTCAGGAATAGACAAAGTATAGACAAATTGTCATTTTCTATAGACAAAATAGACAATATTGGTTTCAGATGTGAAACTAATTTTCGCAGAAAACAGCCAATATTTGTCTATGTCTATAGAAGACAACTCATTCCTAATCGGGTGTTATAGTTACATATTTGTAAACACCTTTAAAATAACAATTTAACACAATACTAAATTAGTTTCATATGTGTAACTAAATTTGACATATGGACAAAACTCTGACAAAAACAAATACATGGGAGATTTAAGTCAACAGGCGTTGAACACAGAAATGCAGACACTTGGTGTAGGCAGATACAGAAACAAAGTTGAATCAGCAAGACAAAGAGACGCTGAAATAGAAACTAACTATGGACAACGTTTGATGCGTGGTGTTCTCCCTGAGTTCACAAAGGGTATCGAAGATTGGAAAAATACCGTTGCGTTCTACGACCGTAAAGCGCGTTATCAAATTGATACCCAAAATTTAGATGCAAAAGTAATAGGGTATATTAGTATAAAAGCTGTTTTAGACAGCATTACAAAGAATCGACCACTAGCCCAAGTTGGTATTTATCTTGGTGCTAGAGTCGAGGATGAACTCCGTTGTCGTTTCCTTTTAGAAAATAATGATGCCAAGGCTAAAGGTATTCTACTTGGTGCTAAGAAACGTAAAGGAGAGAAAGGTAAGATAAGACACGTGCGTGGTTCGATGGCGCATGAAGTTGATAAAGGTTTGATGCCTGAGTGGCAGAAGTGGTCAATCAGAGACAAACTAAATATGGGTGTAAACATGATTGAGTTGTTACGCTCCACAACAGGAATAATTGAATACGTATATATTTTAAAAACCCGTGGAAAAAAGCCTGTAAGATATGTTTCAGCCACACAAGAATTAATTGAGTGGATTGAGAAATACAACGAAGACCGCGAGTTACTAGAACCCTTTTGGCTTCCAACGGTAGAAACCCCGCTACCGTGGAAAAATGTGTTCGAGGGTGGGTTTGATACAGAAGGTTATCATTTACCCAAGCTTCCATTCATAAAGACTACTGATATGCCGTTCCTCCGTGGCATCAAAGGTGAGCTTTATGAACCAATGGAAGCAGTTAATTTAATCCAACAAACTCCTTGGAGAGTTAATGACAAAGTCTTGGACACAATGAAATGGGCGTGGGACAATAACTTATCAATCGGTGAACTCCCGAACCGTAAAGATGAAGAGTTCCCGCCCATTCCGACAGATTTTAAAACTGATGCTATTGTAAATAGAGATTGGAGAAGGGAAGCCGCTAAAATATACGAGCTTAATCTCTCTACCAAATCCCGTAGAATGTTAGTTGCGAAGACATTACACCTTGCGGAGAAGTTTAGAGGTGAGAGATTCTTTATGCCCCACCAATGTGATTTCAGAGGTAGGGTTTACTCTATTCCTTCGTTCTTGAATATTCAGTCAGCAGACTACTCACGGGGACTACTACATTTTGCCCGCCCTGAAAAAATCAAAAACAAACAAGATGCTAAATGGTTAGCTATTCACGGTGCTAATACTTGGGGCAATGATAAAGTTTCTTTGGCAGACCGTGAGCAATGGGCTTACGACTTTTCAGACACCGCGATAAAAATTGCCGACAACCCTACATTATATAGAGATTACGAATACGCGGATAAGTCATGGCAGTTTTTAGCGTGGTGCTTTGAGTGGGCAGAATACATTCGTGAAGGTAAGTTAAACACACACTTACCTGTAGCTATGGATGCTACTAACAACGGTTTACAAATACTATCATTGTTAATGCGAGATGAAGAAGGCGGTAAGTCTACTAATGTAATGCCTACTGTTATTCCTGAAGATATTTATAGGGACGTCGCAGATAAAGTTAATGAATATTTGTTAGCAGATGATGAAAGCCCTTATGCAAAAACTTGGTATGAATTTGGTATCGACCGTAGCACACTAAAGAGAGTTGTTATGGTATTTCCTTATGGCGGTACATTCTATAGTTGTCGTGCATATATTGATGAATGGTATCAGGACACTTTACGTAAGAAACAAAAAGTAAATCCATTTACAGAAAACGACAGATATAAAGTTACAGGATATTTAGCAAAGTTAGCTTGGAAGGCTGTACACGATGTTTTAGACAAACCGACACAATGTATGAATTGGTTAAGAGAGTGTGCATCCATTGTAGCTAAAGATGGACACGCGATTGAATGGGAAACACCTACAGGCTTTCCTGTTAAGCAAAGTTATTTTGGATTTACTAATCAAGAAGTTAAAACAAGTATAGGCGGTAGCGCCACTTATGTTTCCTTCCGTAAAGAAGACGCAAAAATATCCGTTAAGAAGGCTAAACAAGGTATCTCACCGAACTTTGTACATAGTTTGGACGCAAGCCTACTTACTAAATCTGTTATCGCCGCGAATAAAGAAGCAGGTGTTTATGACTTTGCAATGATTCATGATTCATACGGAACACACTCAACAAAGTGTGAAGAATTTTCAAGACTACTTAGAAACGAATGTTACAAAATGTTCAAGAATGATTTGTTAGAAGATTTTGTATTACAACTTCAAACCCAATACCCACACTTAGCATTCCCGCTAATACCTGAATATGGAACATTAGATGCAAGCGACGTGAAGGGTAGTCAGTATTTCTTCTCGTAATGAGAATACACACAAATAATAAACCCAAGAAAGGAAAATAGTAATATGGCACAAGCAATAACAACAGGAATCGGAACAGCAAGTTATCCAAAACTTATTGTTCCTGATACTAAATTCAATGCTGATGGCTTATACAGCTGTCGCATTACAGTTAGCGAAGAAGACTTCAAAGCCTTCCGCGCTCAACTCGACCCAATCATCGAAAAAGCATATAAAGCAACTTGCACCGCACAAGGCAAACAAGTCAATCGGGCTAATGAACCTTGTAAAATTAACGACTCAGGTGAGTTTGAAATCTACGCGAAGCAAGCGGCTAAAATTAAAGTCTCTCCGACCGCAGATAATCCTGATGGCGTTGTAGAATTTAAAATCGCTTTGTTCGATGCTAACGTTAAACCAATTACCGATGAACCAAAAATCGGTAGCGGAACAAAATTACGTATGAGTGTCACTCCCTACACTTGGTACGTACCTTCTCAAGGGTTTGGTTACACACTTCGTTTGAAGGCTGTACAAATTATTGAGTTGTTGGAATACCAATCAACAGGTTTCACCGCTACTGAAGGATACTCCACAACAGGAGAAACATTCGGTGAAGTGCTAGAACAGGATGAGGTACAACCGTCGCAGGCAGCCCCGTTCTAAGTATCGCTCACGTTTCGAGGAGAGGGTAGCGTTATCACTTGAAAAAGCTAACGTTGCCTTCTCTTACGAAACATTGCGGTTACCTTATACGGTTCAACGTGTCTACACGCCCGACTTTATTCTACCGAATGGAATCATTGTCGAAGCGAAAGGATATTGGGAATCAAGTGACCGTACTAAACACTTGGCGGTGAGAGAAGCTCATCCCGATGTCGACATAAGATTCTGTTTTTTAAATGCAAACAACAAATTATCAAAGAAGTCTAAAACAACATACGCCGATTGGTGTGATAAAAAAGGATTTCTTTGGTGTGATAAAATTATACCAATAGAATGGATTTCATAAAAACACATTTACCCTGCGAAGAATGCGGCTCGTCAGATGCTCTTTCTTTAAACGCCGACGGTTCAACAAAATGTTTTGCCTGCGGTCAGTTCAAACCAAACAATACTAATGCGCCCACCATGCAACCTACTGCACCTAAAAATTCTAATTATATTACAGGTAATGTTTTACCGATACCGCAACGAAAGTTGCACGAAGATATATGCCAACGCTATGATTATAAAATAGCGTCTGTTAATGGTAAGCCTTGCCACGTTGCAACTTACCGTGATTCTAACAAAAGCATCGTAGGACAAAAGCTACGATTTGAAGATAAGAGCTTCTCATGTATTGGAGAAGTTAAAAACTTTTACGGACAACATCTATTTCCTAACGGTGGTAAGAAACTTACTATTGTAGAAGGAGAGATTGATTGTTTAACTACTGCACAAGTTCTTGGTGGTGGTAAAGCTGTTTACCCTGTTGTGTCATTACCTAACGGCGCACAGAATGCTAAAGTTATATTTCAACGTCATTTAAAATGGTTGGATAAATTCCAAGAAGTTGTTTTGATGTTTGATGCTGACGAAGCAGGTAAGAAAGGAATGCAAGACGCCGCACAAGTTCTACCGTTCGGTAAATGTAAGGTAGCACAACTGCCCCTTAAAGACCCTTCAGAAATGTTAGTTGCCAATCGTTCACGCGAGTTGGTATCAGCATTTTGGGACGCACAAGTATGGACGCCTGATGGAATCATAGCAGGCACAGACATATACGATAGGCTAACTAATCCTAAAGTATTTGAAAGTGTTCCATATCCTTTTAGCGGTCTTAACGAAAAAACTAGAGGGTTGCGTAAAGGTGAGATTGTAACATTCTGTGCAGGTAGTGGTGTAGGTAAATCACAAATCTGTAAAGAGATTGCACACCATCTACTTACAACAACCGACAAACGTATTGGTTATATTGCATTAGAAGAAAGCATAGAAAGAAGCGCTAATTCAATCATTGGATTAGAGATGAATAAACTATTACATCTTGAACCATTTCCTGTTGACGATGAATACAATGAAGCATTCAAAAAGACTGTAGGTTCAGGACGATTTTTTCTCTACGACCATTGGGGTTCGTTAGAGAGTGACAATCTAATAAATAAAATAAGATACTTATGCAAAGCTTTAGAAGTTGAGTATGTATTCTTAGACCATATTAGTATTGTTGTTTCAGGTATGGAAGGTGGCGACGAACGTCGTATCATAGACAACTTAATGACATCACTCCGTTCATTAGTTGAAGAAACTAAGATTGGTATGATTTTAGTTAGCCATCTAAAAAGACCTGAAGGACGGGGACACGAAGAGGGGCAGAGTACATCACTTGCGCATCTCAGAGGTTCAGCATCTATTGCACAACTCTCTGACGGCGTCATTGGTTGTGAGAGAAATCTTCAGGACGAAGACTCTAGTAACGTAACTAAACTACGCGTACTCAAAAATAGATTTTCGGGAGAGACAGGTGTCGCGTGCGACTTAGCCTTCAATCCCTTTACAGGACGTATCCAAGAATCAGCACTAACACCAACCATAGGAGATAACAATGAAAACCCATTCTAATATATGCAATATAACTCAAATTTTAAATACGACCTTGCAGTTGGTCAAATTGCCGAAAAAGCTCTTGCTGAGATTTTTGAAAACAAGAAAGTCGAAGTTAAGACGGATTTCAAAGCTAAGACTACGGGCAACTTATTTATCGAATTTAAATCTAGGGGAAAAGACAGCGGCATCAGTACAACTCAAGCGGATTATTGGTGCTTTAAAATTGAAGATTTGTTCTTGCTTATTGAAACAGAAAAGCTCAGACTTCTCATTGAAGACCTTAAAGGTACAGACGCTGAAAGATGCGGAGGAGATTCCAACACATCAATCGGAGTTCTTCTCCCACTTAACACGTTAATTGCAAACATACACAACAAATAATTACACATGAAACAACTCGTATTTGACATCGAAACTAACGGCATCGAAGATTGGTCACAACTAAGTGACTTAACTGATGTCTACTGCTTGTCTGTATTCGACAGAGCAGAAAATAAAATGTACTCATTCAACAATCAGGTTGAAGGAGATATACAACGCGGATTAGATTTATTAAGCACCGCTGATGAAATCATAGGACATAACATTATAGGATTTGATATTCCTGCATTGTTTAAACTATTTGGTTTTGGACATCCTAACGTTACCGACACTTTGATAATGTCTCGTTGCATTTATTCAGATGTACGTAACGATGATTTCAAACGCAGTAACTTTGATAAATCATTGATTGGTTCGCATTCACTTAAAGCGTGGGGTACACGCCTTAATATACTGAAAGGTACTTATGGTGAAACGTCAGATTGGTCAGCGTGGTCAAGGGAAATGGAAAAGTATTGTATGCAAGATGTTCGTGTTACTAATGCTTTGTATATTCATTTAGACAGTAAACGTCCAAGTGAACAAATGCTAAAGTTAGAACACGACTTTGCTACATATCTACGTAGACAAGAATACAATGGTTTTCCTTTTGACGAAAAGAAAGCTGAACAACTTAACAAGAAACTTATGGAGCGCCGTGCTGAACTAGAAGCAGAGCTACAAGAAGTTTTCGAGCCTACTGTAGAAACATTAAAAAGTAAGTGGTGGGTAAATCGTAATGGTGACAAGTTCCCAACTAAGAAAGCAATGTTAGAGTCAGGCTATAAAGCTACCGAATGTTTTCAAGGTGACTATAAGACTAGGACTATACCATTTAATCCTAATAGTCGTGACCAAATTGCCGACAGACTTATGAAGGCAGGTTGGAAGCCCGCACACTACGATGGTAAACGCCCCGCTATAAACGAAGCGGTACTAAAAGAGATTGGTTCAGAACAATCTGAGAAGCTCTTAGAATACTTATTAGTATCTAAACGTCTAGGTGCTATATCAGAGGGCGCTCAAGCTTGGCTATCGTCTGTAAAGAATGGACGTATTCACGGTTCTGTAAATACTTGCGGAACTGTGTCAGGAAGATGTTCACATCAACGACCGAACTTAGGACAAATACCTTCTACTAATGCACCATACGGCGCAGAGTGTCGTGAGTTGTTTACAGCTAAAGAAGGTAACGTATTAGTTGGAGCAGATGCTTCAGGTTTAGAGTTACGTTGTTTAGCACACTACCTACACCCATGGGATAAAGGTAAGTACGCTAGGATTGTCACAGAAGGTGATGTTCATACATCTAATCAAGAAGCCGCAGGTTTACCTTCACGTGCTGATGCTAAACGATTTATATACGCTTGGTTGTACGGTGCAGGTGACGCTAAGATAGGTTCTATTGTTGATGGCTGTGCTGTCCAAGGGCGTATCTTAAAAGAAAACTTCATGAAGAAAAACCCTGCTGTGAAATATTTAACTGATGCAGTAACAGCTAAAGTTAAACAGTCAGGTGTTCTTACAGGATTAGACGGTAGACAATTACCTTGTCGTTCTCCGCATTCCGCTCTTAACTTACTTTTACAAAGTGCAGGTGCGGTAATTATGAAACAAGCTTTAGTAGAGTTTGTTAAGTCAGCTACAAAACCTTATGAGATGCACGCTAACGTACACGATGAGGTTCAGTTTAGTTGTAATAAAGAAGATGCTGAAACTTTAGGTCAGCAATTTGTAGACGCTATTAAGAAAGCGGGAGAGGTGCTTAACTTCAACTGCCCCTTAGATGGTGAATATTCAATCGGTAATAATTGGAAGGAAACACACTAATGCCTGATTTAGATAAAGAGTTAACTGAAGCTTACATCGACGGACTACGTGACCGTCTTAATAAAAAAGAAGTTAAGCTAGGACGCTTACAACACGATTTCAGAAATCTAATAAAAGACCAACATATCTTAGAGGATGAAATCTTAACTATTAAACACACTATAAAGAAATGGAAACAACAGCAATAATTGACGGCGATATGATGGCATACCGCGCCTGCTTCGCTTCAGAAGTAGAAACTAAATGGACAGACGACTTGTGGACGCTACATTCAACTGAATCTAGTTTAGTCGCAGAAGTTAGTTCGTTTATTAAAAACATTATTAACAAAACTAAAGTCGATAATGTACATATTATATTCTCTCCTAAACTAACATTCAGAAATGATTTGTTTCCTCTTTATAAAGCTAACCGTAAAGATAAACGTAAGCCTATGGGTTTAAAGTTCATTCGTGAGTATGTTGCTAAGAACTACGAAACAACAGTTGCTGAGAATATGGAAGCGGATGACTTGATTGGTATTCTTTGTACCAAACATCCACGAAAGTATATTGCTGTTAGCGGTGACAAAGATTTTAATACATTACCAATACGTTGGTATAATCATTTAAAAGATGAAGTTATTAAAAATAATAAAGAAGAAGCTTCACAGTTTCATCTTGTACAAGCACTAGCAGGCGATACTGTAGACGGCTATGCAGGCTGTTCAGGAATAGGCGCTATTACAGCGCGTAAATTACTCGACAAGAATGGCTACGTTTGGCAAACTGTAGTTGACGCTTATACTAAGAAAGGTCAATCGGAAGATGAAGCCTTAATGAATGCGCGTCTTGCCTACATCTTACAAAAAGACGATTACGATTTTAACACGAAAGAAATAAAATTATGGACACCAACAAAATAGAACCAACACTACCTGACTCAGGCAAACGCTCTGAGTTTGATACAGGCGCAGTACGTGATGCAATGTTCGGTAAAGGTATGCCTAGTCTCATACCTATATCCGCTCTACGTGCAGTATCTAAGCGCTTTGAAGACGGAGCAACGAAATATGGAAGAGATAATTGGCAGAAGGGTATACCTATGTCTCGTTATATTGACAGCTTATATCGTCATCTATGGCAATTCATGGAAGGTGATACAGCCGAAGACCACGGCGGAGCTATCATATGGAATGCAATGTGCCTTATTCAAACGAAAGAATGGATTGATAAAGGCAAGCTTCCCAAGGACTTAGACGACATAACTTTCCCTAGAAAATAGGCTTATATGAAAATTATATGAGTGACCCATTCCCAAATGTTCCTCAAGACTTACTAGATAAGCTAGAAGAAGTCTTTCCAAAAAAGGATTATGCTCCTAATCAAAACATAAGACAACTTGATTATGACTATGGTCAACGCTCTGTAGTAAACTTTCTGCGCGCTAAACGCGAAGAACAAACTGAAAATATATTAACAACGGAATAAATTATGTGTTTATCAACTCCCGATATACCTGAACCGCCAAAACCTCCTGCTCCTCCTCCTCCTCCAACCAAAAAGGTTAAGAAGCTAGATAAAGCAGGCGGTAAACTAACTAAAGCTGCATCTAAAAAGATGGGTGTAGGTTCATTAACTATTAAACGTCCTACCGTCGGCACAGGTGTTAGCGGTGGAACAGGCGCAAACTATTCATAATGAACGGTTTCGGTAAAATCGCTACAATCTCCTCCAACGGAAATACAGATTTCGAGTGGAACGGAGGTGAGGGTGTATTCTTAGTTTCAGGAACATTCGGTGCGAGTACCACAATCAAACTACAACAAAAAATAGGTTCAGCTTTTGTTGACCTAAAAGATGGCTCTTTAGCTGAAAGTGGTGGTTTTAAGTTTGTAACATCACCAACTACACTTAGAGTTGTTGTTGCAAACATTGATGGAAACTTATCCCTTAATGTTCAATCATTAGAAAAGTAAGATGACCCAAGTTAGCTCCCAAGTAACAGCGCTTGTGCAACCGCAAAAGGTTGGGCAAGTTGAAGTCGTTAAAAATGTATTTGACGACGCTTTTGCAGTCTATGGGAGCGTTGATATGCTAGGCACAGGTAATGCTGTGGTTAGAATGTTTGTTTACAATGCAACTCCTTCTGAAAGGGATTTCACCGCAACAGAATTAACGGACGGTACATTTAGCTCATGGGCAGGAAGTAGCGCAAGTTATGCAAGAATATCGAAAATATATAATCAAAAAGGCGATTCCGATTTAGATTTAACTCACGTTGTTTCAAGTTTGTATCATTTTTACGACCCTAATACAAACGAGATAAGACCCGACCAAGCAGGATATTATCAATACACAAGCTTATTTTCTATAGCTGATGGAGCTAAATCTAAAATTGAAAGTGCGTTTCAAGATAATACTATAGATAGCCATACAACTTTCGTTTTAGGTGCTAGAAAGAAAGGAAGTTCAATGTACGAGTTACCTGCTTCAGGTAGAACAATGTTCACATTAAGAGACACTACAAGTCCTGCTACAGCAATCCAAGCTAAACATAAAGCAATAGCAATAAAAAACGCATCGCTTACAGATGACATTGGGGTAAGTATAAGAGACGATGATTTCACCTATGAACAGAATTACCACGATACATTCCCCACTACCCTTAAAACATACATAGCTGAAATACAAAGGCTACCTATTGCAGGAGTAACATCAACTGATATTAATATGTTTGTTGATGGTACACAAGAAATTGACGTAAATACTAATACTGTAGATAACGACATTGAGATAGGTAGAATAGAACTAGGCGATAATAGGTATCGTTTTAAATGCGCTGCATTATTTAATAAGATTTTAACAACAGAAGAACGAACAGAAGTTCACACAAGATTGTCAGCTCATTACTAATATGTATAAATATTTAATATTTCAAACAGAACAAGAAGCTTCGGATAGAGCTGATGTTGAAGGACAAGCTCTTAATTTACCTTATTGGCAAGACCCTACAGTTAATACAACTAGAGCAACTACTGCTCCTATACTTACTGATGACGGCGAATGGGGTTTAGACGTTACCGATTACACTACTTTAACTGAAGAGGAAGAAGCAGTTTTAGTCGATGAATTAAACATTAATTTAGAATAATAATATGCACTATACAGCAGAATCAATATATACCAAATGTGAAGGCGATAGAGTTTCATATTTGGAAAGAGCGCGCACTTGCTCCAAACTTACACTCCCTTACATCATGCCTGATGAAGGCTTCGGCGCTTCAAGTAGGCTAGAAACTCCTTTTGCGGGCGTAGGTGCGCGCGGTGTGAACAACCTTGCATCTAAATTACTGCTCGCATTACTCCCACCTAACGCCCCATTTTTTAGATTAAACATTGATAAGTTTGCTATTCAAGAAGAAGGAGCAGACGACCAATTAATAAGTGAGATAGAAAAATCATTACAACAAGTTGAAGAAACTGTAATGAGTGAAATCTCTCAACAATCCTACAGAGTAGGTATTCATGAAGCACTTAAACAGCTTGTTGTTACAGGTAATGCACTAATATACATTCCACAAGACGGTGGTATGCGTGTATTCCATCTCGACCGCTATGTTGTTAAACGTGACCCAATGGGTAATGTAATTAAAATAGCAACCAAAGAAGAAGTAGCATATGAAGCCCTCCCTGAAAATATTAAGCAAGCATCTCTCGCTTCAGGTAAACCACCTAGTGATAAATGTAATCTGTTTACTGCTTGTGTTAGGGAAGATAATAAATGGCATCTATTTCAAGATATTAATGGAGTACGTGTTCCTGAAACTGAAGGTACGTTTGATATTGATAAATCTCCGTTCATTGCTCTCAGATTTTCTAAAATAGACGGCGAAGATTACGGACGTGGTTATGTAGAAGAATACTTAGGTGACTTACAATCTTTAGAAGCACTTACACAAGCTATTGTCGAAGGTTCAGCAGTAGCCGCTAAGACATTGTTCTTAGTTAATCCTAACGGTACTACACGTCCTAAACAATTAGCTGAGTCTCCTAACGGTGCTATAGTACAAGGTAACGCTGCTGATGTTACTGTACTACAAACACAAAAACAAAATGACTTTAGAGTTGCTCAAGAAACCATCAACGTTATCAAAGAGCGACTAGGACAAGCATTCTTGTTAACATCAGGTGTTGTTCGTAACGCTGACCGTGTTACAGCAGAAGAGATTAGAATGTTATCACAAGAACTAGAGTCTGCTCTAGGAGGTTTGTATTCGTTATTAAGTAATGAATTACAACTACCGCTTGTTAATAGACTTTTGGAAGTTCTTAATAAAACTAAGAAACTACCGAAGCTTCCTAAAGATGTTGTAAATCCTGTTATTATTACAGGTGTTGAAGCATTAGGAAGAGGAAATGATTTACAGAAACTTGACTTGTTCTTAGCAGGAGCGGCGCAAATAGTTGGCGCTCAAGCTGTAGCACAGTTTGTTAATGTAAATGAATATTTCGCACGTAGGGCTACTGCGCTTGGTATCAAGACAGATGGTCTTATTAAAGACGCGCAAGCTATGCAAGCTGAAGCACAGCAAGCACAACAAATGCAACTAATGCAGAAAGCAGCGCCCGCAGGGATTAAAGCTATTTCTGATACAATAAATCAATCAGCAGATGAAACCATGCAAGGTGAACAGTAATTATGGCAGAATACGAACAAAACGTTATAAACGATAAAACTCCTTCAGAGAATATTACTCTCGAACAGGAAGCAGCGGCAATCGACGCTAAAGCGGCTGAAAATCCCGTAGTGGAAGAACAGCCAATACCTAGTTCTTCAGAACGCCCTGAGTGGCTACCTGAAAAATTTAGTTCCGCCGAAGATATGGCGAAGGCTTACGCTGAACTAGAAACTAAACAATCTAGTGGTAGCGAAGAAGAAGCAGAAACTTCTGAATCAGTAGAAGAAACATCAACAGGTACTCCTGATATAGTATCTATTGCTAACGACGAATATATTGAAAGTGGTGAGTTATCACAAGATACTTACAACCAATTAGGCGAAATGGGTATCTCCAAAGAGATGGTAGATTCTTATATTGCAGGTCAAGAAGCAATCGTAGATAAACAGTCAAATGACATATTCAATACAATCGGAGGTAAATCCGAATACGAAGCTATGTCAGAATGGGCAGGACAAAATCTTGATGATGCTGATTTAGAAGCATACAACCAAACAGTTGAGAGTGGTACAATAGAACAAGCAAAGTTTGCTGTAAGAGCATTGTATCAACAATACAAAGGTGGAAACCCTGTTACTCCAATGCAAGGCTCAACTAATGGTTCAGCAGTTGCACCATTCACATCTCGCGCACAGGTTACACAAGCTATGCGCTCTAAACAATATCAAACCGATGCAGGATACAGACAAGAAGTTCAACAACGTCTTGCAGTCTCAAACTTAGATTAATTATGGAACAATCTTTATTAGCAATGCTTGGCGGTGGAGTCAGCGGATTTATATTCAAGCTGATTGGCTCTATGGTTCAAGCTCAACAAGCTCAAGTTAAAATGATGCTGTCTAAACAAAAGGCAGCTGACGACAGCGCAGACCGTGCCGCAGGGCGTGGTGGTGTGTGGGTACGTCGAGGTATTGTAGCAACCGTATTGTTTGCGATTGTTGTTGTACCATTCATTATGGCTTTCTCAGAACAAGGTGTAACTGTAGAAGTTACCAAAGGTTGGTGGATATTCGCTAAAGACGTTTATGAAACTCAAGACGGCTTTTTGCTTCACCCATCTGTGATACAAGCATTATATGCAATCATTGGTTTCTACTTTGGTTCATCACAAATTAAATAATAATGAAACGAAAAGGAGTCTCACTACGAAGTAAACATAAGTCAAAGAAAGGTGGACTTACCGCAGCAGGAAGAAAATATTACAACTCTAAGACGGGTAGTAATCTAAAAGCCCCTGTTACAGAAAGTAATCCAAAAGGTAAGCGCGCCGCTCGTAGGCGCTCTTTTTGTGCAAGAATGAAAGGTGCAAAAGGAGCAATGAAAGACTCTAAAGGTAGACCAACCCGTAAGGCACTAGCGTTACGTAGATGGAAGTGTAGATAATTATGAGCTTATACGAAAATATAAATAGACGTAAACGACTAGGAATAAGTCGCAGTAAAAAGAATTCAACCGTTTCTAAGAAATCCTATTCTAATATGAAGAAAGGCTTTCCTAAGAAAAAGAAGAAGTAATTCTTCTAATCAATTTAGTCGCAATAATACAAAGTAAGCTAATGCCCCTTGCGAGGGATAACATTAATGGAAATGTGTGAAAGGACAAAAACATAACAATAAATAATAACCCTCAATTAAAGGAGATATAAAACTATGGCAAATGGAGCTGTAAACTCAGTATCTCGTTTAGGTCAAATCAATGCTACAGGTGGAACTGATGCTTTGTTTCTCAAAGTATTCAGTAATGAAATCTTAACTACATTTGAAGAAGCTAATGTTATGAAAGACCTTCATACCGTTCGCACAATTACTTCAGGTAAAGAGGCTCAATTCCCTGTCATTGGCACAGCCGACGCGAAATACTTCACAGTTGGTGAAGACGTTCTTGAATCAAGTAACGGCTACGCACAACAAATCAAACACGGTGAGCGTACAATCGGTATCGACGATATGCTTATCGCTTCAACATTCATCGCTAATATTGATGAGTTGAAAAATCACTATGACGTTCGTTCTGTATACTCAACTGAGCTTGGACGCGCATTAGCAAAACGTTTCGACCTTGCAACAATGAAAACTCTTGTTGCTGCTGCGAATACTGCTGCTGACGTTGCATTCACAGGCGCTAAAGGCGGTATCACAGTTGACTTATCTAATGAGTCAATCTCTACATCTACTGCTGCTGCTGACATCATCAAGATTATTGGTGTTGCACAACAAAAGATGGACGAAAACGACGTTCCTTCTGAAGACCGTTTCGTTATCTTAGACCCAAGCCGTTACTACGAGCTTGTTACAACTGACAACGTTGCTATTAACCGCGACACAGCTGAAGGCAATGGTTCTGTTGCTACAGGTAAAATCGCTGAATTAGCAGGTTTGACTGTTGTTAAATCAAATCACCTTAACAGCATCGCAGGTGTTGACTTGTCTGCTACTTCAGGTGTAGGTTCTGATAACCACACAGGTATCGCTAATAACGTACACGGTGGAACTTCAGGTTACGACAAAGACTTCTCAGCTGTATTACCAATCTTAGGTGGACACAAAGCTGCGATTGGTACAGTTAAATTACTTGATTTAGCTACTGAGTCTGAGTACATCATGACTAAACAGGGTACAGCTTTCTTAGCTAAGTACGCTGTTGGACACGGTGTTCTAAGACCTGAAGCAGCTTTCCAAGTAGTTGCTTAATCTTAACGACCCTCCCTTGGCTAACCCTTGGGAGGGTTTTTTATTTTAATTTATATTATGGCTATTCTTACAACTCAACTCGAAGCAGTTAACTCCATGTTAGCACACATAGGTGAAGCACCTGTGTCTACTATTAGTGATGCCGTAGCATTACCCGTTTCCGCATCCACAGCCCTTTCGACTTTAAACGAAGTGTCAAAAGAAGTTCAATCAGAAGATTGGCATTTCAATTCAATACCAAAATTAACTTTATCACCTGCGGGTGACAAGCGTATCGGTGTACCGCAAGATGCAATTACACTTGATGCAATAGATAAGAATATAGATGTTACCATGAGAGGTAATTATTTATTCGACCGAAAGAACAATACAAATTTATTCGACGGAGATGTAGTTGTAAAAGTATCAGTATTTCTACCTTGGGAAGAACTTTATGAACAAGCACGAAGATATATCGTTTTACGTGCATCAAGAATTTTCCAATCTAGATTAGTTGGAAGTAAAGAACTAGAAGCACTTATAGCTCGTGATGAGTACCAAGCTCGTGCGCGCTTAGAGGATGCAGACAGTTCACATTCTGACAGAACTATGTTTGACAATTATGACGTTGCCGTCAGAATCGGTATCAACAGAAATTATCAACTATCATAATGCCCTTAATTAATACATCGTTACCTAACCTTATCCAAGGTGTTTCGCAACAGCCTGACGCTGTACGTTACGACGGACAATGTGAGGAACAAGAAAACGCTCTTAGTAGTGTTGTAGATGGATTACAGAAAAGACCTGCTACAGAATTTATACATAACGATACGACAGGACTAGACCCACTTATTGATGGTACAGTTCCTGCTAATACATTGTTTCACGTCTATAGAAGAACAGCAGGCGAAAAATATATTATTACTCATGATGGCTCGAATTTACGTATCTTTAATGCTGACAGCGGTCAGTTATGTACTCTTACTGAAAATACTACTACAGATTTTACAATCAGTAACAACGCCCTAGCAACGTCAGGTACATACTTAGATGCTAGTAGTCCGTCTACACAGATTAAACCATTGACGGTAGGGGACACAACTTTCTTAGTAAACTCTACACAGACTGTACAAAAGACTTCACAAACAAGTACGGCTGTATCTAATGATACGTTAATATTTATTAAACAAGGAGACTACACTAAAAAATATGGTGTAATCTTTGATGGGACTGAGTTAAATATTCAATCACGTCCTACATCTTCATCAAATAATTCTTACGCAGCTGCAAATGAAAATTCAAGTACAGATACTAAACCGCATATGGCGGACTCTAATTTAATTCTACACGCTTTAAGAGTTAAACTAAATAATGCTACGACTTACACAGATAAATTTGACGCTGCAACAGTACACGCAAACCTTATGGTGTGTAATAGAAAAACAGCATTTGCTTCTACAGATTATACTGCACTTGGAATTGACGGTTTAGCAGGTGAAGGTATTGGTGTTGTTCACAAAGAAGTTTCATCGCTTACTGATTTACCTTTAATAGCACCACATAATTTTAAAGTAAAAATTAAAGGAGACGCTGAATTAGCACAAGACGATTACTATGTAAAATTTGAGCTTGCTGACGGAAATACTGATGGTAACGTAGGAGAAGGCTCTTGGGTAGAATGTTCAGGTGGTGGTGTTCTAAATCAAATAGACGAAACAACAATGCCACGCCTATTAGTTAATACTGCTCTCAATACATTCGAGATTAAACGAATGAATACCAATGAGTTAAATGCAGGTGACTTAGAAAGCAATCCTGACCCGTCGTTCGTTACAAATAAAATAAATAATATATTTCAATTTAAAAACCGTATAGGTTTCTTATCTAATGACTCTGTTTCAATATCCCAATCAGGATTTGGACTTAATGGTAAATATAACTTTTATAGAACTGCTGTAGTAACTTTATTAGACTCAGACCCTATTGATGTTGCTGTTGTGTCTAACAGAGTTACTAACCTACGAAGCGCACAACCTTTCCAAGAGAACTTAATATTGTTCTCAGACAATACACAGTTCGTAATGAAGGGTGGTGATTTGTTGACGCCTAAGTCTGTATCAGTTACCGCTGTTACAAACTTTGACAGCGAAACATCTGTCGACCCTATTGCTGTTGGTTCGTATTTATACTTTCCATTCACACGTGGTAATCATTTAGGTTTACGAGAGTTTACTGTTAATGCAACTTCTGATGTTTATGACTCTAATGAAGTTACATCACACGTACCACAATATATTGAAACTCCTTTAGCGTCTGTTTCAGGTTCTAATACAGAGCAAATGATTGTTGTCGCTTCTGACGACATCTATGTTTACAAATTCTTCTTTTCTAATAATCAAAAAGGATTAAGTAGTTGGAGTAAGTTTACCGTACAAGGCGATGTAAGAGGCGTTCAATTCCTAGAGTCTGACTTATACATATTGTGTGTTAAGAATGGTAAAACTAATTTATTAAAAATTCCTTTAGAAACAGGACGTGTCGATGCAAGTGGATTTAATACTCACTTAGATATGCGCGTTAGTAGAACTGTATCAGCTAATACAAATACAATACAGTTACCATACGAACCTGAAAGTACAGATACATTAGAAGTCTACACACACGACGGATTAAAACTAGATGCAACCTATAGTGGTTCTGTAGTTACACTTACTGAAACTCCAACAGTAAACACACCTGTTTACGTAGGTCTTGCCTACACAATGAAATATGTATTTTCTAAACAATTATTTAAAGCAGCTTCAGGTAACTCTAAATCCCCCTCAAACGCTTCAAATCTACTTATACGAAACGGAAGTGTATTCTTTAACAATAGCTCTGCATTTAGAGTTAAAGTTAAACCTGACGAGCGTACTGAAAATATCAATGAGTTTGCCCCTGTAGTTATAGGTACGCAAGGTGTAGATGAATTGAAATTAACTGATGGGGCATTTAGATTCCCTATATTAACAAAAGCAAATACTTGCACGATTACGCTTGAAAATCCTTATGCTCTGCCTTCTAATTTACAGAGTGCTGAATTTGAATCCTTTGTTCATTCAAGGTCAAATCGTTATGGATGATTTATTAGATAAGAAATATAAATCAGGTATTAGTGTTGTTGTTGCTGACGAAACACATATAGACCACATTGCTGACAACTTACGGACAGCAGATAGGTTAGAAATAGGTTTAGTTGGTAGTCAACCCCGTGAAGGATTATCGTTAGGCGTAGAGTTTGACGATGAGACTTATACCTTATTGACCAAGGACAAAAAACCTTGTGGAATGTTTGGTGTTGGGCAATTTAGCTCAGATGAAGGATATATATGGATGTTAGGTACTGATGAACTGTACGATTACAAGCGAGACTTTATACGATTTTCACGCCCGTGGATTAAAAAAATAACTAACAAATACCCTAAATATTCTAATATGGTACACAGCCGAAACCATTTTTCATTAAGATGGTTAATGTGGTGTGGTGCTACCATCGTTCAACCCGTAGATATAAACGGGGAACAATTTCTAAAATTTACAATTTACAATATAAAATAATATGTGTGAACCTGCTACAATGACAGCTGCTACGCTTGCCAAACTACAAATGGCTACAGCGGCGGCATCAACTTTGATGTCACTTACAGCACAAAAGAACGCAGCCAAAGCTCAAGGCGCTGCTCAAGCTGCTGCTGCTAGACGAGAGAATGCGCGTTACCAACGTGAAGCTACAGCACAAAGATTAAAAGAAGCTCAACAAGATTTGGCGTTAGCTAATGAAATAAAAGAAGCGTCACGTAAATCAAAAGAAGCTAGAGCTACAGCAGTAGTAGCCGCAGGTGAATCAGGCGTGGTAGGATTGAGTGTAGATGCGCTTATAGATGACTACACAAGACAAGAAGCTGAACACAGATTTACGTTACAGGAACAAGCACGTTTAACAGGAATCAATAATCAATTAGAATTACAAGAAGCAGGATTCCGTAATCAAGATAATTTAATACGTATTAATAAACCAATACAGAAACCTGATTACTTAGGCTCTGCTGTTAACCTTGCAGGTTCTTATTTACAGATACAAGGTAACTTAAAGCAAAACCAATACATGGAAGCTAAGATAGAATCTTTAAATACTGATTAATATGGCGAAGAAACAAACATTAAAAAGTTTACTAGGCGGTGGCGACGGAAGAGTTCAAGCTAGTCTTAATTTAGGAACACCAAAACTTCAGCCTACTATAGGACGTGGAGGACAAAGTGTTACTGCTACACAAGCAACCTTATCAGCAGGACAAACATCATTAGGTAAGTTAGCCACATCTTTAGAAAAACTTAATCCTGCGCTTCAAGCTATGCAAAAAGGTTACTATGCTGAAGCTGAAAAAGATAAGTTGTTGTTCCAAGAAAAGTTTGCAGGAATGGATGATTCCGAAAGACAAGCACTTGTACAAGCACAAGAAGCAAACTTAGCAGCTACAGAAGACTCTATTAATAATAAACTACGTGGTCAGTATGGTTTAAATCCATTAGCGGGTATCTATGCTGAAAAATTAGTAGGTGCTAGTGAGTCTTCTAATTATAATAAATTTATATCTAAAAAATTAGAAGCAAAGAAATTAGAAATAGAAAAACTTCCTTGGGAGAAAAGACCAACCGCTGCTGATATGGAAGGGTACATCAACGAACTTACTCAAGAATTTTTAGCTACAGGTTCTCAAGATGGTGGTGAGTTATTTCAAAAAGGTACATTACGTTACGAAGGATTTTTAGCTAGTACAGCAGCGAAGCGTGAAGAACTAAAATTAACTGTACCTAAAACATTAGAAGACCATCACAAAGATACAGTATTTATACCTAGCCTAGCTAATAACTTACGTAATGTTGCTTTAGGTGTAGCAGAGTTAGAAGCTGTTGATGGTACACAGCCTAATAATAAACGTGCTATACTAAATACATATCTACGTTATTTAAATACATTAGACATTGCAGATACTAAAAAAGTTTTAACAGACTTTGTTGATGGTTTTGCTGTAGAAGATGCAGACTTTGCTAAAGAAGCATTAGCGGAAATAGCACAAGATTTAAAAATAGGTAATGAACCATTAGTGGGTTCTTCTTTATATAACAATCTATTAGCTACAATCGAAGCAAAAGAAGACGCTTGGCGTACTGAAACACTTGAACACAATGCAGAATTGGTGAGAGAGTATAAAAAGAAATATTTACCTGAATTACGTAACGTTCTTAATGGTGAATTTGATGAGAATAATAATTACGTCGAAAACTCAGGTGGACTAGATGCAGCAGACCAATACATTAAAGAAGAAATTAAAAAACTTGGCGATGATGCGCAAGTACCTGAAGCAGTAAAAGAAGAATTAATAGAGTGGTTTAAAGGAAGAGCGCAAAGCTTAGAATCTATAGATGACACAGAGCGCCAAAACATATCTGAATATTTAGATAACAGTTCTACATCTATGAACGCATTATCAGGAGATACACGTGTTGAAGAAATCTTTGGCGAAGTTATAGCGAACACTAGCACAGGTTATAATTATGCAAGTAATCCTTTGTTTAAAAATCCTGTAGGGCTTGAAAACGCGTTGCTTGACCAAAGAGCAACTTCAGATGCACAGCGTTTCATCACAAAGCAAAGAGGATGGCTACAAGGTGAAATTACAAATTTACAGAAAAAAGTTTTACGTATGAACTTACCCTCTACTCAAGCTAGAGCAGATTGGGTTATGGAACAAATCAACGCTAAAGGTGGACTCAACGACCAATTCAAAGATAGACTAAAGAATGATTTTGAGAGTTACCTACACAAGAAATCTACAATACAAAAAGAAGAAACAAGAATAGCTACTGAAGTTCAAGAGAAAGCAGATAAAGTTCAAGCTGAGTTAGCTAAAATAGCTGACCCTGATAACCGTTTAAAAACATTCGGAGGTACAAGAGGTGTACGGCTTCAATACAACACAGGTAACAATTTGAGTTTGTTTGTACATGATGAAGTGCATATACCAAAAATGATTGATAAATACTCTAACACAGCACAGTTCTTAAAAGACGGTGATGCAAATTTAGGTATATTAGCTGAAGCTTACGACGAAATCTACACAGAGGCAAACGAAGCGTTACCACGCCTAATCAAACGCGCATCTACAAGAGAAAGAAGAGAGACTTTAGCAATACAAGCTAAACAAGCTTCTGAGTATCAATTAATCAAAGGTTTTGCAGGATATGAACCTGTAGAAATTGTTGACATATTAGAGTCAGGATTTGAAGATTCATTATTGAGTGATGAAAACGGTATATCATATAACACCGACTATTTTCAAAACTCTTATAAGAACATCCGTATTGATGGATTAGCAGAAGGCGACGAAGCAACAAAAGTCTTAGCAACTTTATTAGGGATTAGTGTTGACCAACTAATCAAATCACAAAACGATTATAGAACTAAATTTAGAATTACCAATTAATTATGGCAATAGATGAAATAGCAAAAGGTTTAACAACCACCACCCGTACCGCACAGCCGATACAGGAAGAGGAAAAGAAGAATGTTTTCCTAGATGTTCTAGCAGCACCATTCAGAGGTATTGAAGGAGCAGCTCAAGGTGTTTATAATTTAGCAGATTGGGCTACAGGCGATGAGTTATTACCTGATTATGACAACAGATTCTTAGGACGCTCTAATACAATCGCAGGTGGTCTAGTAGAAGGTGTGTCACAGTTTATGACAGGTTTTATTCCTGTAGTAGGTGTTGCAGGTAAAGTTGGTAAGTTTGGAACTATAGCTAGTAAGGTAGGAGCTAATACAGCACTCAAAGTTGCCAAAGGTCAAAAGAATTTTACATTCGCTGAACTACGAGCGCTAAAAGGATTAAAGAAGAAAACTAAATTAGGGGAAACTCTAAAATATACTTCTTCAGGTGCTGTAGCAGATTTCACAGTATTCGATGCGCAAGAAGAACGTTTATCTAATTTGATAAATATGAATCCTTCTCTCAAGAACCCTGTTACAGAATATTTAGCAGCTGACGGTGAGGACGGAGAAATAGAAGGTAGACTTAAAAATGTAATCGAAGGTTTATTTATTGAAGCGGGTATGGGGGCAGTTATTGTTCCATTTATCAAAAGCTTGAAGATGCTGAAGAGCAGAAACAAAAAGATGGCTGAAGGTAAAGATAAAGTACAAGCTACACAAGAAGCTCTAAGCGAGTCTGAACTAAGACAAGATGACATTGATAACGCTAGACAGGACGCAGACTCCCAACACGATATAAATGATGCAGCTAAAGATAACACAGGTGACGATTACAAACCTGAGTTCTTAGACGTTAGTTTCAATGATTTAAATTATAAAGAATTACAATCAGAAGCTTTACGTTATGGTTTGAATGCTAGAGGTACTAAAGAAGAATTAGTACAACGTTTAGATGCCCATATTGCAGGTATCAATACTAAGAGAGGCTTCGATACACAGTTCAAAGATTTAGATTCTAAACAACTCAAAGAAGAAGCTAAGAGACAAAACTTAGATACAAAAGGTACTGATGCAGAAATCAGACAACGATTAGTAACTAAAGCTAGAGAGGTATTAACAGAGAAAAATACTGAGACTAACTTTACTTCTAAATCACAACCTGATGTAGACCCTTCTAACGCACAGAAGACACAACGTGGTAATACTACACCTACATATGCTAAAGCAGGTAATTTATTAGGTGAAGGTAAGACTCTCGACTTTGGAGCAGGTTTAGGTTTAGGTTCTAAACAATTAAAAGCAGATAGCTACGAACCATTCCCACAAGGCGACTTTAAACCTACATATAGTAAAGCTTCTGACATCCCATCGGACAGTTATGAAAATGTGGTAAGCATGAATACTCTTAATGTTGTACCACCTGATATTAGACGTGGTATTGTTGAAGATATTGGTAGAGTATTAAAAGAAGGCGGTACTGCTGTTATTCAGACACGTGATGTACAAGCTATCGCAGGTATCAAGAAATTTAAAAAAGGAGCGGAAGAAGGCTCTAAGATTACCGACAACGGAACATACCAAAAAGGTTTCACTAAACAAGAATTAAAAGAATATGTTCAAGATGTATTAGGTGATGGCTATGAAGTAAGCATTGTTCCTAGTAAAGAAAAGATAAGTGGTTCTGCTGTTGTAGTTAAAAAGAAAGGTAAGTCTGCACTTGATATGACTGACCAACAAGCGTTCAATACAGGCGCACGTTCAGGCGGTGGTGTCAAGAACCCTGATAAGCCTGATGCAGCTGACGGCGGTGATGCCCCTAAAACATATGTAAGTATATTTAAAGAATTAGAAACAGGTGGTGTAGAAGCTTTCAGAAACGCTGCACGACTTGTTAGAACTTCTGTTGAAGCAGCACAGTTAGCTAGAGCAATGGCTGAAGTCCGCATCAAACAAATGAAAGCGGAGGGTAAAGTTCCTAAAACAACAGCTAAAGAACTTACACAACAAAGTGAAGAGTTTGCTTCTATTATGGGTGGTGATATTAACTCATGGTCATCACGTATTAATAAACTAGATAATGATTCAGCAAAATACCAAGAAGTTTTAGAAGAACAAAGAGTAATCAGAGAGATGCAAGAAGTCTTAGCTGAATCTATTCGTGATAAAGCAAAAGCTTATAAAGAAGCTGAAGCAGGTAACGGTAAAGACTTAGATGAAGCTAGAACTGAATTATTCGCAACCCTAGACCAATTTACTGAAATACAACGTATATGGAGTCTTTACGGACGTAGCTTATCTTTAGGTATGTTACAAAGAAAGTTCATGTACAAGAAAGGTTACAAGACACGTAACTTTGGTTTTGATACAGCTAAAAACAAATCACGTAGCGCGCAACAAGCATACCGTAACCAAGCTAAAGGTAGTATGTCAGAGAAGAAGCTAGTTAATTTATTAGCTATGGCTACAGAAAGTGGTGACATCGCTAAGACGATTGATGGTAAAACTACAGTCGGTGGTGAAACATTGTCATCTCTAAACAAACTTAACATGAAGATGCGCGGTAGATTAATGTTTGATATGAACCGTGAGTATTGGATTAACTCATTGCTTTCTGCCCCTACAACTCAAATGGTTAATATCTTAGGTAACGTTATTACGTATGCACTAAGAACTGCTGAGACAACTATAGGTGCTACACTTACAGGTAATTTTCAATTAGCTAAATCGCAGCTTAACTTAGCGTACCATATGGAAAGTGTGGCGGAAGCGTTTAAGCTTGCTGTAAAAGCTATGAAGACTGATGAAGCTGTTACTATAGCTAATCACCGTGTCTTCGATGATACCTCAAGTGAGATACACGCTATTACAGGTGAAAACTTAAATAAAATCACAGGCGGACGTATGGATGAAAATGGCGTCATGTATAAATCGTTTGATTGGTTAGGTAAAATAGCAAGACTACCATCAAGAGGTTTGTTAGGTGGTGATGAGTTCTTCAAAGCATTAAGTTATAGACATTACTTACGTACTGAACTTTCTGTACAAGCAATGAACAAAGGTATCAAAGACCCTAAACAAATTGCTGAATATGTACAAAAAGGATTTGATTCTCATATTACAGAGTCGGGTAGAGCTTTCTCAGAAGAAAATATTTTACGTGATGCTAATAAACTAGCTGACGAAAAAGGATTAACATTTGCTAAGAGACAAGACTTTATCGACGACTATATGCAAAGACATTACATTCGTGATGAAGATTTTAAAGTAGATTCAGATGGTGTAGCTTATAAAGTAGGAAACACAAAACAACGCGAAGACTTATCAGGTAGAGCAGCGTATTATGCTAAAGTAAATTCTCATACACAAGATGCAGAGATAGGCTCACTTAAAACTTTATCTAAGCTAATCGCTGAAAATCCATGGATGACATTCGTTGTACCGTTCGTTAGAACTCCAACTAACATTCTTACCTTCGGTGTATCAAGAAGTCCATTAGCTGCTGCACAAGTATTAAACCCAATGTCTTATATGGAAGGTGGTTCATTAACTAAATTATTCAAGAAAGAATATATGGATAAAATGAACTCAGCTAATGCTCGTGAAAGAGCAGAGCTTGTTGGACGTTTAAGTACAGCAATAACTGTTACATCAGGATTGTTGTATTACACACTTGCTAACAAAGATTTCATCACAGGTTACGGAGCGAAAAACAAAGAGCGAAGAGACTCAGAGAAACTAGGTGGTTTCCAAGAGTATTCTATTCGTATTCCTAGAGAAGGTAAGCCTGACTTAATGTTGAGCTACCAAAGACTTGACCCGTTAGCTACTATACTTGGTATTTGTGCTGATATAGCTGAATACTCAGAATATGATGAGTCAGGAACTTCAGACCAAATGTCTTTGATTTTCTCTAACCTTGCATCGACTGTTGTGAATAACATTACTAATAAGTCATACGTACAAGGTTTAGATAACTTATTTAACGTACTTCGTGACCCTACAAAGAACGGTGAGAAGTTCTTAGGTAACATTGCGGGTGGTTATGTACCTAACGTTTTGAACCAAAGTATGAACTACCAAGAAGATAGGATGCTTAGAGAAACACGAGGAATGTTGGATTATATGATAAAACGTACCCCGATGGCAGACAAATTGATGCCTAGACGTAATTTATTAGGTGAAATCGAGACAATGCCTACAAGCGGTCTACAAGGTGTGTTCAATCCTATTTATCAGAAAGAAATACCTGACAGCATCATAGAACAAGAAATTGGTAATATGAAAACAGGGTTTTCTAAACCTGCTGAGTTATTAGGTAACAATAAGAACTTAGATATGCGAGACTTCGTTAATGAAGAAGGAGGTCAAACAGCATACGACCGTTACTTAGAACTTACAGGTCTTGTTAAGATAAATGATATGACTTTAAGACAAGCGTTAGAAAAGCTTATGCGCTCAAGCTCATACGAAGCTATACCTGATGCTGAGACTTCTGCTGAAGTAGGCTTAAAATCTCCACGAATAAAAGAGATTCAAAAATATCTTAGAGCATTCAGAAATGAAGCTAGAAGACAAATGTTAAACGAATACCCCGAACTTAAAAATGCTTTCTATGCAGAAGGGCAAAACAAAATAAACCTTTTACAAAATAATTAATCATGGCTAATACTTACATAGACTATACAGCTACATCGAATCAAACTTCGTTTAGTTTTACATTCCCTGTGTTACTTGAATCACACGTAGTTGTAGAAATAAACGGTGTAGCTAAAACTTATAACACCGACTACACAGTTAACAAAACATCAGGTACAGTTACTTTACAACTTGGTGGTTCTGTAGGAGCAGGAGCTACAACAGGCGACATTGTTCGTATTAGACGTGTATCTGACAAAGCAACAGACTTAGTAGACTTTGCTGATGGTTCTCGTTTATCCGCTACTCGATTAGACTTAGCGTATCAACACAACAGATACCTAAATGAAGAATCTGCTGAAATATCTGACGGTGCGATTAGTGAGATTACTGTAGGTGGTGTTACGTCACTAGATGCAAAACAAAGAAAGATTGTTAACTTACCAACACCTGCCAATCCACAAGAGGCAAGTAACAAGTCATATGTTGACCAACAAGTTGCTTTATCAAGCACTAACTTAACATCATTCGGACAAGATAACTTTACAGGTGACGGTACTACAACAGTATTTACGTTTAGTAATATCACTCCTGTAGCCTTAGACTCTAAAGCCTATCTAGTAAATTTTGATGGTATAACTCAAAGCCCTGCTAATTATACTATTAGTAATAGCCCTACTAATACAATTACATTTAGTTCTGCCCCTCCTAACGGAGCAGTAGTCAATGTTGTTACACTTGCAGGCGCAGCTACAATTAATTTTCCTGCCACACATAACACTTCAAATAATGATGTAACGTTTAGTGAAAAAGTTATAGCTAAAACATTTAGAGCAGACCAAGGTGTCCCTGACGCAACAGATAGCTCAGAAAAAGGATTTACATTGAATCCTGATGGAGACACAGGAATGTTTGGTGAGATAGACCCAAACTCAATCGCAGGTGCTTCAGGACAAATCGCATTCTATTCTAACAACAATAAGAAGCTGAAAATCAACAAAGGATTATCAGGTACAGCACCAACAAGTGATTCTGATATAGAAGTAACAACTAATGATGGAACTAAGGGTTGGATAGATTCTAATGTACGTTCTGAGAGAGTTAATGCTCACACAATCTTTTTCTACGCCCCGTCAGCAGATAACGACGGTACGTTTTCTAACGCAAGTGTTAAAGGGTATCGCACAGGATTGACTGACCATTTACTACATTATGGTGAAGACCATATAGGATTCAGAGTAGGTGCTAATACATTTGCACAAGAAGGTTTAAAAATAACACGTCTTAATAGTCAATCTGATGGAACTAACTATGATGTTGGTATTACCGCCCCTAAGACACGTATAGCGGATATAAACAACGACAAATCATTGGTTACTAAGGAATACTTAAAACACGGTTATAGAAATTTTAAATATGTTCAAGCACAGAATTATTCATTAGTAACTTGTACAGTCGCCGACTCACCTGCTTATAGTTTGTATAATTTAACTATAACACCAACAAGTACATCATCAGCGATAAAGCTAGACTTCAACGTAACAGGGGAATGGAGTACAAATCCATGGAATGCAGGTGTTGTAGTAGCACGAACTATTGGAACTACTACAACTGTATTGAGAAACCCATTCGGGGCTACATACCCAACAACTCCTTTATTCCCATTTGTGAACTCACATGGTACTGACTCAAACTCAACCCCTGATGCTTGTTCAGGTACATGGATAGATTTACCTAATACAATGTCAGCAGTAACATACACGATTGGATTTGTGCATGAACAAGCTAACGCTAATTTTTACTTTAACCGAACTAGGTCTTCATCAGGCGGTGTAGGCTCTTCGAGCTTTTTCTCTGCTGAAGAAATCAACGCTAACTAACCTTTTAACATTTATTTTATATGGCAATAACTAGAACAACTTCAAATATGATTTCCGATGTCGGAACAGGTGCAAACCAACTCGTCCGACTAGATGCCAATGCTAAACTTCCTGCTGTAGACGGTTCACAGTTGACTAATGTGGTAAGTGGTGGAGAAACGAATGCTCCTTATTTTTCAGCAAAGGGAAGCACTACTCAAACTGTAGTCCATAATACGGACACAACATTACAATTCAATACAATAATTGACAGTTTAGATTCAGCTTCAGGTTTTAATACTAGCACTTACGCATATACAGTTCAAAGCGGTGGGGCGGGTCTTTGGTATTTAAAAGCAGGATTTTATTGGACAATAGCTACAGGTTTTGACACAGGTGAGCAAATTCAAGTAAAAGTACAAAAAAATGGTAATGATGTATTAGCTAACCACAGTTATTTTCAATTTAACTCCAATGCTTGGCTTATGGTTGATGGAATAGTTAAATTAGCTGTCGGTGATGTAATCCGCGTAAATACATGGCAGAACACAGGTAATGATATAGTTGTATATACTGACAACCAAAGGAACTCAGGTTTGTTTGGATTTAGGGTCGTTTCAATATAAATTTAAAATTATGGAATCACAACATCTTCCGTCCTTAGTTGCCTTTACAGGTTTAATAGGGACGTTAACATTATCGGACGTAAACGTACTCATGGCAATCGTAGTAGGTTTTACAACATTCATCTACCTTGTAATTAAAATCATCAAGGAACTAAAAGATGGCTCAGATTAATGATAACACTTCAATAACCATACCTCTAAGAAATCTCATTGCTTTAATAGCGGGTACAGCAGTAGCTGTTACAGGTTACTTCCATATTGTCGAACGTTTGACAATGTTAGAACACAACCAAGAGATGGTCACTAGAGATGTAGAAGCTAATTCTACGTGGATTGTAGATTGGGAGAAAGAGGGCTTACTGCCCGCCGACATAATACAAAATAACAAACTTGAGTTCTTAGAAAGTCGAGTTCTTAAAATGGAGAATATTTTAGAAAATGGAAAACCCTAGTAAGACAGATAAACTGCACAATATGCAGAGCTTACTGATTGACGAATTTACACGTCGAATAGAAAGCGGAGAAGCTACACCTAGTGATTTAAATGCTGCACGTCAGTTACTAAAGGATAACGGTATACACGCTCAGATAAAGAACGATAACCCTTTACTCAAACTTGTAGAACACCTTCCTTTCGAGGATGTAACCGACCGCGCAATCAATGGCTAGAGATTATAAAAAAGAATACAGAACGTACCACGGTAAGCCCGAACAAAAGAAAAGACGGGCGGGGCGTAACAAAGCTCGTAAACTCGCCGTGAAAAAGTACGGTAAGGAGGCTTTACGTGGAAAAGATGTTGACCACAAGGACAGAAACCCTTTGAATAACTCTAGGTCGAATTTACGAATACAATCTAAAAAGAAAAACCGTGGAAGAAATAAATAGTGGAAGTACCCGAACAGTTAAAGGATTTCCGAAACTTTTTGTACATAGTATGGAAAGAACTCAATCTTCCTGACCCAACCCCGATACAATATGAAATCGCAGAATATATGCAAAGAGGTGACAAACGAGCTATTATTGAGGGCTTTAGAGGAGTCGGTAAAAGTTGGATTTGCTCTGCGTTCGTTGTCCACCAACTGCTCCTCGACCCTAGAAAAAACATACTTGTCGTCTCTGCTTCAAAAACACGAGCGGATGATTTCAGCACTTTTACTCTTAGACTCATACATGAACTCCCTGTCCTCGCACACCTCAAGCCAAACGACAAGCAAAGGTTCTCAAAAATCTCATTCGACGTCGGACTTGCCCCCGCATCCCATGCGCCATCCGTTAAGTCGTTGGGAATCACATCACAACTAACAGGTTCACGTGCAGACATTATTGTAGCTGACGACGTAGAAGTACCGAACAACTCACAGACTCAAGCTATGCGCGACAAGCTCTCAGAGCAGGTCAAAGAGTTTGATTCTATTATTAAACCTGAAGATGACTCTAGGATTTTATTCTTAGGTACTCCCCAATGCGAGGACACAATCTATTCTAAGCTAGCTGAGAGGGGCTACAAGACCCGTATATGGACTTGTAAGTATGTTGATACCCCTACGAATGAAAAGACCTACGATGGCAATATAAGCCCATTCTGTGTATCTGATGAAAACAAAGGCTCATCTACAGAACCAACAAGATTTTCCGATATTGATTTAGCCGAACGTGAAGTGTCCTATGGACGCTCAGGTTTCGCTATGCAATTCATGTTAGACACTAAGCTGTCTGATATGGACAGATTTCCCCTTAAAACGTCCGACCTTATCGTTATGGACATAGACCCTACGGTAGCTCCTGAAAAGCTCGTGTGGGCGCAGTCACCTACCTTAGAATGGGACTCTAGTATTCCTAACGTTGCTATGACGGGCGATAGGTTCTACAGACCGATGCAACTTATAGGTGATATGATACCTTACACAGGCTCTGTTATGTCTATTGACCCCTCAGGTCGCGGTAAGGACGAAACGGGCTATGCGGTAGTAAAGATGCTCAATGGTAATCTTTTTGTTCCTGATGCGGGCGGTATCCAAGGCGGGTACTCCGACGAAACACTTAAAGCCCTCTGCTACAAGGCTAAAGAGAACAACGTAAATACCATTATTGTTGAATCTAACTTCGGTGACGGTATGTTTGTAGAACTACTCAAGCCTATACTCTTTAAGATACACCCGTGTACAATAGAAGAAGTACGCCACAGTATACAAAAGGAAAAACGTATTATTGATACCCTAGAACCTATAATGAACCAACACAGGCTCATTATCGCCCCTAAGGTTATCCGTAATGACTACGATAGCGCTCAAGGCTATCCCTTAGAGTCTCAACTCAAGTATCAGTTGATATACCAATTATCGCGCTTAACAGCCGCTAGGGGCGCTCTAACACACGACGATAGGTTAGACGCACTAAGCATAGCTGTTAATTATTGGGTAGAACAAATGGCTCAGGATGCTAACAAAAACATCCTCGATAGAAAGGATATGTTAGCTAAAGAAGAACTACAGAAGTTCATGGACGCCTACTATAAAACAAACAATAGCAAAGGTAGTTCATTATCAATGATTTAAAGAAGACAGGATTATATGGTAGGGGCGAATACTACTAGGAATAACTCTAAGCGCGCTAAAGTTTAATTTATAATTATAATTATTAATAATAAACTAAAGATAATTTAACTAAGAGCGCGCTTAAAGATAACTCTAGGTACAACTCTAAGTAAACCCCAAGTAAACCCTATGCTATTAAAACTAATAAAATTTATAAACTATGTTAACACCCTTGGAACAGGCGTCAGGTATATTAGGCGAACATATGATAAACTACGTAATTGTAGTCTCTTCGCCCGATGCCCCAAATCATGCGCAAATAGCTTACGATTCAAAGTATGCTGCAAGTGGTTTGGTAAAGCACGCTCAAAATGTACTCTCAAAAGAGATTGAGTTCGACAGCGAATATGAAATCGTATGGGACGATGAAGAACAAGAGGAAGAATAATTATGTGCCAACCAATAAATAAAGTAAAATCAGTTAATTCTGTGGCGACTAAAGTTGACAACAATAGAAAGTTGTTAAAAGATGTTAAGATAATCAAGTCTGATGTCAAACTCGTCAAAAATGATGTTCAAAAGCTAGTTAGCGACGAAGGCGAACACAGACATTGGTAAGACTTTATCTACTTTACCTAATGTTGGGCTAACGCCTAGCATGGTGTAATAATAATATGTGTTGTGCCTCGCTCTTGGTTATTCTTGAGTGAGGCTTTTTTAAAAATGTTAGCAGAAGATGCAAATAAGTTAGACGGACTAGATACCTGTATTGAAGGTATTACTTCCGATGGCTACTTAATATACAACTACATCAAACTAATAGACTTCCATGTAGAAGAACATGGTATGACCGAAGAGGAGTCTTATGAGTATGTTGATTATAATATACTTGGTCTTGGTGGAGAGGGCGTGAATTGGGTTATTATGTTTCCTAGATACTATGGAGATATAGATGAACTCGATGAATGCGAGTAGTTTTGGTGAAAAAATCTGAGAGGGTATATGTATAAGCATACCCGTGATTTTCCCCCGTCGCCGTGTCGCACGCTCGAAAATGTTCGGCGGGGCTTTTTGTCTATCAAGTTGTCTAGGCATTCGCCAAACGCTAGAGAAAAAGCGGTAAGCCTCAGACTATTAATCTTGTGCTGTGTTCTAATCGACAGCCAACCAACAACGACAACGAACTTTCTCAAGGGTTCGGTTGTGTTTGTGTGTGCTTATGTTTTTTGTCAAACGCTCAGAAAAGTTCTATAAGCACTATCACCGCTACTCCCTAAAAAATTTTTCTCCGCTCGCAAGCTCGCTCTCGTCGCTAGGCGACTCACCTAAGGTTCAGCCTAAGGTTCGGCGTCTAGCTAGGCTCGCTATGCTCGCAGGGTTTTTAGGGACGTTCGCTCGACAAGCTCGCT
>Ga0099849_1000065_pt1 | contig 38455 bp, 77 predicted proteins | sample CB_VirMetaG_4_FD_78177 | JGI IMG/M metagenome (GOLD analysis project Ga0099849, IMG submission 78177) | Freshwater to marine saline gradient viral communities from Chesapeake Bay - CB_1508_1M Viral MetaG | ecosystem: Environmental > Aquatic > Marine > Coastal | place: USA: Chesapeake Bay... | reverse complement strand
TGACTGCCTCACTCTCCGAGGATTGGAGAGACGAGCTGTGCTCTTCAATCCCACGAGTCCGTACCCAGCTTGCATCCTCTGCTACCAGTTCCAGATCACAAAATATGTGACCGAAGGCCCTCTCCTTGACGTCACAGTCACTATGAGGAGCAGTGACGTCATGAACTGCCTCTCTCAAGACGTGTTGATGACAGAGCTTCTACTCTGGCATGTCGCTCAGCAAGTGGAAATGACTCCCGGGCATATGACGTTCAACATCGCAAACGCTCACATCTACTGGGAAGATCTCGACACAGCTGACGAGGGACTTATCTACGATATGTCTCTCTGACCGGGTATACTTTCCCGGAAACAATCCACAATCATCTTGTGAACCAAACAACCATGCAATTCGATTACGCTAAGTTTATCAACGAAGGCTATACCTCCCAGCAGAAGTACGCTGAGAAAGTCGGAGAACTTGGCCCAGAGGATCTCGCCAAGATGGATGAGCTTCAGGACTTGGGCCTCTCTCAGAATGAGGAAGCTCTGAAGCTTCGCTACCGCAAGATGATCGAACACTTTGGCCACCTCACCGAGGAATCGATCGAAGCTCGTGTGTATGTTCCTCGGCGGTCTTGGAAGAATAAGGAGCGTAGCTTCCTAGATTCCGACGAGATGCGGAAAGAGTTTCTTGCGGAAATGTACGATGTACTCCTGTTCCACCGCGCTATCCTCGCTTACGCGGGTGTTAGCGGAGAGGAGTTTGTGGCGGTAGCGGCCGAGAAGCAAGCTTACAATAAGACGCGCAAGGACCACAACATCAACGGCTCTGATGAGACGGCGGAAGACCCCGCAGCCGAACTGCAGGGCGAGTGTCCCTCCTCGAATTTCAAGGGAAACAACGGGTACGACCGCGAATGACATGGGACAAAGCATGTTCTATGTGAAGCTGATCAACAAGGGCCGCACTATGCAGGTGACGGTCTCAGCTTACACTCAGAAGGAAGCTCGGGATCTCGCCGAGTACCAGTACCCCGGCTATAAATCAATGTCCGCTCAGAGGATCTCGTAATGGCTATCTCACAACCCGTACTCGAGCCCCTACACGAGGCGGAAAAGCAACTTCGAGAAGCGCTTGCCGCGTCTGCTCGTGTGGAGAAGCCTCACGTTCCTGCCTCCATCTCGGAGATGATCGTCCAGATCAACACCCTGATCAACATGACGGAATTCATCGAAGAGATCGAGAACAAGATCCCTAAGAGGTTCTGAGCTTGGCGACTACGGACTTCCACCGTGACGCTCACATGCTCATCCTACCGTTCCTCTATAAGAAGCTCCACAGCCACTTGAAGGAGGATCTCATCGAAGAGATTGAGAAGGGTTGCATACAAGCTGATCGCGTGTACGAGTGCTACGAAGCGAAGATGCATGGGTGCAAGGTCTCGTCCATCATGGGGCAGGATCTCTCTAACGGAGACGAGTGTAAGTTGAGGACAACTTGGCTCAGTCCTAAGACGAACCGAGCTCAAATCTCTCTCGCCGCTCGAGATACAAGGAGAAAGACTGGGAACATCCTCCTAGGCATCGTGAACAAGGAAACGATGATGTTCGATCGCCTAAGGCTCCCAGTCAATGAAGCCTACACTCCGGGAAAAGCCCTCACGATCTCTTGGAGCATCAAGGGCAAAGGATACGGTAAGTACCAGAAGTATCTCATCTCTAGCGAGCCCTTTGGGTAGGATTATAACTGTCAAGGCTATAATCTACATGGCTAAACATATCTCAATCGTACCGCTTATCGGCGGGATGTCTATCGGGGCTGAAGCCGCTCTGGGACGTCCTCCGGAGGCGGTCTTTTCGTATGATGCCTTTAAGTTAAACGACTCGTTCCTCATGGCTTGGTACGAGAAGCGCGGTCTCAACATCCCGTACATCTCTCTCGACCAACAACCCGACTACGAACCCGACTTCGGCGAGATTGATGTCGTGACTTCAGTCTGCCCGTGTTCTGGCCTTAGTGGCGCTAACCCCCGAGCAGGAGCCGGGTGTCAGCAAAACTACTGGATGACTCGCTCAACAGAGTGGGCGCTAGAAAAGATTAAGCCTCGAGTTCTCATTGGAGAGAATGCTCCCCGTCTCTACGGCCACTTCGGCCAGCCTATTGCTGTGCAGCTTAAGGAGATCGGAGAGCGGTTCGGCTATTCGATGACACTCGTCAAGACATCCACGCACTTCCATGGTTTACCTCAAAAACGAGAGCGGTCGTTCTTCCTCTTCTTCCGGGACGTCCAGATCCCAGCTCTGACTCGTGACGAATCGTTCTATGAGGGTCACTGGACTGAGTTCCTATCGTCCTTCGATGCGGATGACAGCGAAGGCGAGTATCACCGCAGCGAATTCCACGGCAGGCTCTGGGACATCCTTGTGGAGCGCACTGACCGCACTCGCGAGGAGATCCGAGACCACATCCGAGAGGAGAAGCGTTCCATCTTCGTAGAGCTCGCAGCTCACCAGCCCGAAGTGCGGGACCAGATCATCGAAGAGTACCTTGACGGTGAGGATCAGCTGATGCATCGCATCGCGCGCTTTCTCAAGAGAACGAAGGAGAAGATGGCGATCAGTGGCTGCTGCAACGTCTGGGATGATTCTCCGAGGTTCTCCAAGAATGAGTATTTCCCCGCGGTGATGTACAAAAACATCTACGCGACTTGGCACCCAGACCACATGCGACCCATTACTCCCAGAGAGCAGATGAGACTCATGGGACTCCCAGAGGACATGGACATCCCGCGTCGCTACCTTAACGCTATCGCCCAGAACGTCCCAACCTGCACAGCTCGTTGGATCGTAAGAGAGGCCGTGAGCGCTGAGGGGATGAGTGAGGGAGTCTCTTCTCTCACGGGAGATGGGATCTACCGCTTTAATAACCTCAACGGCAAGCACCAGTGGGGACTAAACGCGGGTCCGCATCTTCAGAAGTGGATCGATGCTGGGGAACTCGAGTTTACTCCAGTGGAGGAAGCCGTAGAATCTGAGAGTAGAGACCTCATTACAGCATGAGAAAGCGCGCCGCGCGCACGATGGTCATAGACGTGGATGACACCATCCTCGTGACCAAGAACAGGGACTATGAAAGGTCCATGCCCAAGATGGACGTCGTCTTCAAGCTCCGCGAGGCCAGTAAGAAAGGATGGTACATCATCCTTTTCACCGCTCGCGGCATGGGACGGTCCAACGGAGACATAGAGAGTGTGAGAGAGGAGGTCACTCGAGAGATCGAGTCCTTCTGCTCACACTTTTGTGTTCCGTACGACGAGTTGGTCCTAGGGAAGCCCTGGGCCACGATGTACGTGGATGACAAGGGTCTACGACCCGATGAATTTGCTAGTATAGACCTAGACGCATGGAGCCCTAAGCTGTGAGAACCTTCCTCATCCTTGCCGCTGGGAACAGCACTCGCTTTGGATCAGACAAACTCCGAGAGCCGATCAAAGGCCTCACTCTCCCGGAGTACGCTCTTAAGTTTGCGGTGGAGAACGGAGCAGAGCGTGTATGCGTGACGCTTAACCGTAAGTCCGTGATGACTGACGGGCACCTCGTGTACCACCCGATCCTCGAGGATCTCAACAGTCGTCACTGGGACTTGGAGGTAGAGATCGCTTTCCAAGACGAGAACGCTTACGGCCCGGGAGCAGCTATTACGGCTTGGGAGGGGAAGATAGAGGATGACTTCACAGTGCTCTTCGGAGATAACTACTACGAAGGCAAACTCCCGGACCTGTCCCCAGACTGGACCCACTTTTCGTACAAAAACCTAGGAACTAGCCCTCGAAACCTGCAGTTGGCCGCAGTTATAGACAACTTCATCGTAGAGAAACCTCACGCTTTCCTCGGGGGCAGGTTCTTCTGTGGTTTCGCTCACTTCCCGAGGGACTTCTGGTCCACTCTCCCCCAGCTGCAAAAGTCAGGGAGAGGAGAGTACGAGATCACAGACATGATCAACCTAGCGGGCAACACTCAAGCTTGGAGTCTCGACGAGCTGGGTATTAAGTGGGGAGACATCACTTACAAGAGCGACATCGAGAAGATCGAGAGGCTCATCGGATGAGGGGAGCGAGCGGAGCGCGCGTGTCCCTTCGCGGAGACTACGTACACAAGCTTTGCGGGGACGCGGAGGAACAAGCCGCTTGGTTCCGCCATGCGGAAAGGATCGGGCTAGTCCCAGGTGTCAGAGTCCCGTCTCTGGGATTTGTAGTTCCCAAAGCATACCAGATGGAGTTCATTCGCGGACACTTGGCCACTGCTGAGTCCTCCGTGATGTACATAGAGGCATGTATTGGGCAGATTGAGGTCTGGGCTAACACTCCGCCTGCAACTGACGGCGATTGGACATCTTACCTGAGCAGACTGCAGGACCACGTGAGCCTCTGTCCGACTCGAGAGATGGATGCGGCCATGGACCTCCTTATGACCGCCGAACCTTTTCCAAGATCTTTCTGTCACGGGGACTTCACTCTGGAGAATATCCTGTTAGAATCAGATGGAACTTGCGTCCTGATTGATCCTAACTTCAAGAGTGGGCTCTTCCAGAGTTACATCTTGGATCTAGGTAAGCTTCTTCAGTCCACTCACACTCGTTACCACAAGATGTTTGACTCCAACCACGGAGTGGATCTCTCGCGGCACGACGCTTGGCTCAGGAAGAAGCTGGAGAAGAAGGATCTGTGGAGGAGGGCGCATCTCGCTTGCATATCCCACATCATCCGCCTCCGCAAGTACCGACCCGAAGACCAAAGGCCTCTCGTAGATTGTCTCCTAGGAGAGATGATCAAAGAGTACGAGAGGACACTGTGAGGAGAGCCGTGTCCTTCTCTCCTCTCTCCGCTCACTGCTCTCTAGGCAATTGAAAACCAAACACATGGCAAAGAAACTACTTATCACATCGAACGTCCACCAGCTCTGCGCCTGCGGTCGCAACGCTCGCGGCAACGCTAACGTCCGAGACTTCGTCAGGGCTTACTCCCTGTCCTACGCGGAGAGGTTCACAGCTCACGGGTGGAACGTTCATATGACGACCGGAGAGAAGCTTCACCCTGACTGTGCTCCATACGCGATCAACATGTACGAGCCTAAGTGGCGGGATTACGACCGTGTGATCCTGATGTACTTCTCCGCTGACTTTCCGGGAGGTCAGGTGAAACCGGCTACGACTAACTTCCTACTCCAAGGCGAATACCGCGGACTCGAGAACGTTGATGTTTGGATCTTCCATGACGATTCGGCCAACCCTCCGACAAACACCGCTTACGCGTACCATCGTCGCACGGTCGTCTCTCAGTCCATCAAGCAGTTCGTCTCTAAGAAAGACCAAGAGAAGTACGGGTACCTCTTAGACAAAGATCAAGTTCCAGGGAACGCCGAGTACCTCCTCGAGTGGACGCGCACCCCAGGAAACATAAAGATGCTAATCCCCGGAGGGCGATTGACTTGGAGGACCTGTGACACCTCCGTGTACGGTTTCCCAGCCGAAGCTGAAGTCATGGAGGATCCTCTCGCTACGCATATTGCGGGAAGGAAGTTGGCCTATGGCTGGGAGACAGCTGCACCATTCTCGGAAGCAGACATGGAGTGTGATGTGATCTACGCCGGGACTCCGCGAAAAGATCGCATCAATACCCTCTCTCCTCTCTTCCTAGACCCCGACATCCACTCTCGCACACACCTACGGAAGGACCGCTTCCTCCAAGACATTGACCCCTCTCCCTGGGTCAACCACGACAACCTCCCAGTATTCGAGACCGCTCAATCCCCTGAAGTGCACAGTAAGACCTGGCTGTGTCCTATCGTAGGAGATAAGTGGCAAAAGGGGACTCACGTCAGCAGCCGGTTCTGGCTTCAACTTGCTCTTCCCACGGTCAATGCGATTCATACGTCTTTTGACCCTGATCGTATCCTCATCAAGGACCCTGTTCTCCGCAACCGAATCTACTGGGAGACTTCTGAGGAACTCAAATCTCTTCTTGAGCGTACTAAGACCGACCCGTCTTTCCGCGAAGAAACTATTGAGCTCCAGCGCAAAGAGAAGCCCGAGGACAACGAGTCCCTGTACATTTGACGTCATCCGTGGTACAATAACACTATGAGAATCTACCGCAAATCCGAAGGCATCAACGTACTACTCCGCAGTGCTTCTGAGAAAGACCTCATAGAGCTGGAGCGGGACTTTCCGTATGACGTGACTCTTCCCACTCTGTCTCACGCAGGAGGGTGGATCTTGGAGATCGCGGACCGTAAGATTGGCTTCATCGAGTATATGACTCGAGAGAAGGAGGTCCTAGTGACGGGTCTCTGGGTCCGACCCGATAAGCGCGGGAACGGCTACGGATCCATGATGCTGGAACTCGTAGAGGCCACTGAGACGCCTAAGTTCATGAGAGTGATCGTGACGCCTAGTTCAGCAGGCTTCTACGAGAAGAGAGGTTACTCCGAAGAAAAAGGTTTCGCAGTTTTGACCAAAGTTATTGGCTATGACACTTACTAAACCCGCCGGGATCTGCTTTGAAGACATGATTCCCATCATGAGACTTACGGACAACGGGAAAATCCTCGAGAGCTTTGTCCGAGTTGAAATGGGAGAAAGTTGGCTTCGCACCGCTTGGGAGGCTTTCAAGGACATCGCGGATTACTTCGATGAGGAGTACCTCGGAGATAAGGCCATGCTTAACCAATTCCTCCTCATGATAGAGGATGACGTACACTTCTCAGACTGTTGCTTAAAGCCTTACCTATGAATAAGTGGGACGAACGATTCGTAAGGATTGCTGAGGAGGCAGCTTCCTGGAGCAAAGACCCAGGTACGAAAGTTGGAGCCGTCCTTGTCAACGACAAGCGCATCCTCGCAACCGGTTACAACGGCTTTCCGTCAGGAATAAGCGACAGTCTCGAGAGGTACTTAGACCGCGAGGTAAAATTAGCCTACACTGTGCATGCGGAGGTCAACGCACTTCTCAATGCAGCAAAGAACGGAGCTCAGACCGCGGGCTCTACCCTGTACACCACCTTTCACCCGTGCGTGAATTGCGCAGCTGCGGTGATCCAAGGTGGCATCACCACTGTAGTCTCCCCGACAGTTCATTCTGCCCCGGAGAGATGGTGGGATAGTTTCGCTCGAGCTGGAGAACTACTCCTAGAGGCCGGAGTGAACATTATTTACTACTGAGGACGATCATCATGTCTACAGACAAACTCAGCCGCACATGCCCTAAGTGCGGAGCTATGTGGCTAGGGAACCAGCTTTACTGGGCCACAGGTAAGAAGGGAGACCCTAAGGACTTAGCCGGTCTTGTCTGTAGACCGTTCGGAAATAACCAGTGTATCAATCCTCAGCGGGAAGTGGAAGGAGGAGATACTTGGCAAAAGAGGCTTGATAAGATGAAAGCGCTTCAGTCTGAGACCGATATATGATCTGACAGTTCCCAAGGTGTAATAGCCTTCCAAAAATGCAGCCGCTAATATGGTAAGATTACAGAGTAAAGAAAGTCACCTATGATACACGAACAGGAAGTACAGCTCATCAAAGAAGCCCAAGGTGGTTGCAAACGATCCCAACTCGCCATAATCAGACAGTATGAACGTCTGGTTCACAAGCTTGCGAGAAAGTACGCTTTCACAGCGGTATCCCACTCTCACGATGACTTGGCCCAGGAGGGGTTCATTGGGCTCCTCCAAGCCACTCGCTCGTACGATCCAAATCGCGGCGCTAAGTTCATGACATGGGCTTACTACCACGTGCGCGGTACGATCACAGGTTGCGGTCGTAGCGACCGTCGTCAGCCTAAATACCCTTTGTCTCTCGAAGACTGTCAGCGGGCGTACAACATCGAGGATCCAACTCAAGAGATCATCCTCAAGGAAGACATGCCGGAAGGCTTGGTTCTTTTGCTGCTCGAGAGTTGCTGTGGGGGTCTTAACACAAAGCGGGCCCAGGTAGTCATTGACCGCTTCGGCCTATTTGGAAACAAGGAGCTTCGTAACTGCGAAGCCGCAGAGAAGTACGGCATTACAAAATATGCTGTGAATACCCACGTGTACGCCTTTAAGCGCAAAGCCGCTCAGAAGTTTCCCTACCTCAAAGTGTTTGTATGAGAGTCTGGAAGATCATTGATGACGGGTGCCCCATCTGCGCAGAGATGAGTCAGTTTGACGCTGACCTCATCGCGTTCATGGGGTACGAGTTGGTCGTCCTTAAGTTGGACGAAGCGGGAGCGATCCCACGTACGGCTACTTACATCCAAAGTAAACTCATGGACACCTACGGGACCGTTGACATCCCCATGTACATCTTGGAGGTTAACGGAAACTTTGTCGGCGCTGTTGTGGGTCAAAACACCAAAGGAGAACTGAAGAGAAAGCTTCTTCAAGTGACGAGTTGACGGCTCGTAGCTCAGTTGGAGAGAGCGGCGGACTTCTACCCCGTCGGCCGCAGGTTCGAGTCCTGCCGAACCGGCTTACAGAAACCAAATGAAGTAATGACAACACTCGTAGCGAACATCCCTCCTACAAAGGTCTGGGTGAGAAGAGAACACCTCAGAGACCTAAGAGACGGACACGGAGAGTACACGCTCGGATACTGGGTGTCGGCAAAATCGATACCCGGACGAGCGATCTACTTTGAGACTTATCTCCCAGAATACGGAGCAATGTTTGATAAGCTGACTATCGGAGCATTCCTGTCCTGGGATCCTGATAGTCCAGACAAACCCGAAGAGCCAAGCCCAGACGTCCCACTCGAGGACTTACAGTTTTGGAACTCTTTTGATTACGGCCTTGTAGTTGTGGAAAAGAACCTTATCTCAAACATGGAGTTTGAGGTGCGGACCCGCTCCAACATGTCTCTGAAGGGCAAGTACCTCTTCACGATTGACAACTATCACCCGCATCGCAACGAGCCCGACCTTTACTTCTCAGAGATCCCGGACGAGCACAAGTCTCATAACATCATCGAGCTTGAGAACGGTCAGATCGGGGCGTACCCGAACAACCGCTGCCGGATGACCGACCCCTCCCTATCGTATTCGGAGCTGAAGGTCCCGGACTTTAAGGTGTCGACCCGCTACTTCGATGTCGAGCACGCTCCTTCGTGGGGAAGACTTGGCGAGAGTGACGATTACTTTTGGAAGACTGAGCGCGAGCAGCTCCAGGATCCAGTCACGCTGAAAGAGGCTCAGGAAAATCCTTTCTGAGTATACTGTCGCGAGAAAAAGACAAAATTACAAAGGTCCAAAAATATCCGTTTAACACAAAAAAAAAGTATGAAATTTGCTCCCTTCGCCATTGCTGTCGCGACCGCATTTTCCGTGCCCTCCATGGCCCAGGTGACCAACGTCAGCCACCTGAGTGACGTCCAACCCACCGAGTGGTCCTACCAAGCCATCAGCGATCTCGTGGGCCGTTACGGGTGCGTGGCTGGCTTTCCAGACGGTACTTTCCAGCCCGGTCAGCCCGCCACCCGAGCACAACTCGCCGCGCTGGTGAACTCCTGCCTCGACCGCATTACCGAATTCCAGAGCGCCCAGGACGCCCAGCTCGCCGCCGCTCTGAAGTCCCAAGCTGCTAAGTGGGAAGGCACAGAAGCTGCGGTGGCCAAGCTCGAGCTCGCCGCCGCTAAGAAGGCTGAAGGAGTGAACAATTACCTCGGCGCCGGCGCGCTGATCAACCAGCAGGGCACTGACGGTAACGGCTACTCTGACAGCCGAGTCGTGGCCGGTGCTACAATTCAAGGTCGCTACGCCGTGAAAACTTTCGAGAACGAGAACGCAGTCTCTGTTCGTCCCTACGTTAACCTCGTGGGTGCTCCCGACGGCCAGATCGGAGCTGGCGGTGGTGCCTTGGTTAGCTACGACTTGAGCATCGCTAAGGCTAAGAGCGGCGTGAGTAAGGCTAACGTGTATGCCGGTGCCGGCTACCAAGTTCCCTTCGTGAACAACACCGAGGCTAACTTCCAGTCAGCTGTGGGTTCCAAGGGCCAAGTGGTACTCGCGGTGGGAGCTGAAGGCCGTATCACCAACTCTCTGGTGGGCTTTGCTGACGTGAAGCTGCCTACTACTAATGCGGGCAATGCTTACGGGGGTTCTGGAGCCCCATACAGCCCCGTGTTCACTACGGGTCTTGGCGTGAAATGGTGAAATGGGCAAAACTTGAGACCTATGGCCTTAACAGTCAATGGTCTCAAAAACCCATAAACATCGCATAATCTATAGGTCTATGGAAGGATCTGACGATTGACTGAAGAACAATGCTGTAAGAGGTCACTCGTCGGATCTCTCTGGGATTCGACTAAGCGGCTAGTCAAAGATCCGGTGCCGGTCCCCAGAGAGATCTCTGACTGGAGAATGATCCAGTGCGACATGTGCGACCGACTTAAGGGCGGAGTGTGCCAAGAGTGTGGGTGTATCGTAAGATTGAAGACTAAGTTCTCAGAGATGGAGTGTCCGATTGGGAAATGGGACAAGTACGAAAGAAGTTGAGGAATCACGCTTGGAGTGTTTGGGCTAAAGCTTTAGAAGAGAAGGCGTCCACGAGGAGAGAGAAGCGGATTCAGTCGCTATCATTCATACGATCATCTTCCTATCTTACCTTACGACCAATGCGTTCATCGTGGCCGGCGTCATCCGACACTGGGGCGGCATAGAATACTCCAGACCGAGTTTACATTCTGAAACCTTGACCCATAATGGAACCGATCAGTGATAGAATGAAATGACCGTCACCACAGATGACGGAGGCAGACAAAACCTCTTTGCGAGGGAACCTCAAATGTACATCACCCAAGAAGACATGGACAAGCAAGTAATCGAAACTCACAACGAACGCGCGGAAAAGCTTAACGGCCGAGCCGCAATGATGGGCATCATCGCCGCTCTCGGAGCCTACGCTCTTACAGGTCAGATCATTCCCGGCGTCTGGTGATTCTTTAGATGACATCCGAACGAGCCGAACTCCACGACATTTGGTGGCCTCATCCCGACAGTATTTCGGACCTCATAGTCGAAGACTGCGAAGTAGGATTCGAACTGTCCGCTAAGGACGGGACAGAATGCGCCCAGTGGCTGTCATACTATAGCCAAAATAAAGAGCTCCACGAGAAGTTCGAGAAGGCTTTTGTGAAGATGCTCATGGACGCAGCCACTGCACAAAGCTAAGCGCGACCTCACGTAACGGTTGCAAAAAGCGCTATCGCGGTTACGGCAAGTAGCCTTGTCCACCACAGGGAAGTCGAGTTTACTCAGTAGCTTAACTTCCCATTATAGTTTCAGGCCACATCATCAAACCACACGATGAACCTATTCGCTTGCGACCAAGACCCAGTCAAAGCAGCTCAATGCTTGCCTGATAAGCACGTGGTTAAGATGTGCATCGAGAATGCTCAGATGCTCGCCGTCGCCCTTGGCGACTTGCACGGCTATGGCTGGGGAGAAATACGTAAGAAAGACGGAACATTTTACAGCCAAAAGGCTCACTTTAACCACCCCTCCACGAAGTGGGTCAGAGAAACTCACGCTAACCTTGCATGGGCGATAGTTCATGGGTTAGCGCTTTGTCATGAGTACACGCTGCGATACGGAAAGATCCACGCATCAACCATCGCCCATCTCGACGCTGTCCGTCTCTTTCACGAGAACTCAAGCAAACTATCGATGTACGCTGATGCCACAGACTTTGTCCGTGCTATGCCCGAAGAAATAAAGCATGATGACTCCATTACGTCTATTGAGGCGTATCGGAAGTACCTCTCGCTGCATAAGCCATGGGCCGTGTGGAAAATGGAGGACCAGAAACCTACCTGGTGGGACCCTTCACTTTACACCAATGTCGATAACAAGCTACAGAGAACCATACAAGATCAACGGAAAGTTTGACTTTCCCGAGTACTACGAAAGGTTCCAAAAAGCTATCGCGTCTGTCTGGAGGCCCGAAGAAGTCAGCATGGCGCACGACGTCTATGACTGGCAGGAAGCGACTCTGGAGGAGAAAGCCGTCATAGGTGGCATCCTTCGAGGTTTCACTCAGTTAGAACTGCATGTCGCGTGCTACTGGGGGGACGTCATCACGAAGTACTTCCCTAAGCACGAGATCCACGCGATGGCTCGAGCCTTTAGCTCTTCGGAGGCGGTTCACGCCGCAGCCTACTCTCACCTGTCTGACACTCTTGGGCTTGACGAGTTTGAAGCTTTTCTGGGAGACCCGACTGCTCGCGCAAAGATTGATCACTTCGTGAATCAAGCGGACCCGATCGTATCTCTGGGAGTGTTCAGCGGTGCCGGAGAAGGTGTAAGCCTCTTTTCCTCTTTCGCTGCTCTCTTGTCCTTTAACCTAGACGGACGCTTTAAGGGGGTCGCACAAATCATCTCTTGGTCAGCTCTCGACGAGCAACAACACTCAGACGGTGGGTGCTCGCTGTTCCGCTACCTTGACGAAGAGGGTCGCGTGAGTGACGAGCAGAAGAGACAAATTGTTGAGGGATTCGAGGCGGTGTTGGAGAATGAGGACGCTTTCCTTGAGAGGATCTTCAATGGGTACACGCTCAAATGCATTGATCGCGAGGACCTTTGGCACTATCTTCGTTATCGGGCTAACAATCGCCTTAGAGTGCTGGGCATTGACCACTCCTTTTCATACAATGGGACTAAAGCGGACTCGATCCGTAAGTGGTTCGAGCCTGTCCTCCGCGGCCAAGTCTCCAACGATTTCTTCGCTTTACAGAAAGAAGGGTCTATGTATGTCTCTCGCCCTGAGCAGACATTTGATAGAGTTAGATGGGCAACTCTTGATTTGTCGCTAAAGTGAAACACAGGCATAGGATTAAGCCTGGCTATCAGGGCGGAGAGTATGTAGAGGGCAACGTTGTCGAGCTTACTGTCATTCAGCATGCTATGTGGCACTTTGCAGAATGGCAACGTAAAGGTAACTGGCAAGATAAACTAGCTTGGAGAGTCCTTAGCGGTGCTATCGGAAGGGAAGAGGCCAACCTTGAAGCAAGACGCCAAGGGGGAATAACATCATCCTCAATTCATAAAGAAAACGGCGTTTACTTTTTTGATGCTGAATGGCAGTTAAAACAAGGACGTAAAGGTGCGGCCAAGACTAAGGAGTTAGGAGTGGGAATATGTAACCCAGAAATAGCAGCCGCTGGAAGAGCGAAATGTCATCAGTCTGGCCAGCCCCAAAGATTGGGCAAGAAACAAGGCCCAATAAATGTTCAAAACGGAACTTTAGAAAAAGCTCGAAGAAACAGCCCGGTTAACAAAGACAGATATGAATGCTTAGTTACAGGTAAAGTGACCACCGCTGGGCCCCTTACAGCTTATCAAAAAGCACGCGGTATTGATCCAAAACTCAGGAGGAAAATTGGCTGAACTACACACCCCAGATTGGCTTTCAGAAGAGGGAAAAGAAACAATTAGCCGCGGATATCTTCTTCCCGGGGAAACCATGGGAGATGCCTTTAGAAGAGCGTCTGGACATGCGGCTAAAGTTCTTAATCGGCCGGACTTAGAAGAGGATTTCTTTTCCATACTCTGGAACGGTTGGTTGGGCATGGCTACTCCCGTGTTTTCTAACTTTGGCACGTCGAGAGGATTGCCTATTTCATGCTATTCAGTTCATGTGGGTGACAGTGTCAATTCAATCTATTCCCATCTTAAGGAAGTAGCTCAGCTTTCGAAGAACGGAGGAGGGGTCGGGATCTACATGGGAGACATTCGTCCAGCGGGTTCGCCTATCTCTAACGGAGGAAAGTCGACCGGGGTAGTCCCGTGGGCCCAGTCCTACGATTTGACATCACGTGTCGTGTCCCAAGGTGGGGTTCGTCGCGGCTCATTCGCGGTGTATCTCCCGATAGACCACCCAGACGTCCCGGAGCTTCTCCAAGCCAAGGATCACTCTAAGGGAGACCCTCGCCGCTTCATCGACTCTAACATCGCTCTGACGATCACGGACGAGTGGATCGAGTCCATGATCAATGGAGATGAGAAGAAGAGGGAACTCTTCGGAGAGGTCCTCAAGACTCGTCTCATCAGCGGCTCCCCGTACCTCGTCTTCATAGACAATGTCAATCGTCAAAACCCTGAATGCTACAAGCAAAGGGGATTGACCGTAAGCACGAGCAACCTGTGCTCCGAGATCACGCTGCACACTGATGACGATCACACGTTCGTGTGTGTCCTCTCATCGCTCAACCTAGCAAAGTACGACGAGTGGAAATCATGGTCGGGTACGTCTGGTCTATCAGTCCCGCAGTTGTCCATCTACTTCCTGGATGCGGTCGTGGAGGACTTCATTCACAAGGCGGGTCGGATCACCAGCATGGGTCGGTCCGTGCGGTTTGCGAGAAAGTCCAGGGCACTTGGCCTGGGGACGATGGGCTTGCACTTGCTTTACCAAAAGCGTGGTCTGCCATTCGCTTCCCAGGACGCTCGTGATCTCAACCTAGAGGTCCACTCGACTATCCGAAAGGAAGCTGAGGAGGCATCACGCACTCTCGCTAGGGAGTACGGAGAGCCCGAGTGGTGTGAAGGCACAGGACGTCGTCACACTCACCTCCTAGCGATCGCTCCCACTCGTACCAACTCGGTCATCAGCGGGGCTTTCTCTCAGGGCATCGAGCCGATCGACGCTAACTACTTCGTAGCTAAGCAAGCCAAGGGTACTTTCGTCAGGAAGAACCCAGTGTTGCAAGAGCTCTTCTGGGAGAAGGGAGTGGGAGATGAGGTGTGGGATTCAATCCTTGAAGAGAAGGGTTCGGTGCAGCACCTAGACTGCCTGACAGACTTTGAGAAGGAAGTCTTCAAGACAGCACGAGAGATCGACCAGTTTGAGATTATCAAGCAAGCAGCGGACCGCACACCGTCTATCTGCCAGGCTCAGTCTCTCAACCTCTTCGTAGATCCCGAGATTGATCCAGAAGATCTCGTTCGCCTTCACCTATCTGCTTGGAAGAACGGTGTGAAGTCTCTGTACTACCTCCGTTCCACTTCTCTCGTCGCTCGTAAGAGTTCGCTTGGGCCCAAAGCAAGGATAATTACAAAAGATGGCTGCCCGTACTGCTCTAAGCTTAAGACACAGTTGAAGACCGATTGTATCTCATTCAAAGAGATTGATCGGTCCGAAGTAGAGGAGTTTCTGTACGAGACAGTTCCTCAGTTGTGGATAGACGGAGAGCATATAGGCGGTTACACTGAGTATATGCTTAAGTTCCACGATGAGAGTAGTAAGTACGAAGAGTGCGAAGCGTGCTCAGGGTAGGAGGTGGAGAAAGTTGAGTAAACCTTTAGGACTCCAACCCGGAGACATCCTCCCAGAGAAGAAAGATCGAAAGAAGAAGTATCCTCCCCTGACGAAAGCTCAGCAGAAGTTGGTGGAGGAGCACAGGTGGATCGCGGGCCGTCTCGCTCACAGTGCGAGAGCTATGACAGGCGGGCACACGGGCTGCTTCACTCGGGACGACCTCGAGTCCGTGGCCTTCTTCGCTCTCTGCGTAGCCGCTACTCGCTACGACCCCACTCTCGGGTGGAAGTTTAGCACCTTCGCTTGGAACACGGCGAGAGGTTACATCCAGCACGCACTCCGAGATCATTCGCGCATGGTACGCGTCCCTCGGTGGATCGTTCCCATCCGAGAGGAAGTTAAGCGCATGCTCGCGGAAGGATCCTCCTACGAGGAAGTGTGCGAGGAGCTCGACCTTACGAAGCAGCAGGTGCTCATGTGCGAGCAGTCGTGGCAGGAGATCCACTCGTCCTACGATCACACCCCTGACGAGTGGAGACCGAGAGAGTTCATCTACGAGATAGACGAAGCTAAGACCATCGTAGGAAAGGAAGTGATGATCGCACTGGGAGATCTCCCAGACTCGGATCTCACTCTCCTCCTCTCTCACGTTGAGGGAGAGCTTGAGGATCTCTCCGAGCTTAAGCGTGCCGAGGAACTTATGACTTTTCTCAGGTCTCTCATCAAAGAGAACGGGTAAAAGTATCTGTCGCCGGGTATGCCTGCGACTAAGAACGACGCCTTTCCGGGTAAAACTTAGACACAAGAAGGTCTCCCTAGGACGCTGATGGCGACAGTACGCATCTCCCAATTAACAGCTATCACGACGCCGACTGATGATGATATTTTCATCGTCAACGACGCGGATACGAACACGCGAAAGATCTCATTCGCGAATCTTACACAAGGACTTCTCAACACCGGTTCTACTCTTCAGACGAAGAGCGGAGCCCTCACCGTGCAGGGACTGCTAACCGCAGGCGGTGATTTCGTCGTAGACACCAACACGTTCTACGTCGATGCGACCAACAACCGCGTTGGCATTAAGAACACATCTCCGGATGTCGAGCTCGACGTCGACGGCACGGTTAAAGTCCGCAACGCCAACTCAGTGCAGTTCGGTGATGCCAACAACTCCAACTGGGTCGCCCTCAAGAGCCCTGGCGTCGTTCCGTCGAACTTCACGCTGACGCTGCCTGATGCGCTGCCTCTAGCCACGAACCTGCTGACGACTAACGCGGCTGGTACTCTTGCCTACTCGACCGGCATCACCTACAACGATGCTGACGACTCGCTCGATCTCGGCGCGATAAAGCTGACGAGCCAAGGTGATATCCGCTTCTACGAGGACAGCACCAATGGCTCGGAGTACATCCAGCTAAACGCTCCTACTTCACTGGCGACGACCAACACCTACTCTCTCCCGAGCGCCTATCCCGCTGCTTCCGGTTTCGTTCTGTCGTCCGATACATCCGGCATTTTGTCCTGGGTGACGAATGCCGCGGGTGCCGCAGGTGGCGCTGCTCAGATCCAGTACAACGACGGCACTGGCATCCTGGCTGCAGACTCGGACTTCACGTTCCAGCCAGGCACCAACACGATGAGCGTGCCCAACGCTGTCGTCACGACCCTGCTCGACGCTCAAGGCGACGTGAATCTGGGTGACTTGAGCACCGACTCTATTTCGATCCTTGGCGAAGTCGACAGCGATATTATTCCGAGAGCTGGCACGGAAGATCTTGGATCCGCTGCAAATCGTTGGGCCGAAGTTCATGCTCTCCAGTTCCTCACGGACAAGACGATCACCGCAGGTGGCACCACTGGAGCGCAGACGATCAATAAGATCGCCGGCTCCGTGAACTTTGCTGCAGCCGCGTCTAGCCTCGTCGTGACTAACTCACTCGTGACCACCAACTCAGTGATCATCGCGACTGTTGGAACTAACGACGCGACCATGACCTCCGTCCAAGCCGTCGCGGCCTCTGGGTCCTTCACGCTCCACGCGAACGCTGCCGCTACCGCGGAGACGCGCGTCAATTTTGTGGTGATCAACTGATTTACACATAGGAGTCCGGGCTAAAATAAATTTGGTTCGGACCTTAACCAACGTCAAAGACATGGAACTCAAACAGAAACTCGCGACTCTCATCGACGCTTACGCGGACGCAAAGCGCTCGGGTAACGAAACTCTCATTCAGCTCGCCACTGCGCAGCTCCAAGAGTTCTTCACCGCTCACGAAGTGGTCCCCGCTGCTCCGCCGATCGCTGAGACTCCCGGTTCAGATCAAGAGTGAATAGTACATGGCACTATCGGCCAAGATCGTCAAGACTGATGTCGACCCGAGAGACATCCACCCGCGTGATCTGACGACAGACTGTTACTACGTTCATCATAAGAGCGGCCAAGTGGACTTAGCTCGGGCGGGTAAGATAGTGGATGTCTTCGACACTTTCCATGACTTAGGAATCGTTCTCGTCCGTATTAAACACGCGGAAGGACGGCGTAATCCTAGATCCCAAGACCCGGCGATCTAGTAACAAATTACTAAATGGTATACATTTCCTAACATTTGAGTAAAATAGAGTCACCGGTGGGTATTCACTGGTGGCTCTTTTCTTTTGTAGCCACCGTCTCCACAATCTTGCTGAAACGGGACTAATCTCCTTACCGAGGCTGAGCAAGTAAAAGACGCCTCTTATATCCGTTCATAAGGGAGAACGGAAATGACGAATCGCCGGTCCCTGCCGCGCGCTTCCTTAATCGTACTAATGACAACCTCTGTCCTTCAACGCTCCAACAATACCTGGGAGCAGTTCTGTGAGTGGGTCACCTCCACCAACAACCGTCTTTATGTCGGTTGGTTCGGTGTTCTGATGATCCCCACCCTGCTTGCCGCTACCACTTGCTTCATCGTCGCTTTCATCGCCGCACCTCCGGTTGATATCGACGGCATCCGCGAGCCTGTTGCAGGTTCTCTGATGTATGGCAACAACATCATCTCTGGTGCTGTTGTTCCTTCCAGCAACGCCATTGGCTTGCACTTCTACCCCATCTGGGAAGCTGCTTCACTCGACGAGTGGCTCTACAACGGCGGTCCTTTCCAACTGGTTGTGTTCCACTTCCTGATCGGCATCTACGCCTACATGGGACGTGAGTGGGAACTTTCCTACCGCTTGGGCATGCGCCCTTGGATCTGTGTTGCCTACAGCGCACCTGTTGCTGCTGCATCTGCAGTCTTCCTGGTCTATCCCTTCGGTCAGGGTTCGTTCTCTGACGCCATGCCTTTGGGCATCTCTGGAACCTTCAACTACATGCTGGTCTTCCAGGCTGAGCACAACATCCTGATGCACCCCTTCCACATGCTTGGTGTGGCTGGTGTTTTCGGTGGTTCACTGTTCTCCGCCATGCACGGCTCACTGGTGACCTCTTCCTTGGTTCGTGAAACAACCGAGACCGAGTCCCAGAACTACGGCTACAAGTTCGGCCAAGAAGAAGAGACCTACAACATCGTTGCAGCTCACGGCTACTTCGGTCGCTTGATCTTCCAATACGCCTCCTTCAACAACAGCCGTAGCCTTCACTTCTTCCTTGCTGCCTGGCCTGTTGTCGGCATCTGGTTCACCGCCCTTGGCGTGTCAACCATGGCCTTCAACCTGAACGGCTTCAACTTCAACCAGTCCATTCAGTCATCTGAAGGACACGTTGTTAATACCTGGGCAGACGTCCTCAACCGAGCAGGTCTCGGCATGGAAGTGATGCACGAGCGCAACACTCATAACTTCCCCCTCGACCTGGCAGCTGCAGAAGCCATTCCGGTAGCTCTCAAAGCTCCGATGGTTGGGTAACTGGGCGACAGTTGTTAGACTGTCCACTCAACGCGTAAGGAGCTCCGCGCTACGGTATGATGGAAAGGTAAACCAAGGAGAAGCATGCCCGACACCTACAGCTTTGCAGGTGACTCTGTGACCTTTTTAGGCCTCATAGGCGTCATTTCAACTGCGGTGATCCTAATCACAGCTTTCCGTAAGCACTTTCATTCTCCGCTTAACCGCTGAATGAACCCTTACAATCTTCAGCCTCTGATCGTCACAGTCTGGGGCTTTTTCTTAGGAGTCCTTACGATCGCTGTTCCGCTGCTATGCGTGATTTTGCTTTGAACGATAAGCAGATGGAGATCTCCCAAGCGACTTAGCCTAATCTTGACTGGGCCGCAAGAGGGCGGGTAAAACAAGGACAGAAGCCGGCTCCGCTGGCCTTTAAAGATCTTCGCATACCCCCTAAGACATCATGTCTTTGATGCTCCGCAACTTCGAATACCTGGCCGGAGGCGCTGCCAACGGTCAATACCCCGGCGCAGACTTGAGCTCCAAGCTTACCGCGACCGCTCTCCGTGCCACTCTCGGCATCGGCGAGTATGTTGATGACGCAGCGGCTGGTGTGGGCGGTGTGGCCTCTGGCGAGCTGTTCTACAACACCACCGCCACCGCCTACGTGCTCAAGGCCTGATTTCGTCGTAAAATAGAGGCAAGTACGTCCGCTAAGTATGACTCTTGAAGACGCTTGCTATTCTCTAAAGCTTGAGTGCGCTCTGCGCGAGCTTGGGTTTGTGGATGTCGGTTGGCGCGTGATCGCGCACGCCGGCATCTTTTTCGTTGAACCTGTCGGTTGGTCTACGGTGTGCGGGCCAGGAGATGACCTTCTCGGGTTCCAGCTGCAGAGGCATGTGATGGTTGAGAGAGACGAGAGAGGACTTCACCTTGGAAGACCCATCGCTCAGTCCGCTCGCAAAGCCTTGGACCTCGCTATCTCCCTTTCATGAATATCCAACCACTCCCTCTCGAAAAGGAGCTCCGCATAGAGAACATTAAGCGCTCTTTGACCGAACTCCCAAGAGAGGAACTCATCGAGACTCTTGCCTCTGCTATTGACATCCTCACCCGGATGACTCACCAAACGATGCAGCTCCGCAATTACGTGGAGGAGCTTGAGGAATACATCGCGATGAACCGGGTATAATTGAATTAGGGTTGGAGGGTATGGTTTGTTACCGTCTAAACCCTTCGTTCATTCGCTATCTTGCGGTAGCGAACGGAAGTAAGCCGACGCGGAACGGGACGTTCATATTTGGATTCCCGATAAATGACATTTATCAGGATTACGAATACGCAAACGCCGACTGAAGGAACGCGAAATGTTCACTCATTTCGAAGACCGATGTCTATCGCTACTTACCGCGGTGTCCGCTACGACACCGAGAAGCACCAAGCCACATTCCGTGACTGGTGGAACGAGATCCACTGCAACGCGACTCGCTGGTTCACCTACCGTGGGAAGCAGTACCGCGCTTACGGGGAGTGCAAGCTGTGAGCCTGACATTCCTCTCCTGGTTCTTCGCTAAGAAGCGCCGCGACGCTCGAATCGCTAAGCAGTATAAGCATAACCCCCCAAGCGGGATCGTTTGACGAGAGGGTAAAACCTCACTGATATCGTCGCCGCCTACGAAGCTCTCCTGGCCACTACCAGGCGGAGCTTCTTTTTGTATGAAGGACTTCTACTACAAGTTCCAGATCTCAGGCAAGAGGAAGAAGACGATCTCACAGTGGGCCGTGTACTCTCTCGTCACGGCTCTCTCCGCCTCTCTCCTCTCACTCGTACTCTCCTCGGACGCTGGTAAGTTCCTGACTGAGCTGTCCTGCACCGTTGTGTACGAAATAGGCAACGAGGACCTCTCTCGTCTCCTAGCGGCTCTGTGTAAGAGCGGTGAGGACGGGGACGTGACCGAGGAGGAGGCGAGAGCGATCATAGACCGAGGTAGCAGGATTGTAGGACCCGGCATCGCGCGGGATTTCCTAGACTCCGACATAGAGAATCTTGAGAGGAGAGCTGAGGAGGAGGTGGACTTTGCCGTGAAGAGGCACGAGGCACTCAGTCCCCAAGCCAACCCCAAGATCGATGAAAACTTGAAGAAAGCTCACCCGGACTTCTCTCGCGAGCAGCTGTGCGTCCTAAGCCAAGCGGAGAGAAATGAGGAGGAGTCCGACGGATCTGAAGCTCAGAGACTGCTCGGGGGACCCATCTCAATCCGTTATGCTGGGATGGGAGTATGCGAGGAGGAGTAAGACCAACCGTACACCGCTTTTGAACCATGAGAGTCGTAGACACTTACACGTTCACCCCCGGAGCTCCCGGAGCTGGGACAATCGTCATCCCTGAGGTCCTAGAGCTTGAGGACTTCGCTCGCATCAATAACGTCACTCGCGGCGTCCCGCTGTACGCGGTGGACCTCGTAAGATCCGGGATGGTCGTGTCCGTCGCGGGAGGATCCACCACTCTGACTCTCGAACAAACCACAACGTTTTGTGACGCCTCTGACGAGCTGCAAATCCTCGTCTATGAGTCTTCTAGCGGCGGAAGTGGGGGTGGTGGAGCCGGAGTTGACGGGGCCATCGACGCGTTCGGCAGGCAGCGGGTCAGCGAGCCATTCACCATCGCGGACTACAAGCACGTCTACGCGCTTCACCCGGAGTTTATCACTGAGAAGTCGGGTGCCGGTAGCGACGTTGCTTTCGTCTCTAATATCGCGGCTGAGCGACTCACCGTGGGTACGGGCGCGACCGACTTCGTCGTCCGCCAATCACGGATGTACCACCCGTACCAACCTGGCAAATCTCAGCTGATCCTCATCAGCTTCAAGCTGAATGGTACGCAAGCCAATGCTGACAAGCGCATAGGCTATTTTGACGATCGCAACGGCGTCTTCCTGCTCTATGATGACGCGGGTGACCTATCCTTCGTCGAGCGGCGTTATGTGACGGGCTCCCCAGTGGACTTCCCCGAGGCCCAATCCGCGTGGAATGTCGACCGCTGCGACGGTACCGGCCCGAGCGGATTTGACGTCAATGCGTCAACCACACAGCTGATGTTCATCGACTTCCAGTGGCTCGGGGTCGGCCGGGTGAGGGTCGGATTCGTGCACGACGGAGCGTTCATCCTCGCTCACGAATTCTACCACTCGAACACGCTCACGACCGTCTACTGGAGCAACCCCGCACTGCCCGTGCGAGCCGAGATCCGTAACACCGGGGCGCTCGCGGCGGCGGCGAGTCTTGACTTCATCTGCTCCAGCGTGCAGTCCGAGGGCGGCTATTCCGAGGCGGGCTTCGACTTCTCGGCGCACACCGCGGTCCGCAGTATCGGAAACCCGCCGAATACTCTCCCGGTCATGGCTATCCGGTTGGCCAACACTTTCAAGGGCGACCTGAATCGCGTGCTCGTCAGGCTCGGAGCAATTCAGGGCTACTCTAAGACCGGCGGGTACCGCCTCGATGTCATCCGACTCGCCTCTCACACGCAGCTGACCTCCACCGACCCGGGCGGCATCGTGTGGACGGCGGCCAATGCGGAGTCCGCGGTCGAGTACTCGACCAATGTCACCACCTATACGCCAGCGGCGACCGACCAGGTGATAGACTCCTACTTCGTCGTCGCCGGCAGCGGTGCCTCCAGACCTATCGCGTCAGGAGTTGCCGACCCATCAGCGGCTCGTCTCTCGTTCCTGGCCCAAGACTACGACTCGAACAACTCCCAGGCTTTCGTGGTGTTTGCGACCTCACTCGGGAACGGTGCCGATGCGGCGATCACCATGCAGTGGCGGGAATCGCCATAATCGGGGTAAAATCGTAACTCGAGGAGGAACCATTTCTTCCCCGAGGTTAAAGCAAAGGGCTTTAAGCCCAGGTAGGTTACTACTATGAATGATGAAGAACTGTCAGCCATGGAGGAACTTGAGGCTGAGATGGAAGCCATCAAGAACTTCCTCAAGGAAGAGGAGCCCGTAGCTGCGGAACTCGAGCCTACTCCCGAGCCCGAGCCCGAGCCCGAGCCTGCTTCTGCTCCTGCTCCTGAGCCGGTGAAGGCAAAGAAAGCCCCGAAGGCAAAGAAAGAAGTCAAGAAGGAAGCTCCGAAGCCAGTTACCGCTCCGGCGAAAGAAGAAGCTCCTACTCGTCTCTACGGCGGTGCTAGGCTGCGCGCTCGTCTAGGTCGCTGAGGTCTATCATGGGAGTTTCCTCGCACCTAACACACAGCTTCGCGAAGCACCGCGGCGTGAGAGGAGTCCACTTCTACGACTCCTCGGGCAGTCAGTTCTTCCAATGGGACCAAGTGTTCGGTCTCCTGGGCAAGTCTGAATTCCCAGCTGTGTTCAACGAGAAGCTGGTGGACGCCATCGCTAACTACAATCCGGACACGGAGTTCGTCGCGGTAAGCGCTGGCAACGGTCAACTCACAATTGAAATGTTCAAAGCACAAGCCGTATGATGAACGACAAGGAGCCACAGAAGCAACCGCTCGTAGACAGAAAGAGCTGCAGGTGCCCAGAAGAAGCCAAGAGCGATCATAAAGTCTCTAGCCTAGAGAAGTACTGTGAATGCTATCCGTATGCTCTGGAATGTAAAATCTTCGATCTCTAGGCAATAAAAAGCCGCCCCTAGAGGCGGCCTTTTTGTTGGTTGAGGTGTCAGTTATCGTCTTCTACGACCACGGCGACCGTCTTCGCTTGCCGCTTCGGGATGGTCAATGTCAACAGACCATGCTTTACCGATGCTCGGACGTTGTCGCCGTCCACGCGCGATCCGATGGTGAAATAAGTGTTTCCGCGCGAAGTCTCGACATGAATCGCGCGTCCTTCCACTCTCACCATGACGTCCTTCGGATCGACGCCCGGAACTTCCACCTCTGCGTACACGTTGTCGTCGTCGGACTTGATCTCGTACGACAGGCCGCGCGGGCGCTTGGCGGGAAACTCGTTGAACATAGTGTCGAACATACGGTCAACACTAGATGCCATGGGGTGGGTCAGGCCCACTGTTGTGATGTTAGTCATAATCCTGAGGGTCTTGATAGACTAAGGGTCAGGGGAGATTCACTCAGAGTGTATCTCTGATAAAATTGTACCCAGAGGGTCGCGGGTAAAACCTGTGAAAGGCTTATTGTATCCAAGGATGTTTAGCCCATCACTCGCCTCCTCCGTGCTCAAAGCGAAGCATGATCTTACGATCACCGCTCAACTCTCTCACTGGAGTGTACGCGGATCGGACTTCTACGAATTCCACCTCCTCTTCGAGCGGATCTACGAAGAAGCTGATAAGAGCACTGACGTTCTCGTCGAGGTTCTTCGTGGGCTCGGCTACACTCCCACCTTCGCGGAGTTTGCAGGACCAGGCGGGACTCTTCCTTCCTTCAACGGCCCCGCTCTTGTGGACCTGATGCTTAATCGGTCCATGGAGTACTACGCTCGCCTGATCTCTTTCAGGAACGCGCTCGAGAAAGAGCCTAGAGCCGTGGGTCTTGTGAACCTCCTGGAGGAACTCGCCCAGACCTGTAACACAATCATCTACCTCCTATCTGCATTCAAAGGCAACTGATGTCATTTTTTACTCAGACTTCCGACGCTCCGTACGACTCGTGCTACTACGAGCTCTACTACGAGAACGGTAAGAAGGAGACCTGGGAAGACTACGAGGAGCTCCGGGACTTTTGGATCCAGCGCTACGGAGAGGGGATGGACCGCGTCGAGGTCATCTCCAAGCGGAAGCCAAAACCAAAGTCAAAGGGTTTTTAGTATGGACAAATCCGAACTTGAGCGCGAGATCCTCAAGGAGATCTCTCACAAGGCTTACATGCTCCAGATGAAATCTCTCTTAGGGCTCAACGAGAAGATGGATCTCACAGACATCTTCGAGATCGAGAGGTCCCTTCACCACGAGATCAAAAGGCTTCGTAAGCACGCCCGTGCGATGGAGAAGGCTAAGAAGAAAGAGAGGAAAGAGCTTGAGGACTTGATCATCGCTGAGCTCAATCACGGTGTGAATTAGTCTACGACGATGCACCAGCCGTCGTTAGAACTGGCGACGGTCCAGCGAGTGTCGAAGAGGCTGTAGGAGTAGTGCACGTGTTCCCCATACTGAGAGACGTACACTCCGTCGGAGTTGCGGATCTCTCCCCACGGGTCATTCACAATGAACCCCTTATCGTCATATCCCACGACACACACCCAGTGTCCTCCCCCACACGGGGCGGATGCTGGGCCTTTGTGTAAGATGCCACACGGGACTGGGATGCCGCGATCGAGAAGCTTCTTCACAAGAGAAAGGTCCCCGCTCGTGATGAACCGAGCGTTGATTCCGAGAGACTGCAGACACATGACCTGAGCGTTAGCGTCCGTGCTGTCTCCGAACTTACGACGCTTTGTGATGTAATCGTCATCACCTTTGATGCACCCGGGCTTCTCCGTCTGAGCGAGCATCGCGCAAGAGGAGCTGAAGCACGTGCGAGTCCAATTGTCATTTCCCTGAGTGTAGTTGTCCCTTTGGGAGTAATAGGGAGTAGCGAGTAGGACCTCGGACTTAGCTTCCAACTCTGGAACTACGTGATCAGCCAGCCCGTCCCAGTGGGGAGCAAACACATACCAATTCCCAGCGCCATAAGCGAGAGACACCTTCACGTGGCTGTTGGCCTCCTTGCTCTGCCACACGATGTCATAACTCACTCCGATAGGCACGAACTTCTTCTCGTCCTTTGAGAGCTCGGAGGACTGCACGGGAGCCTTCTTAAGAAATGTCCCAGTCTTGGCGGTGATGCGCTTACGCTTTGGCGGTGAAGTGTCTCCCGGCTGCATTCCGTCCTTCTTGAAGAGCGCTTGCTCCGCGTCGCTCCGCCGCACTAGCCCCGGCAGAGTCTTCCCTCCTGCCTTCACCCACCTTGGGAACTGCGCCGCAGCGCCTTCGTAGTCCCCGGCGTTGAGGAGTCTCAAGAGGGTGGATTCCGACAGAGCACCGAGCCCGACATTGTAGGAGAAGGATACGAGCGCATCGAACATTGACTGGGTGAGAGGTACTTTCACGTACTTCATCACTCCCGCCGCTTTGCCCTCTATCTCGTGCATGAGGTACTCCTCACACTGCTTACGAGTGCGGATGTCACCCATGACGACCTTCTTGCCGTCTGGGTAGTGGATTGTCCCCCAGCCTATCGTGGGGATGAGGACTGGGTCTAGGTACGCCGCAGCGCTCCCGTCCGCGAGTTCCTTGTGATAGCCTTCAAAACTTTTGATGATGTTGAGACAGTCCTTCCCTGGTTGCATGGGTCTTGGCCGACGATGGTTTGCCTAGGTTTTACCCGGATGAGGTAAAATCAACTCTGCAGTCACAGCGGAACGATCGTTGAGCACAGTGTCCCGGCATATCATAGCCGACATCACGTCGGAGGACCCGAGAGTCCTTGACGACCAAGCGGCGATCCTAGAAGCGATGACACTTGCAGCTAAGGCCGCTAACGCTACCATCCTCAGGACCGCATCTCACAAGTTCGAGCCTCAGGGCGTGACCGCGTTCCTCCTCCTCTCCGAGTCTCACATCAGCGTGCACACGTGGCCGGAGCTGAACAAGGCCGCTGTAGACATCTACACGTGCGGGTCCCACACGGATCCTGTGGTGGGTCTCGAAGTGCTTCTGGAGCATCTCCGCGCTAAGTGCTTGACGAGGCAAGTCATCCAGCGTGACGTCTGACTGTACCAGATTTAAGAAGTGGCACAATAGTGGTCCTTGGCGAGCCCTTTTGTAGTATATTAGTCTTAGGTGGGTAAACCACTCCCGCTGCGCACCTAAACAACATGGGCATCATCGCCGACACCTTCGCCGCTCAGCTCGTGGACCTGAAGCACCGTTCGGATGAGACCGACAAGCGCATGCTTGAGAGCCTCTCCCGGATAAAAGCCACGGTAGACGAGATGGCGGAGTACAAGCCGGTCTCTGAGGAGGAGATGATCGCTGAGGCGATCTTGCTTCTTCAGGACCACGGCTACACGGTCATCGCACCGACCGCCTGAGACTAGTGTCGCTGGGGAGGGGCAGTTCCTTCCCTTGGGCCTCGCCCCTTCTTCGGGCACTACCAATCAACCTCCATCAGAAACAACAGTGAACAACCACATCAAAGACCTCCGCCTGGAAGCAGAGATGAAGATCGAAGAGATCAAAGAGCAAGTGGCCGCGATCGACTGGGCCGCTCTCCTCCGCACCGTCGTCCTCGCTATCGTCGCCTTCTTCAAAGCCGACTGGAGCACTTACATTGAAACCGCTGCACGCTATCTTGTAAGAGCGGCCATGTGGGTCTACGCGGCCGGGTACTTCCTCGGGGCTGCGGTCCACAAAGTCAACGAGATGCTGAGCCAGTTTGCAGTCTGGTTACTAGTGGACCAAGAACTGCAGCTCACCCATCCATAATTGTTCCATGGAAACCACCCCATCAAACAACCGCATTAAGACCTCGGAGCTTCTCCGTACCAAGGGAGCTGTCACAGGCAACTTCGGGAAAGCAAAAGTCCGAGCAGGGAGCACGCTCAACGATATAGGCGTCAGCTCCCGAGAATCAATCGGGAACCTCCCTACACAAAATGAGTACCTCCGACGCTTACAGGAGGCGCTTGGAAAGACTAATGACCCGCGGCTCCGCGAGTTCATCCTGTCCCAGCTCTCCAAAGAAAACAACCGCAGAATCCCCCGTGACAACCGTACCTCAAATCCAAAAGGACCCTACTGTGACATCAGCATGCGGCGAGTCGCTGCGAGCCGTTAGGCTGAGTGAGCGGATCCGCTACATCCACTGTGGAGCAGAGGAGGGTCGTGCCTCTCATGGTGTGATGACCTTCTGTTCAGCTGCCGGTGAACCCCTCTTCGTGAAGGAAGTGGAATCCCAAGAGGACTTCCGCCTCAACTACCAAGTCTTCTCCATGATGGAGGACCTCGTTTGAAGCTCCTTCTCGTAGACTTTTACGCCGTGGTGCATCGCGCTAGGAATGCACTCCTCCGCAGTGGGCGGGAACTCACGACGTCTCTGGGAGTCCCAGTCACGGGAGCTTACGGCTTCACCAACAACCTCATCTCTCAGATTAAAGATCTTGAGCCCACTCACGTGGCTGTCTGCTACGATGCCGGTGGGAACTGGAGGAAGGAAGCCGATGCGGAGTACAAGGCCAACCGAGAGCCGGGCCCAGACGCGGACACCTTCAAGCTCGAGGCTCGTTTAGTTCTTGATGACATTCTCCCAGCCATGGGGATCTCCTCCGTAGGAGTCTTCGGGTACGAAGCGGACGACTCGCTATACACCCTGTCAAAAGACGCGGTGGATTTCGATGAAGTTGTCATCTTTACCTGCGATCAGGACATCCTACAGTGCGTAACCGACCGCGTGAAGGTCCGCCTCTTCAACACCGCGAAAAAAGTCTCGGACATGGGACCCGCTGAGGTGCAGGAGAAGTGGGGCGTGAAGCCTCAACACATCGCTCTCGTCAAAGCCCTGTGTGGAGACGGGTCGGACAACATTGCGGGCATCCGCGGCATCGGTCCTAAGACTGCGGCTAAGATCGTGTGCGAGGGTTACGGTGTGCTCGACAACATCCTCTCTCATCCCAAGGTGGAGAAGCACAAGGAGAAGGTCAAAGCCAACCTCAACCTCATCCGCCTCACGTATGTGACGGAGCTCGAGTCCGCGGACTACTCTGACTTCACTCTCGGGGACTCCACTCTGGAGAATCTCAAGACGGTGTTCGAGGGTTTGGAGTTCAAAGCTCTGCTTAAGCGGCTTAAGTCTATTGGTAAGACTCTACAGCTTTCCGAAGCATGAGCCATGGATCGTTCTCTCACTCGAGGCGAAATCATCTCCGAGCTGCAGTACCTGTCTTACCACTCCCACCGAGCCTACGCGCTTCGCATCGCACTGACCTTACTTGAGGACTTCAAGAATGGAAACGACCAAAGAACCGCTCACCGGAACAACGACCATTGAGGAAGATCCCATCTCTGGGGACCTCTTCATCACTTTCCCTGATGACATCGCGCAAGCAGTTGGGATGAACGACTGGGAGTGGGTGAATTGGGATCTGCAAGACGATGGAACGGTTCTTCTTACCAAGGCGATAGGCCGTGATCCTGGAGACGAAGCTGACCACTTTTAAAGGTGGCACAATGTTCGGTATAAGGCTTCAAACTCGTGTATATTGATCTCAGCAGAAACTTGATCATGCCCGACTCAAGCCTTTGGGAAGTCTTTCTCTTTCACTCGGAGGATGATGACTATTATCCCGTGTATACTGGGACTAGGGCCGAATGCTTGGACTTTCTGTCAGAACTTCCTGAGTGTGAGCAAGAAACCGCATTTGCTGAAAGCGGCTTAGATAGAGTGTCAGTATGTTAACTTCTGTAGCTAATTCCAATGACTGAAAAAGAGACTTTCTTTAAGAGCTTTGAAAAGCCCTCTCAAAAGCGCCCTCCGCTAAGATTTGCTATTCCTTCTCTCAGCAGAAGTGATGTGATTTCGGATAAGACGGTTTCTTCTCTTATGTCATGCGGTGTTAAATCCTCAGACATTTTCGTCTTTCTTAGTGATTGGTCTGAAGAGTCAGACTACCGTAAGTCTTTGCCAAAAGATTGTCATCTTGTTCAAGGTGGAGCTGGGATAACAGCTCAAAGACGTATCATAAACTCATTCTTTGACGAGGGTGACAGAGTTGTGTCTCTTGATGATGATATCACTATTGTCAGAAAGCAAGATAAAGTCTCCGTAGAACTAGACGAATCTTTCGTTTCCCTGTCTCATAGAGCTTTTGACTTTTGTGATCTACTGGGATTGAGGATGTGGGGGATTCAACCTCTTTCAAATACTAACTTCAGCCGGTATCAGAGCATAGGTGGACTCAATATGGTAATGGGTATTCTTTACGGAGAGTATGCGGGAGAGAAAGACTGCCAGCCGTCCGTGGAGGGTCAATGCGAAGACTTAGAAAAGAGTCTTTTGCACTACCAAACTTACGGCGGGACGTTAAAGCTTTGTGACTTAAACCGCAAGAGCAAACCGTTTGCCCCCGGAGGGTGCGACACGTACTTCAACGGGAAAAAGAATAGAGACTTACAATGTGAAGAAGCTTATCTGTATCTTCTTAGCAAGTTTCCGAAGCTCATCTGCAGAAAGACTGATGAGGAGGGGAAAGAGATGACGGGGTCTGGTAGCGTGAAGACAATTAGGTCTAGGTTTGGTTCCTACCCGTCTCTTCTTACCAATACACACTTTTGGCATGACTGTAAGGTCAAACGGCCTGAGGACCCTCTGCTTGCTCGTGAAAGAATTGAGAAAGAATTCTCCCGTAAGGGCCTCGGTCTCCCCTCCAGTTGGACATAACTTAGCCGCTTCTAAAAGTGGCACAAGGCTTAAGTTCCCGCTTCTCGATGTGGTACTATTAAAAGGTAGTCAACCGCGCTTCCCACCCATGGAATTCGCAACTCACGCTCCAATTGACTGGAACGTCCTCGAGCTGCCCGTCTCGGTCACCTTCCCGGACGGCACCACTCAAGAGGTCGGTAACAAGAAAGCCCTCCTCCGCGACGACAACTTCACTCAGCTCGGGTTCGTCTCCAAGTCCTACGAGGTGGTGCAAAACTCCGTCCTCAAGGGCCTCATCAACCCCCTCGTTTCGGAAGGTCTCCTCGAGATCAAGAACACGGGGTGGATCAAAGGCGGGCGCCTCGTCTTCATCCAAGCCCAGATGGCCCAGGAGTTCACTATCGCCGGTGAAACCCACCAGGGTATGCTCACACTCCTCAACTCTCATGACGGGTCAACCCAACTGTCCGCTGGGGTGACAGACGTCCGAGTCATCTGCCAAAACACTTTCGCGATGGCATACTCCGAGATGTCCACTCGACTGCAGCACAAGCTGGGAGTGAACGAAAGAGCGCTCGGCATCACCGAGACTCTCGACTACGTGAACACTCGGATGAAGATGTTCCAGGACGCCGCTGAGACCCTGTCCTCTACCAAAGCCACTACGGCTCAGGTCGAGCGGGTGTTCCGAGCCGCTTACGGCAAGAAGCAGGACGAGAAGGTCCGCAACTGGGACGAGCTCTGGGCTCTCTACCGCAACGGTCGCGGCAACGAGGGAGTCACTCTGTGGGACTGTGTTAATGCCATTACTGAGTTTAACACTCACAAATCTCGAAAGACCCCTGAGGCGAGGTTTTCCTATTCTAACTTTGGCTCTGGGGCTACTATCGCTCGTCGTGCAATAGACGCCGCTCTCGAGCTGGCTGCGGTCTGACCAACTGCCCTCACAAACTCTCGAGCCGTCCTTGCAGGCGGCTTTCTTTGTCTTTGACCCATGCTTCTCCCAGCCGTGGCCTACTTCAATGCTCAGACAACCTTCTTCATGTCCCTCGATGCGGAGTCTAGAAACCGCCTTACGGACCTCATAGAGGACTCCCTTCAGCTCCGCTCCGCTGGTCTATCCACCGAGGAGATCGAGCAGCGGTTAAATGATGGTATGAAGCTCATTGAGGGACGTACTCAGACTCCTCTCATGGTACGACTGCTGGTCCTAGGCCACCTTGAGGTGGACGGTGGAGAAAGTGGCACAACGGCCATTTCCAGATAGGGATCCGATGTGTAATATGTAATCATGGAGGAACGGCTTGAGTTCTTCCCGGAGGGGGCAGGGAAACCTGAGCCCTCTCCCGTTAAACCCCAAACCACCGAGGTCCAATTGACCAAGATCAACATCCAGCCCACCTTCATCAAGTACGCCACCAAGGCCGAGGTGAAGCGCTTCAACGATCTCACTCCCGTGATCCAATCTAAGGCGTGGGACCTAGGCGCTACCGACGCTCACGTGCAGAAGGTCCCTTGTGGCAAGGACAGGTTCCGCTACGCTCGCGTGCAGTTCCGCTGCAACGGTCGCTACGTCGGCAACATCATGATCTGAGACTTCTCCGAAGTCTTAACCACGGAGGGCTTTGGCCCTCCTTCTTTTGTCCTATTCCCATCAATCACCATGCCGTCTTATCACGTGTTCCTCCCTTTCACTGGGTCCTTTTTCATAGAGGTCGAAGCGGACAGTGAAGAAGCCGCAAAGGACGCCGCCTTTGAAAGAGACATCTTGCTAGAAGCTGAGGGAGCTGAAATCCATGAGTGGGATACACATAAGCACATTGTACAAGGTAATGTCTTCTACGGCGTGCAGAGTGAGATTGAAGTAGAACCCGCTGAGGACTGAGTAATGAGCGAGAACCCCACGACTCTTCGCTCTTTGTGTGAGGAACTTACAGAGTACGTCTCTCTTCTTGATGACCCGCCGCACGATCTTGTCGTTCGAGCTCAAGCCTTTCTCCAAAAGAACGGGTGTTGGTTGGACGACGGGGCGGTAGACCTAGCGCTTCTCCCTGACACTTGCGTGTTCGACGAGGGTGCACCTCATAACTGCATCTACGCTTCGGAGCTCGTGCGGCAAGGCAAGGGAAAGCTGGACTGCAAGTACTGGAACACCGGAGAACCCACCCCATGACCGACCACCGCGCCCTGTGCGCTGAGATCCTCAAAACGCTCGACGATTACGAAGACGGTCTACGTGTTGACTGGGATGACTGGCGCGCCCGCGCCCGTACAGCCTTATCTCGGCCTGAACGGCGAATCCCGACACGGGACGAAGTCGTGGCTTTATACTCTGAAGTCATGGCAGTTCACGAGTGCCAGACTCTTGGAGAGCTGGCGGAACATTTCTCTCATGCTGTTCTTGCTCACTGGGGACACCACGAGATTGAGCCGGGGTCAGCGGATGAGGAACTGCCTCCACGGGTCGGCCACATCCTGAAGCTAGCTGAAATTATCCGCGAAGTGGATGGCGGCAACAGACTGGGGGCTGCGGCGCTGGCTGAAGCGATCCTGTCGCACCCCGGCAGCAAGTGGAGCCCCACGGTTAAGCCGGTGCCCACTGCTACGGAGGCTGTCAATGACACCATTTGACATGACTAAGCAGGAGACCTGCCCGCACTGCGGCACATCCTGGGTCGCTGGGCAGATACCGCAGGAGTCCATTGACAAGGGCTTCTATGATGGCCCTGGGTTTTTCTCGCGAGTGTACGGCATCGAGTGGTTGGGAGAGGACCGCATCTGCGAGTGGGTGTGTCCCGACTGCTCAGCAAGGTTTCCTCGCGGCTGGGAGCCCGGGATGGAGTATAGTACTGATCCAAGAGGAGACCGCGTTTGGGATCCAACACTCTCACCCCTGAGCTGATCATGGCACTGACACAAGAAGAGAAGGAAGCTCGCAAGGCGGCTCGTCTGGCAAAGCTAGCCGAGAAGAACGCGTGCAAGCACGAGGAGTTTCTGGCTGAGCGCGAAAGCTTTCGCAACGACGCTCCGCGCAAAGCCCTGGAACTGCTGGCCCGCGCCGACAATCTGCCCGGCACCTTCATCAACACCCAGGTTTTCAGGGACGAGTCCCCCAACGGAGACAACCCGGCGCGAGGCTACTACCTCGTGCAGCTCTGGACCGGTGACGAGGAATTGGACGTGAAACTGCGCGTCTGGGACCGCGCGGCCGAGACCCCGAAAGAGCTCAGCACTTTCCGCTGGGAACTGGAACGTGCAGTCCTGGAGTTTGAACGGTTTGAGGAGAAGGTCGATAGTGAACGTGAGCGCGCTCGGAAGCGTCAGGAGCTGCTCGGGAGGCTGAGCGCTGAAGAGCGGGAACTCCTCGGGGTTTAACCGTCTGAGGAACCATTTACACAAGCACCAAGATGGTGTATAATGTAAAGGTACAAGGGAATCCACCCATGACCCGCCCCATCACCGTCTCCTACGACCTCTGCTACGACGACTATCATAACGAGTGGTCCGCCGTCGGTGCTATGATCACCGCGGCTTCCGTAGACTCCCGCGACGTGGCCGTGACCTTCAAAGGCATCGCGGCCCACGGTTGGCCCGTAGTCGAGATCAAGTGCAAGGATGAGGAGATCGCTCGTCGCATCACCGCCGCCTACATGGAAATCTTCGACATCAACGACCAAGAGGTGGTCGACTACATTCACGGGGAATTTTGACGAATCTCCGCACGGACCGTCGCAAGGCGGTCCTTTCGTACCACCCTAAAAAGTGACGCATGACGCCGCTTCCGCTAGTTCTGTGGTATTATGAATTCATGACCAACCCACCGCTCATCATGGACAAGACTCAAGCCGCCGCTCTCCACAGCGACCTCCTCGCCGCCATCTCCACAGTGCTCGCGAAGCACGGATTGGACAAGAACAAGTCCACCATCAACTACACGGCCGACGGCGAGATCACCTTCACTCTCAAAGCCGCCACACCTACCGCACGGGAGAACAATCTCGAGCGCTGGGCCGAGTACATGGGGATCCCCAAGGCCAGCATCCGCAGTAAGGTCTGGGTGAACGAGAAGCTCCTTAAGTTGGTCGACTTCAACAACCGCGCTCCTAAGAACCCTTGGATCGCCGAGGACGTCACCACTGGGAAGCGCTACAAGCTCACCACGGACGCGGTCAAAGCCCGCTTCGTCGAGTTCCGCGGAGCAACCACGGCTGCGTGATCCACTTGGGAAAGTGGTCCATCCGGGCCACTTCTCCTCCCACCTCGAGTAGAATACTAAGGTAACCACGGAAATCCACCCATGACTTCCACCTCCTTCCCTCGCACTCGCCGCTCACGCCGTCAGCGTGCCAATGCCATTTCCAACTTCTTCTTTGTCCTTGGGGGCAGCATCTCGGTCGGGATCATCTCCTTCTGGACTCTGTCCTCCACTCTCACGGACATGACTCAGAACGACTGCCAATCCGGTGTGCAACGAGCTTGCGAGGAGCTGCAGAAGTGAACAACACTAAGCTTATCTCAAAGCGGAAGGCTCTCCGGGCCTGGAAGACTGCTTTCTCTGAGTGGCATCGCCACCGTACCACCGAGACCGAAGTCGCGGAACACGCGGCTCGCCAACACTACCTCCTCTTAGCATCGTGACCACTACAGCCCAGACTTCTCCACGATTGCGGAAGCCATCGGACTCTCCGAGCAAGACTTTAAGTCCGCTGTCCTCGCGGGACTCTACGAGACTCTGCCCAAGGAAGCGGCAAAGATCCTTGTCCACCTCGCGGACGAGGCGGAGATCGACGACGGTCTCTCCAGCGATGATGAGGAAGACGAGAAGAGCCCGGGCTGGAATCTCTACGGCTGGGAGGGAGACGAATGACTGAAAAACTGGAATGGAGAGAGCCTCAGGCTGGGGACTTCTGGGTCAAAGACGGAGAACCCACCGTCATGTATGTCTACACAGGTCATGCTTGGCTACGGCTACCCGCACAGCAGAGCTTGAGGACGGATGGGGATGGAAAGGAGGAGAAAGACCGATGAAGTTCCGCATTGTGAAGCGCATAGAGCTTGAGGCGCCAAGGTACTATGCTCAGCAGAGGTGGCTGTGGTGGTGGGTGGACTGCGAGCACATCTCGTGCTCCGGCGACGAGAACTACCCGGACGGAGCCGAGAACCCGTCCCGCTGCCTGCAGCTCGTCAAGAACTACGTCGAGCACGTGGCAACCAACAAAGTCGTGTACGAGTACCGATGACCGCGGAGGAGGCCCGCGAGCTCGTTTACCATCCCAAGCTGAGCGCGACCTCGTGGAGCCACGCTATGGACGAGCGGGACGAATACCGCAACCGCCTTCAAAAACTGCTGAATGAACGATGATTAACACCCTAGCCATTGGCCCCAAGCATGTGACCAAGGTCATCTGCCCCAAGCACGGTACTCACGAGCACACGATCACGAGCACCATCTCCGGCCACGAGGGCGTGTGGTGCATGATCTGCGCCCTGGAGAAACTGGGCGACCCGCTACCTACCACCACCCAAGCTGAGTACGAGAGCAATCCATGACTTCCTCAACCACACTCCGCGACGCCGTCTCCTACCTCCTGAGAGACGTGCACCAAGACCTTGCTTACGCCGACGGTCCCCGCTACAACCCTGACTTCGGAGACCCTCGCGCCGTGGAAGTCCTCCTGAAGTTCCTCGCTAAGGAGCTGCAGAGCGACGTCCACTTCTTCGACATGACTACGACCCGGGACACTCGCTACCAGGGCTTCAACGACGGGCTCCACTATGCGGCTCAAGTCCTCCAGGGCGAAGAATCCTGCTCACTCGACTGACAATGAACCTCAAATCACTTCACGACAATCCCATGATGACCTCCGACGGACTTCTCGCCGCGGAACGCGTTGTCATCAAGGAGGGGATCTCCATCGAGCGAGCCCTCAACTACATCGGCGAGTTGGAAGATCGCGTCCGTCGGTTGGAAGATCGACTTGACGAGGTATTCGCCGCAATCCCAAAGTAGTTTTTACGAATCTACGAGTTTCACCCGAAATGAAAAACACCAGACTGTGAAACTCCCAACCAGTCTTAAAAGTGGCACAATGGCCTTAATCAACTCCGCTTCCCGGATGGTAGAATGTATAGGTACCAGAGAAGACCGATGTCTACCACTCAAGCCGATCTCAACAAGCTGGCCGCCAAGCTCGCGGCCATCAAGGCCAAGAAGGAAGCGCTCGCCAAGCTCGAGAACGAGCTGAAGGAGGAAGCGTTGGACCTTCTGGAGAACGTGGGGTTTACCACTGTGGACTGCCCTAAGGGTAAATTGCAGATCCGCACCGTCAAGACCTTCATCTTCGACGATAAGGACAAGGACCTCATCAAGACCGCTAAGGCCGCGGCCAAGCTGGTCGAAGACTCCGCTAAGGAGCGGGCCACCGTCCTCCAAGACCACACACTCGCGTTTACCGCAGTGAAAAAGGTGAAGGGCTAAGGCCCTTTCTTTCATTCATTCTTTCACTCTCTCACCCCAACCATGAAAACCACTCTCCGCGAGACTCCCGTGGACATCTCTCGAGAGGCTATCATTCGCCTCAAGAATGCCACCTATCGTCAGTACCAGGACGAGTGCGGGCCCACGTACGACTCTCCTCTCGCCTTCTCTCTCCTCGGAAAAATGGATGCCATCGACCAGATCCTTGACATGGACGGGCAATAAGACAGATTACCGCTAAGGAAACCAAATGACTGACCTAACACAAAAGATTACGGACCATCCACTGACTGATGATCTCTGCTGTCAACTCTGGCAAGACAACAAAGACAACTGGTTAAAGTTGCAAGAACCTTGTCCAGCGACTCGACGAGTCATGCGTGCTTCTTACGATTTAGGTCGTGATGAGCAGTTGAAGCAAGTGATTAAAGCATTGAATCAATGCAAAACAGCGAAACTGATCGCTGAACTACGCTCCCGCGTGGAGGCACTGGAAGCCGCCCGCCGCCCGAAGCCGCCGAGCCTGAAGGAGTTGGCTCTGGAAGACCTTGAAGTCTTAATTACTGATCTCGCCAATCACGGCATGGGGTTCAACGCGGGGAACATCCGTCGCGCACTGGAGGCACTTCCTGATGACTGACCAACACCAATCGGCACAAGAAACTTTTTCTGTTCTGGATTTAGCAACTGAGAGATGTCTAGATTTAATTAAACAAAAAATTACAGATGTAGTCGTTACAGATTTAACCCTTCAACTTGAAAAGGAGATACGGTCTGAAACAGAAAAACTCTTGGCTGACCTGACCATAGAGCAGTTTTTTGTACAAGACCCAATGTCTGACAGCCACAGGTTGCAACATATTATCCGGTGGGAGAAGAACAAAGAGTCCACTAAAAGACGCGTTGTATATAAATCTGAATTGGTAGACGTGACCGAGGAGAACAACTAATGACTGACCATCCACTAACTGACTCTTTCCTTCAAAGTTACTACAAATACGGCGATGGTCCTTACGATGAGGATCAAATGCGTGATGTTGCTGATCGGCAGTTGGAGCAGTGTATTGCCTGGTTAGATGACACCGATTGCGATGATCCACAAGAAACAGCACAAAGATTGAGAGAAGCAATGCGCCCAACAACAACAACACAGGAAAACAACAATGACTGACCAAATCACATTGGAAGAAGCCCTGGAGCTTGTCACCTTTCGTCGGAATGCATGCGGCACTTGGTGTGTTTATCGCGTCCTGGGCAATGTCCGGAACAATGTACTAGGCAATGTCATAGGCACCGTCTACGGTAATGTTGGCTTTGTCGGAGGCAATGTCAAATATAGTGTCGGAGGCACCATCGCTGGTCGCGCTTGGAAACTCATCGAGACACCTGAACAGAAGTTCCGCCGACTGCTTGATGAGACTGAAAATCAAGAGTTAATTGACGCATTCAACCAACTGGAG
>Ga0099849_1000062_pt1 | contig 38955 bp, 21 predicted proteins | sample CB_VirMetaG_4_FD_78177 | JGI IMG/M metagenome (GOLD analysis project Ga0099849, IMG submission 78177) | Freshwater to marine saline gradient viral communities from Chesapeake Bay - CB_1508_1M Viral MetaG | ecosystem: Environmental > Aquatic > Marine > Coastal | place: USA: Chesapeake Bay... | reverse complement strand
TATACTGCTAGTTCAAGTTCAGGTAGTAGTGGATCATCTGTAAGTAAGAGTGGTGGATCTGATCCTACTGGATTAGGTTTCCTTGCTAAAATCATGAAAGCACAAAATAAAATGATGTCTGGTAGATCCACGGCAACTCTTGGATCAGCATCTAAATTACCATCACCACCACCCCCACCAATCATTGCACCTCCAAAAGTTGAGGTTACAAATAGCACTGAACAGTCTGCCAGTCAAAAAACTCCAATCTCTGAAACTGTTTCTTACGTGCCAGTGATACCATCAGCACCAAGAGATATGTCAAAAGTCACTGTTTTAGGAATTTCGTAATAAGACATGGCATTACCAGCGTTACTAGGAGGAGGATCAAGATCAAATAGTAGAAGATCTGCTATGACGGTAAGACCTAAAAGCACTATGATTCCTGCGTATAGATCATTGTCTCCCGTGGCACCCGGAAAATCAACTAAATCAGAATCCAATATTCTTGTTGAAATTTACAGTAAAGTAGTAAAAATTGATGGTGTTCTTAAAGGCACTCTTGCTGAAGAAAAAGCAAGATCCAGAGCTAAACTCATGGATCTTGAAGAACAAAAAAGACAAAAACAGGAAGATAGATTAGAAAAGAAAAAAACGAAAGAGGAGAAAAAAGAGGGGGGAGGACTTCAACTCCCTCAACTAAGTTTCTTTGATCGAATAAAACAGTTCATTTCATCAATTATTACTGGATTTATTCTTCAAAAGTTAGTTGATTTTGCTCCTCAATTGGAAATGATTGGAAATATTATTGGATCTGGAATTGAAATTGTTGCTGATTTGATTATTGGTGTAGTGGATGCTGCAGGTACGTTTCTAAAGTGGGGACAAGATGCGTATGATGCAACTGAAGGATTTCTGAAAGATAATTTTGGAGAGGGTGCAGCGGAGACTTTTGAGGGGGTCATGTCGAACCTCAATAAAACGTTTAATCTAATAGCAATTTTAGGGATGACCGTTGCTGCAACAAGCAGTAAATTAAAATCCGATGCTTTTTCAGGTAAACCTGGTGGTCTTCCTAAGGGTATCAAACCAGGAGCAGTAAGAAGATACGCTCAACGTTTCGGTAGAGATGCTGCAATAAAGAAATTTGGAAAAGATGCTGTAAAAAAATTTGGTGGAAGTGCAGGTAGATCCACTGCAGCAAAATTATCAAGAAATGCAGCAGTTAAATTATTTGGAAAGGGTGGGACTAAAGCAGGACTAAAAATTTTAAAGAATTTTATTAGTCCTATTGTAAAAAGAATACCAATTATTGGTGGATTAATTGACTTTGCATTAAACTATTTTGTATTCAAAGAACCTATAGGTAGAGCTGCATTTGCTGCGATTGGTGCTACAATTTTTGGTGCTCTTGGTGCTACGGCAGGATCAATTTTACCAGTCGGTGGAAATATTGTAGGTGGTGCTCTTGGTGGTCTTGCCGGTGATTTGGCTGGTAAGTGGTTATACGATACGTTCTTTGATAAGAAGAAACCCGTTGAAATTGAAGAAATTGATAAACCAATTACAGACCCTGCTGCAACTGGAGGTGGTCAACCTACCTCAAATGGGGCATTAAATATTAAAAGTAGTAGTAATAATATTGTTACTATTGGAAAAGATCTTATTAATAAAGGATTCTCTGTTGCAGAACATCCAGACTTTACTAAAAATCCAACAGCATCTGGTGGTTCATATACTCCAGGGAAAGGAACGGTCTCTGATGTCCATAGTGGTCGTGGTCACTATGAGGGTAGAGCAATAGATGTAACAGATTGGAGAGGAACTCTTGAAGATTCTAAAGCAAGATATCGTAGTGTTTTGGATTCCATTTATAATAATGGAAATATGGGTAATAAACTACTCATACATGATAGTTGGGGTATAGCAGATCAAACTGGTAAAAATGGTCCTGGAGCACACGGACACCCAGAGCATATGCATATTGAAGTAAGAGATAAAGGTGGTGTTATTGGCAAGGGACTCTTTGCAAATTTAGGTAGTCCTGAATTTGTCTTGGATTCAGACTCATTCATGGCAATTGAAAGCAAATTACCAGGATTCCTGGGAGCACTCAATAAAGCAGATGGTGAAGAGGCATTGAAAATCCTCGCAAATTATGCTTCATATGAGCAAGGCGGTGTTCAAACTGTAATTGTGAATAGAAATCAAATCATTGGAGATATGTCTCGATCTAAAGATAAATCACGGGCACCAATTATGATCCCTGTTGCCAGTGAATCTGATCCGACTGCTGGTCTATATGCAATGAGTTAAATAGAGATACGAGGTAATATCAAATGTCAAACGAAGTAACATTAAGGTCTTCTACTCCTTCTATACCAAAAACAATATTAATTACTTCTAACGAGGATCCCAGTAAGCAGGCAAATTTAGTTGGTGGTTTAATATCTATTGCATATTTTGAAAGTATATTAAGTGATACTTTAAGAGCCACAATTACTTTCACAGACACTGGTATCAATACTTCTGATAGTATTAAAGAAAGTATATTAGAGGGTCTACCTATTGTAGGGCAAGAAAAAGTATTATTGAAGTTTGAGGATAATAATGAAATAACTATTGGAGATAAACCAGAGTTGGTGATGTATGTAAACAAAGTAACTCCCATTGCCGATGACACTAGAAAGACGCAAATCAAATTAGATCTTGTTTCTGCAGAGTTTATTCGTAACGAAAAAACAAGAGTTACAAAAAGATATGATGGAAAGATATCAGATCACGTTAAACAATTATTGACTGAAGGGAATAGTATAGGACTTAAAACCAAAAAAGATGTAAGTGATATAGATGAGACACTAAACAATTTTAATTACATTGGCAATAATAAGAAACCATTTTACATTATTAACTGGTTGTCTAGAAAAGCAATCTCTGCGAAAAATCAAAAAAAGGGAACAAGTGCAGGATATTTCTTCTATGAGACATCAAAAGGATTTCATTTTAAATCCATCGATAGTCTATTCTCTCAGGAACAGAAAAAATCAATTATTTTCAATGAAACAGTAGGAATTCCTGAGGGTTATGATCTGAAAGCATTGCAGTATAGTAAAGATAGCAATGTTAATGTGCAAAATAAATTGAAAATGGGAGCATATTCAACAAGGACTATATTGTTTGATCCATTTACCACATACTATGAGGTAGTTACACCAAATGCAGCACTTACAGAGGATGAATTAAAACTTGCTGGTAAGAAGTTACCTAAACTAAATGATGAGTTTAATAACGAAGGTGATAAAAAAGAATTTACTCGAACGACCTATAATCTTCTTGATAAGGGAACTTTGCCAACAGGTGATACAAATCAACAGATAGAAAAATCGGATGAAGAAAATTTTGAGTACAAAGATATTTTAAATCAGTCTATCATGAGATATAATCAATTCTTTTCTTCTATGGCAACTGTCACGATTCCCGGAGATTTCTCCCTAAGTGCTGCTGACATGGTATACTTGGATGTACCACAACTTGAGGAGGAGAGAGTAGAGAATACTAGTAAGCAAAATAGCGGACTATATATTATAGCAGAGCTTACACATTACATTCATGTAACCGAAGGAACTTTTACTAAACTTTCTTTAGCAAGAGATTCATTTGGAAAGACTGGAAGACCAAGTAAATCCAGCATAGCAAACTAGCAAGTTAACAAATGGAAAGCATCGAAAAGCATATTGAAAAGGACAAAGAAATCCTTAGAGATCCGACGACTAATCCACAAATGCGTCGTCATGTCGAGGGAGAATTGAGAGAGTTGGAAGAATACGTAGAACATCACAAAAAAGAAATAGAAGCAGGAGATCATCATGACCCTACTTTCCTAGAACTTTTCTGCGATCAAAATCCATCTGAACCTGAGTGTTTGGTTTATGACGACTGATGGAAGCAAGTACACTATTTAATCCTGGGTTTCTTGGAACAAACTTTTTATGGTGGGTTGGTCAGATAGCTGATGACTCTACATGGAGAGATAATATTAGTTCGGCAAAATATTCGGACAAGAATAGTGTACCTGGTTGGGGAAGAAGATACAAAGTAAGAATCATTGGTCTTCATGATCAGGGACAAGAGACAATCCCAGATGATCAATTACCATGGGCAAATGTCATGTATCCCATCACTGCTGGTGGTGGACAAACTAATGCAAGTCAAACACCAAATCTCCGTCAGGGAAACATGGTGTTTGGTTTCTTCCTTGATGGTCAAGATCAACAAGTTCCTGTTATCATGGGAGTTCTTGGTAATAACTCCCAGACAAAATTAAATCAAAAAATCGGAACCAATAGAGTCACCAATACTACTCCTGGAACCTTAGCAACATCTGGATATGCAGATGGTGCTGTTGCTAAATCTGGAACTGCAAGAGAGGTTCCACCTGATGAGGACAAGAGTGTCATTCAACCTGGATCTCCTGGTGCTGCAAATGAAAATGCTGATGCAGTCCACCAAATAACTGCTGCTGATACAAAACGTTCAGCAAAGTGCAAAGAAAAAATTGTACTGATGAAAGCAGATCCTGCAGAGTTAGTTCCATCAGCAATTAAGGGAATTCAAACAGCAATTGAAAACTTAACTGTTAAAATTGATTCATATCTTCAGTCAATCACAAGTTATGCAGACGCTGTTACCAATACCATTAGTGATATTCAAAATGTGGTACAAAGTTTTTCGCAAGAAATTGCGAAATATATGAAAGTTATTTTTGACAAAATTTTAGAATATGTATTGAAAGTTATGAATAAAGCTATGAATTTAGTCGTTGCGGCTCTTCCATCTAGCTTAAGATATCAGTTTGCCGATATGAAAGAGATCCTCACTGATTTAATTCGTTGCTTATACTCAAAACTGACTAATGGTCTCCCTGGAATGGTATTATCTGCATTAAGTGATGCTATTGATATTCCTACGCTTGAAAGACAAGCAAGAGATAGAGCATCAAAAGGTGAGGATGAAAACAGTAATTCCATTGACGCTGTAACAAATCCAAATGTTCCCATGTGTTCTGCAGAATCAATTACTGCCCGTGTTCTTAAATCAGCAAAACCAGAAATAGACTCTGCTAATAACAATGCTGTCAGCAATTTAAATTTTTATTTGGAAGATATTAATGATACCCTTGCAGGAATTACTGGATCCTTTCCTGATATTAAAAATTTAATTCCAGATATTGGTGGTAGTGTAACTTCTGCATTATCCTTCACTAATATTAATCTTAGTCTTTTTGGATGTGAGATAAAACCAAACATAGCACAATCAGATTTCTATACTTTCTGCTCTGCGGGAGATTCTCAACCGGATGCTCAAGCACCAAGTTCTAAATCTATTGATGATAAGACAGAGTCTGTGGAGTCCGTTGAAGGAGCAAAACAAATACCGTATGTTGAACCAACTAGAGCAACAGCAGATGTAAATAATCAAACTTCTGGACTTGAAATTGATTAATAAATATCATTACGGATATGAGAGTGTAGTATAGAAACGCATGTCATCTTTTAATATCTTTGGACCTGCTACTAAGAAAGACATTCGTGTTGGATATATTGACCCTGATGCTGGTTATGTCCAAAACGTTAGTGTGCTTGAAGCTAATAAGTATGCTGCCCTCAATCCGGGGACTGTTTTTATTTTTACAAACAGAGATAGAACAAGATATCTAACAATTAATGAGGTTAATGCATTAACTCCTGAAGATTTGAATGTTGATAGTAATGGTTGTGAAGGTATTCAGGGGTTACAACCAAATGAAAGAGCACCTTTTACTACAAAATCCGGTTCCGGAGATTCAATTGAAACTCAATCAATTAGTGCATATGATGATGGATGTAGAGGTAGATTATACTTAAGCGGTGGTGGTGGAGTTGGTGCTGTAGGATCTCCTATTTTTGGTAGAGATGGATCTCTACTAGCTGTTAGGGTTATATCAGGTGGATTTGGATATCGTTATGAACCAAAAGCAAAACTTGTTGATACTTGTAAAAGAGGATCTGGTGCTGTAATCAGGACCGTCATTGGAGAACTTCCACCAACTGTAGAGTATTTTGATCAAATAGAAGATTTTGAGATATATGACTTTACTCCTGACGGGACAGAACTGTCTGGATACGGCGATAGATTTGGACCCGATGGTAATAATTTAGGAAAATGGGATCCCAATTTATTTGCAACTCTAGCACAGGATCCAATTCAAGTTGAAATACAAAAATACCAAGATTTTTTAAGTCAAGGTATCAATCCATTTTGGAGCACTAGGAAAGAAAAACCATTAACGGTGACTTTTGGAGATAAGACATCTAGAGTTATTCATCAAGTAACAGATAAAGGATATAGGGAAAGAAGAAAAAGACTTGGCATTAAAGACGACTTTGGTTGGTCTGACTGGATGAACAAGTATGCAGTTTCTCCCGCTCCAGAGTCAAATGCGCCTGGTAGTGATTATGCTGGACGTGTTGCAACGATGGAATGGGAAGAAAATTTTCCTTATACTGGAGAATATGTTTTTCGTGGTATGGCTGACAATGTTGGTAAATTATATCTGGATAATGAACTTCTTATTCAAACAGGAAGATTTGGTGGATTAAATGCACGTAATATACAACCACAGGATGTTCTCAAAAAAACAATTCAAGAGGGTGTTCATAAAATTAAAGTTGATCTTTTAAATTACCCATTTAAAGAAACTGTTAGAGTAAAACCTCCTTCTAACACTGGCACATCTATTGAAGAACTTTTAATTTCATATCGTGGAATGTCAGAGGGATCTGGATTACGTCGTGAATCAGACACTCTTGTTAGAATTGATGATGACATTAATCCAAAATTTGATGAGAATGCTAGGTTTGAAATCAAGTCATCCACTGTTAACGCGAAATTTTCAGAAGACGGTAGAAAAATTTTGTATAGTGGAAGTGGTAAAATAACTATCGAGATGAGATATGATGATATTCCTAGAGTATCTGGATTAGCAATTACTGATATTGAAGTTGGTGGTACAGTTTGGGAAAGAGATTTTTCTTTACGTACAAGTGGAAGAGGAGGTAGTGAAAGTTTTAAGGTTTATAAAAGAAGAGGGGGAGTTACAAAAACAATCAATGTAACTGGTGTAAGTTCTACACCTTCAGAAAAGTCACCTGCTCAGCAGCAATCACAAAAATCTATTGAAGCACAGTCAATTGGTACTATTTTTAGTACTGTAGATTTTATTAATAAAGCGAATAGAAAATTATGGAGAACAAACGTTTATGGTCGTGGTGGATTTTTAAATGATTATGGTATCTGTCCATTTAATACAAATAAACCATTAGATGATAATCCATATGCAGGAACACATGAAATCATCTGGAATAATATTAATTTTCCTGCAACGGGTAATTATAAAATTGATGTGGAGGTTGATGATAGAGTAAAATTAACAATTGGCGATCAAGTAATAGAAAAAAATGGGTTTATTGGAAATTCAAATAAAGGAACCGGTAAAAGCTCATACACTAAGTTTTTTAATAAAGGAAGTTATAAAGTAAAGGCAGAGTTATATCAAAAACCAGGAGGAAGATTCGCATTTGATGGAAGCGGTAAACCAAAATCAAATAACATCACCGCTAGATTTATTAAACGAGATAATAATGATTACTTAAAGGTTGATGGTTCAGGATCAGCAGAAATTACTTTTAAATTAAGAACAAATGATAACCCTAGAGTATCTGGTGTTTTTGCGAGTGAAATTAGAATAGGAATACCTCCCAATGATTTTATAGAGTTAAAAAGATCTAGAACGGGGAGTAGAATTAAAGAAAAAGAATTAATTACTGGTAGTGCAATATTTGAAGCCGGAAGAGAATATCTTGTTAGATCGGTGGGATCATCAAGTTCTACTGGTTCTATATTAAAAAATAATGGTGCTACTATTCAGTATGATGATGATATTGATAATGGATTTGATGAAAATGCAGATCTCTCTATTACTAGGATAAAAAATCAACAGCCTTCATTTATCAAGGGTGTAAACCCGATGGCACTTGCAATTAATATCGAAGCTGCTGAAGTTGAATTGACTAGAGTATCTCCTAAATCGTTTAATGAAAACCCAATGGGAGCAGCGTTTACAATTGATGCACCATTACCACCGATTCCACAAGAACCAGTGCCTATTGCTGAGGGTAGGTGTCCCAAAAATCCAATATGGTCAACTAGATTTCCAGGTGGACAAAAAAAATGGTGGCCTGTAAATCATCCTGCATGGAGTAAATTTACTAATAGATTTGCATTATCACCTCTGCCTCCACTTAGCACACTCAATAGTGATGGTGGTGGTGGGATAATTTATGATAATACTTGGACACTTGATATACCATATGATGGATTTTATGGTATTAAAGGCACTGCTGATAATGCTGGAAGAATTTTAATTGATAATCAAGAAGTATATAAACTTAAAGGATTTAAAAATCCATCACCAAAAATAGAAACAGTAAGATTGACCGAGGGTAAGCATACTATTAAGGTCGAAGTTGAAAACTTTAGACAGGAAAACTCAAAGACAATTAAGAAAAAAATTTTTAGCACACAAGATTGGATTAAACCAACTACTACTGTTGATTCTTTGTCCACATCAGAACTTTTAATTTCATATCGTGGTATGTCTGCGAATTCTGGTTTACTCCGTACATCGGATACTTTAGTTGTGATTGATGATGATATTAATCCAAAATTTGATGAGAATGCTAGATTTGAAATCAAATCTTCCACTAATAATGCTAGATTTTCTCAAGATGGCAAAAAACTTTTGTATGATGGTAGTGGAAAAATCACTATTGAAATGAGATATGATGATATTCCTAGAGTATCTGGATTAGCAATTACTGATATCGAAGTCGGCGGAACAGTGTGGGAGAGAGATTTTTCTCTCCGTTCAAGTGGAAGAGGAGGTAGTGAAAGTTTTAAGGTTTATAAAAGAAGAGGGGGAGTTACAAAAACTATAACCGTTAAAGGTTCCTCTAAATCATCTGTTAGAACTGGAGTTGAGTCTGGAAAAAATATCAGTGGCGTGACTTACTCCGGACCTCCATTATTCAATCATAACAATAAAAATTGGAGTGATTTTATGAATCGTAATAATGTATCTCCTTTTTTACCACCACTCGATTTGCCAAATCCAAACTTAGCAGGAGATAAAACTTTTACATGGACTAATGTAGATTTTCCTGAAAGTGGTAGATATGAGATTAAATTTCAATCTGATTTTGTGGGAAGATTATTCATTAACAATCAAGAAATTGTTGAGTCAAGATCTTTTAGGGGAGAAGCAATAAGCAGATTTGCAGAAGTTAGTGCTGGAAAATATGAAGTAACAGTTGTGTTGTTGGATGACACGGGATTTGGACTAACATTTAATACAAACCCTACGGGATTTGCTCTTAAGATTTTCAAAGATATTGAAGTTGTTGTTTCAACTCCTCCATGGACAACTAATCCACTCTGTGCATCTGCTGTTCTTATTCCACCACCATGTCCAAAAATAATTGAGGGACAAGGTGTCGTGACAGATATCATTCCATTAGAACCTGGCAATGGATATCCATCTACCCCATCATCGGGTCCACCAGTTACTTTAGTATTAAAAGATATTATTCCAACAGCTCCAGGAATTAACTATGGTCCAGATGATTTAATTTTTATTGATGGTAAACCAGTTACGCCAAGGTTCGGACCTTTTGGTCAGATAGAAGGTATTGAACCAGTTTCTTACTATGGATTTACTGATTATCCAAACATCACATTGCCATCTGATACAGGGTTGGGATTTAGAGGAAGACCGGTATTTGAACCTGTTATTGTTCCAGAGCTTGTCTTGCCTGACGATCAATTGCTTCAGGTGACAGATTTAGTTGGACTTAAACAGACTGGTTACGTCAATGGAAAACCATATTACGGTTCCACTTTCTCTAAAGATGGCATACTTTATGCTGGTATATATGAAACCACTGGTGATTTGGTGCAGGTGTATGCAACTCTTCAGGAAAGCATCGATGGTCAAGTTACAACTAGAGCATCCGCAATTCTCAGACAGGGTACGGACATTACTAGTAATGATCCACGTCTCGATATACCCAACACCCCAGATAATCTAATTTGAGGTGTTAAATAGTTCACACACTTGATTCCAAAAAATGCCAACAACTGGTAATAGTAAAAGATCACTTGATCGAGGATCTGAGGGTAATAATTTAAAAAAGACTTATACTACAGTCAAATATTCTAATGATCATGGGTCAATTACATTCGGACATATTGATAGAGAATCATCTGTAATATCTGATGTGATGCTTCGTGGATCTGATGGCGAACATTTCTTTTCCATGGATAAAGATGGCGAAAGAAACGGTTGGACTACATCAATGTGTCCTGGAAACTTTCAAGTTGAGTGTGGAAGTAATCGGAAGAAAGATGATGATACTTGTATGATTAATGCCAAGAATGGCAATATTGACATTATTGCAACTAATGGTAAAATAAGATTACAAGCAAATAGTATTGAATTAGTTGCTGTTGGTGACAATAGTGAGGGCAATATAGTGCTTGAGGCAACAGAAACCATTAGTTTGGATTCTAGTAAAATTGTCATGAACTCCAAAGTAAAAACAAAAATAGTTTCTTCTGGTGTTACTGATATCTGTTCAAATAGTTGCCTTAAATTGTACTCATCAATTATTCGTGGAGTTACTGATGCGGTAGCAATTAAGGACTCTAAAGTCGGTGGTCAAAGATTTCAACAACAATGTAATCAAGCATAGGAGAATATATGTCATTTAATTTGGACGACGTAAATATCGGTGGACAGTTAAAAGTAGGTACGGGCATCTGTCCAGCCACCGGTGAAGGTGCTACTAGATTCAACGGGTCTGCGATGATTGAGGGTCCAGTAGTTATCGGCCAACCAACTCATTTTCCTACACCTTTTGCTGGACTAAATGTAGGGCCTCTTGCAAACTCTGATGCCCCACCTCCATTTGCACCAGGTGCGCTTCCGTTGGGATTGAGTAATCCATATAGTGCGATTATTTCTCCTAACTTAGGTGTTCTTGGCAATCTTGATGTAAATTTTAGAATTCAGGCAGGAGGAACTGTTTCTGGATTATCTGTCTTTGATTATAAGGGCAATGTCTTGGCAGCAAAGAAAGATTTTGACATTGAGCATCCATCAAAAAAAGGGTGGAGACTTAGATATGTTGCCCCTGAGGCACCGAGTGCTGACGTATATTGTAGGGGTAGAGTAATAAACAAAACTGAGATTGTGTTACCATTATATTGGAAAGATCTTGTTGATTGGACTACAATCACTGTCAATCTTACTCCTATCGGTGCCCATCAAGACGTAATAGTAAAGAGAATTGACGAAGAAAAAGTATATCTTCAGTCTCGTGGAGGTATGCCAATTAATTGTTTCTATCATGTATATGGTGAAAGGCAAGATTGCGAAAGAAACATATCAGAGTATGAGGGAACATCTCCTGAGGATTATCCAGGAGACAACAATCAATACTTACAATCAGGAAAAGTTTAGGAGATTAGATTATGACAGATTCAGCACAAAAGTTTATTCCATCCCCAAGAAGTCAAGACTGTAGCAAACACGTCGGTGGTTGGGGAATACCAATGACTGACTTTGAATATATTTGGTATGGCAATAAAAGTGAAGATGATTATCCAGATGATGCTTGTGAACCGTATTACCACAAGAAAGCACAAATTAATGCCATTCAAGTCAATGACACATTAGCTGGTAGTGGTGATAGTGGAAAAGGATCTCTTACTATTAATGCAAATACTATTAATGCAAATAATTTTAGTTCTGAATCTAAATTTTTTGATATACCTCATCCAACTAAGAAGAACAAAAGACTTCTTCACGGTTGTTTAGAGGGACCGGAGCTAGGTGTTTATGTTCGTGGAAGATTAACAAATGAAACTGTAATTGAACTTCCAGATTACTGGATGGGTCTTGTAGACCCAGAAACAATAACAGTAACTCTTACGCAAATTGGATCATCTCAAGATCTTATTGTTGAAAAAATTGAGTGGGGTAGAAAAGTTAAAATTAAATCGGGAAGTGGATCTAATATTGATTGTTTTTATACAGTCTATGCCATGCGTAAAGACGTGCCAGTGCTGGAAGTGGAACAAGATGTTGACGCTGCTCCCTGACCGTATTATAATAAACAGGTAATCAAACGAACCCCATGCAAGACGAGTACCTGACCCGGTGTGTTGTTGATCCTGTGAAGCGTAAGTTCTTCCTATATTCTAATGAAGGGGAAGAGCGTGTCGTGGACTGCGATACAGTGGATCAATTCATGGCAGTTCTTGAGTTATGCCGTGACAACCTTGACGAAGATACACTGGCGTATGCTGACCCCCTCTGAGGAAAAATGACTTTCAATTTCAAAAAAGTCGCAAAAAAAATTCCGGCAAAAATTTACCCTGAGGGGTTTTATAAAGAAATACTAGAGTGCTACGACTATGAGACCAGAAACCCGTCAATCTATGGAAATGTTATTCACTGCGAAGTGGAATCTTCCAAAAGCAGCAAAAAACGCAGGTCTGACAAATAAAGAAATGAAGATTACATTTAACGAATATTGTACATTTCACCCTCCTACTTGGGAGGAGTGATTCCTTGGGAGCGTGGCGGAATCGGTAGACGCACCAGACTTAAAATCTGTTGAGAATTATCTCGTGGGGGTTCAAGTCCCCCCGCTCCTATTCTAAATATATTGGGGTACACTATAAACCCATGAAATACCATATAGACACAAAGTATGCTTGGTACGATCATGAGGGAGAACATCTTGTATTATTATATTTGATTCAAAACATTCCATTTACCTTTGATGAACTCCCAGAAGTAGCTAGACAAAATCCAAGTGTAATACAACTAGCAAATTCTCATCCGAGATTGACTGCTGAGGATCTGTATAAATCTGCCATGTACCTTATGATGGAAGAATGCAATCCATTAGTGTATGATCTAGAATTAGAAAATCCAGAATTGTTGCCTGTAGACTAATGGTTATAAATTTATGGTATAATGACAAGATGGAAGAATGGCGTTGGTCATTGACAGAAACTACAATTATGACTCAACACACGGGAGGTCAAAAAGAACTTCGTTGTGCCATGAATGATGTTGCAAAAACCGTTGAATATATACTTGACAATGAGTTAAAAGAAGGATAATATATAAAGGTGTGAAGGAAGTGCGAAAAGGGCGACCCCTACATAGGGTTGCCCTTTTTTCGTTTGATAAATAATCCATAACAGAACTTATAGTGTAATAAGATGGGTCTTTCCAGATTAGATAATTTTCTGAAATCTACTCGCGGTACTATTCTTTACGTTGATCCGAATAGTTTAGACGCCACAGATAGTATCGAAAATAAAGGTAATTCATTGACTCGTCCCTTTAAAACGATTCAACGTGCGTTGATAGAATCTGCCAGATTTTCATATCAAAGGGGACTTAATAACGATAGATTTGCTAATACTACAATCTTATTGTATCCGGGGGAGCATTTTGTAGACAATAGACCTGGATTTATACCAGATGGTTCAAATAATTACAGACTAAGGGATGGAACAACTTCAAATGATCTTCCACCTTTAGATTTAACATCTAATTTAAATCTGGAATCACCTAATAATGAATTATATAAACTTAATAGTATAAATGGAGGGGTGATTCTTCCAAGAGGAACATCGATTGTTGGTCTTGATTTAAGAAAAACTAAAATTCGTCCAAAATATGTTCCAGATCCTCAAAACGATAATATTGCCAGATCTGCTGTATTCAGAGTAACTGGTGGTTGTTATATATGGCAGTTTAGTTTATTTGATGGTGATCCTAATGGTGTTGTATATAAAGATTATACCTCAAATACTTTTGTACCAAATTTTTCACACCATAAACTAACTTGTTTTGAATATGCAGACGGTGTGAATAATGTAAGCATTGATGATGCTTTTATGACATACTCCAGCACCAGAACAGATCTGGACATGTACTATGAGAAAGTTGGTCTCGTATATGGTCAATCTTCTGGTCGTCCTATTGAGCCAGATTATCCATCTGCGGGTGTTGATATTCAACCCAAGATTGATGAGTTTCGTATTGTTGGATCAACAGGTCAAAGTGTAGGCATTTCCAGTATTAAAGCTGGTGACGGAACTACTGCTAGTAATGTAATCACGGTCACAACATCATCTGCAGTATCTGGTCTCGACGTAGATACCCCTTTCCGTATTGAGGGCATATCAGCATCTGGATTTAATGGGCAGTTTGTTGTATCAGAAAAAACATCAAGCACTGAAATTAAATATCAAACTCAAAATGCTCCATCAAATCCACTGCCAACGGTAGCTGGATCAACTTTATCATTGTCATCTGATACTGTTACTTCCGCATCTCCATATATTTTTAACATCTCATTGAGATCTGTTTTTGGTATGTGTGGAATGGAGGCAGATGGTGCTAAAGCAACTGGATTTAGATCAATGGTTGTTGCACAATTTACCGGTATTGGATTGCAGAAGGATGATAATGCTTTTGTTAAATATAATGAAAGTTCTCCACCAACTGGAACTTATGATGATAGCACAGTTGCTGGAAATGAAACTTTAAGTAACAATTCAAAGGCAAGATATAAACCATCTTATAGAAACTTTCATGTAAAGGTATCAAATAATTCCTTCATCCAAGCAGTTTCTATCTTTGCAATCGGATTTGCAGAACACTTTGTTACTGAGAATGGTGGTGACATATCCTTAACAAACTCTAACTCTAACTTTGGTGCAAATGCTCTTACCTCTGTTGGATTTAGAACAGATGCGTTTACTCAAGATAATCAAGGATATATTACTCATATTATTCCACCAAAACAGATTCCACTTACAGAATCCTCTATTGAATTTGAATCTATTGATGTTACAAAAACAGATAGAGTTGCTGGTGTTGGATCCACAGGAAATCTTTATTTACTTGATAAAACAAACGTTGATGCACCACCAGAAAATGTTTTAGAGGGATTTAGGGTAGGTGCAAGAACTAATGATCAACTAAGAGTTTTAATTTCTCAAGCAGGTATTGTCACCGAATATTCTGCTCGTATTGTTATGCCTGACAATACTGATAGTCCTGAGTCTAGCGCAGAAAAAGTATTTGATGTAAAAAGAATAGCAGGTGTTAATAGTATCGGTGCATTTAGTGACGGTAGTAATGCTAATGTTATTACCTTAACCGGAGCACATAATTTTATTAATGGAGAATCCGTTCGTGTACTAAGTGACACCGGACAACTTCCCGATGGACTGACTGCTAATGTTGTTGCTTTTGCGATCACTACTGGATCTGGTATCACAACTAATACAAATATTAAACTTGCAAAAACTCTTAATGATGCTATAAATGGAACACCTCTTACGATTAACGAAAAAGGTGGATCACTTAAGGTTGTAAGTAGAGTATCTGATAAAAATTCTGGAGATATTGGACATCCAGTTCAATATGATTCCACTAATTCTCAATGGTATATTAAGGTAGCTACCGCATCAACAGAAAATAGTATCTATCCAACCATTGTAAGTTTAGGCACAACTTCACTTGGTCAAGCCACACCAAGAACATTTATCAATAGAAAATCTGATACAAGATCTTCTATTGATAGAACTTATAGAATGAGATACGTTATCCCACAAAATTCTGGTGCTGCAGCACGACCACCTATTGAAGGATTCATTATTCAGGAATCTAATACGTCCATAGGTTCAACTGATTCAGAGATTCAAACCTATTTTGGAAGTGGTTCTCTTACGAATGTAAATCAACAAAGAAATTTTAGATTTATATCTGGTGCTAGTTGGGATGGATCTAGTGCTATCATTGACACTGAACTGCCACACAACCTTTCAGTTGGATCATTAGTTGCTATAAAAAATATTACAAGTACAAATAACTCTACAGGCACACAAAATCTAGGATTTAATAGACATTTTAGTGTGACAGGTATTTCTAGTTCAAAAACCTTTACAGTTGGATTGACCACCGACCCAGGAACGTTTACGAATGATGTTGATACAAGAACGACATCACTTCCTTACTTTGAACGTAAAAAGTATTCTAATACTTACTATGTTTATAGACTGTCGGAAGCTCAAAAATATATCAATGGAGAGCAAGATGGTGTTTACTATGTAAGTGTTCTTAATGCATCAAATTCTCCAACCGTTTCCCCATTTACTGGCGATCAATATTCTCAACCAGTTAAAGAACTTTTTCCACAAACAAGTAGAGATAATCCTGTCTCTGACCCAGATGCCGCAACTTGTTTTGCAACATCTAGTTTAATTGGTCTCGTTGAAACTGATGACCCAAGAAAAAGTGTTACAAAAGAGACTGTTAACAAAATAAATGATGATAAAAATATTGGTATAGGAATTACTGATATATCATCAGCAACTGGTGTTGCTCATACTATACACACTCAGTATGATCATGGTCTGAATAGAGTTACTCAACTTTCTATCGTAGATGGTGGTGCGGGATATGGATCTGGATCTGCAGGAGATATTTACAATGCTAAATTGGTATCAATTGGTGCCTCTGTTACGGGAAAACATGCAACAGCAAAACTAACTGTTAATGCAAGTGGAACTATCACTGCCGTGAAAGTCATGGACGGTGGTTCCGCATATGGTATTGGCAACACAATGAACGTTGTTGGGGTTACTACTACTGGATCATTCTCTCAAGCAGTGGTTCAAGTTAGTAAAATTTATAATAATGTAGGTGATACCATAAGAATGGTTGGAGTGAAATCCGATTCCTACTCCGATTATAATCAACTTTATAGGATTACTGATGTTGCAATTGGATCTGCCACTACAGTTAGTGTCGCGGCAGCATCATCCATCTCAGCAGATAAGATATCGGGATCAATCGGTGCTACTTTAACATCAGATGCGTATTTCTATGTAACTGGCGAAGTAATCAATGTCAATACCTTTACATATACAGGTGTGTCTGGTATCGCTACCGTGACCACACATAATAGACATGGATTATCTGTTGATAGAAAAGTAAGAATTGCTGGAGCAGATCAGACTCAATATAATGGTTCATTCATTGTCACTAAAATTAATTCTCTCACTTCATTTGAAGTTCAACTTGGTGTTAGCACTTTAGCTCCATCCGCCTCTGGAACTATTTTTGCTCTTCCTGAGGGATTCACTTCTAATGATGGTAATATTACCGTTGAAAATGAAAACTTGTCTGGACGCATGATTCCAACCTATGCTGGAATTACCACCACAATATCGTCGGCAATTGTAAATGCTACAACTGATCAAATTTCAATACAGTCAATAGGTGATCTTGACATTAATATTGGTGATTACTTAATGATTAATAGTGAGATAATGAGAGTCAAGACCACAACAACTGGTTCAAATCCAGTTACTGTATTCCGTGGTATTCTTGGATCAAAAGCAACTTCTCATGTAATCAACTCTGTAATTAGAAGAGTAAGAATTGAACCTATTGAACTTAGAAGACACTCAATTATTCGTGCTTCAGGACATACATTTGAGTACGTAGGATTTGGACCTGGTAATTACTCTACTGCATTCCCAGATAAACATGATCGTGCTATTTCTGTTGATGAAGAACTGTTATCACAGTCTGGTAAAAGAGATGGTGGAATTAACTTCTATACTGGAATGAATGATAAGGGTATTTCATATTCTGGTAATAAACGTCTTAGTACAATCACTGGTAGAGAAGAAATTTTTGACACTCCTGTAGAAACTATAGAGGGTGAAGATATTGCAGAACTTCCAAATCTTAATGTTATTGAACCTGTAGAAGGTGTATTCTCAAGATCGATTAAAGTTGAGGGTGGTCCAGATAACAAGGTTATCTCTAAATTTAATGGACCCATTATTGTTAACAATAAACTGACGATTAATTCACCCAAGGGTGTTGAATCTAACTCACTATTCTTACAAGGAGACGCAACAGTATCTAGAAAATATACTGTTGGTATTGCAACTCCAACATTGTCTGGTAACCCAGGTGATTTAGTATACAATGCTAATCCGACTGATGGCGATTATGTTGGTTGGATATACAGTGTTCAAAATGATTGGCGTCGTTTTGGTGCTATCAGTTTAGAAACTGATTCCAACGTCATGGTATTTAATAAGGTTGGTGTTGGAACTACCGGACCTGGTGAAGCAACATTTAAAATTGGTGCTGGAACAACTCAACTTTCAGTCGATGGAGACGGAGTTGGTATTGGTACAACTGCCAATGGATATAAACTGCACGTCTTTGGGGATGTCAATATTGGTGGCAATATTAATGCTGGAGTTATTACTGGAACAACTTTCCGCGGTGATGGTTCAAATCTAACGAATATTAATGTATCTGCTGCTGGTTGGACAAACGATGGAGGTATTCTTTATAATACTTCTCTCGGATCTGTTGGTATCGGAACATCTGTAACTAGTGTTAACTTAACAGTTGGTGATATTCATGAAAATGCCGGTGCTGGTAGAAGCACAACTTTATTAGTTCATGGGCAGGGTACTTTTACCGGTATAGTCACGACTAAAGATGCGATAGTTGTTGGTGTTCTTACTGCATCAGATTATGATCTTGATAATAGTTCAACTGGTAGAATAAATGTTGGTATTGCAACTATCGGAACACTAAATGTTGGAACTGGTGGAACAATCATTACATCATCAAATTCAGTTGGTGTTGGATCTGTCGGTATTAACTCCACCACGCCTCAGGCAACACTTGATATTGATGGACATACACTCTTCAAGACTTACTCTGAGAGAGTTAAGTATCTTGATATCTCATCTAATGTTGTTACGGTTGATCTTTCACAGGCTCAGACATTCATTTGTACTGCTACTTCGGATATTACGCAATTTACTTTGACTAATTTACCAATTCAAGCAACCTCATTTACATTAAGAGTTGAGCAGGATGCAACAGGCAGTCGCTCTGTTGGTATAGATACATTTAAGACCACTGGTGGTTCCACAATTCCAGTCTATTGGCCAGGAAATGTTGTGCCACAAGTTACGACAACCGCAAGTAGAACTGACATTTATTCATTCAAGATTTTTGATGGTTCAAATCCGACAACATCTGGTCTATATGGCGTTGTAAGTGGTCAAAACTTCCTGAACTGATAACAAATGGAAAATATTTTCTACAGAGGTCTTCCAACAGATCTAGAGTTAAATGGACCTGTACTCTCATTTTTAGAAAACCCAGTGGGGGTTGGTAGTACAGTCACTGGTTCGGTTACATTATCAGGAATAGCAACAGTTTCGTGGGCAACAACATCACCATCATCTATTGGTAGTATTGATTATCAATGGTATGAGGTTAATGTTGGCGCATTAAGTGATGGATCAAATATTAGTGGATCTGGAACCACTACTCTTACAATTTCTAATTTAACAAGTCCAGGTGATAATGGTAGAAAGTTTTACCTTGAAGCAGATTATAATGCAACTAATGAATATGATAGTGAATTAAAGGGAACTGGTAATGCAATTAATGAACCCATAAATTCCGGAATTGCAACGATTACAGTTGATCCGTTAATTGAAATCATAGCACAACCAAGTACCACAGAAACAATAGTAAATCAAAGCAGAACTTTTACAATTGATGCAGGATTAACTGATGAAACATATGGTGATGTCACATATCAGTGGTCACTTAATGGCAGTGAGGTATCTGATGGAACAGTGACTGAGACTATTGGTTCAACAGCATTAGAAGAAGGATTTCAATCATTTAGTTATGATTCAGATGCAACACTTGATTTAATTGATGCACGGGATATAACAATAACTATTGCTGGTGGTGGCGGCGGTACTGGATCTACTAGAGGGGGGCATTTTGGTAGAGCTGGAAGACTTCCATATGCTTCTGGAGAAACCATAACAAGAACTCTAAGATTTCAAGTCGGAAGAAGAGGAAATTCTTCTGTAGGCAGTAATGGTGGTCTTGGTGGTGCTAGTAGTTATGCTGCTGGTGGTTCTGGTGATGTCCCAGCTCGCGGCGGCGGCGGTGGTGGTGGCGGCGGCGGAGGTGCCAGTGCTGTATATGACGAAACTTTAGGAAGGTATACCATTGTATCCGCTGGCGGCGGTGGTGGTGGAGGATCTCTAGGACCATCAAACGATAGAGGGGGTGGATTAGGTTTTGGTAGAGCGAGAGATGCAATGTCAAATAGTACTAGTTCACCAAAACCAGGAGGTGATGGAGTGAGCGGTGGCGGCGGTGGAGGTGGTGGTGCAACTCCATCTAATTATGGTGGTCATGGTGATGGTGGTAATAATAGAGATGGAAATGGTGGGGCAAGTGGATTTGATACAAGAACTGCTGATTTTGCATATGACGGATGGGGAGTAAGTACTAATGGGTATATTAGTATTTCTTACACTGGAAAAGTTGCAGTTGATACTACTTTAACTAGAAATACAATTATATCTGGTTCAAATACTCCAACATTAACATTAACCTCAGATCAAGTTGGAATTCAGACTGTTTCTTGCAAGGTATCCAGTTTAGTTGCAACTAATACTCCAGGAATTAGTACCACAGCAAATTTTGTTGTGCGGGAGAACGCAGAACAATATTTACTTAATATTGAAGGAATAAATGGAACAGACACTGCTAATTTAAGCACTATAGATTTATTCAATGGAGAGCATGAGTTTACAACATTTACAGGAGACCCCACATTAGGATCATTTAATAGTTTGTATAGTTTTTACTGTCCAGACAGAGATATTGATGTAGAGATGGATTTATATGGAGGAAAAGGGTCCAACTCTGGTTCATTTTCTGGCGGTGAGGGTGGATTTTCAAGATTTAGACTTACATTAGAAAAAAATGTTGAATACGTAATTGCTGGATTGATTGAGTCAATTAATACTCCATTTTTCTATAGAAAAGCAACTTTAATTGCATGTGTTGGTGGTGGTGGAGATGCTGGCAGTAGTAATAATGGTGGATTTGGTGGTGGAATAGGTATTGCGGGACAAAATGGACTGGGTAGTGGATCTAGTGGTGGAGATTTAATTACAGCAGGAACATTGCCAGAAAACGGTGTGTTTAGTTCTATGGTTCCACAGGAAACTGCTATCGCACCAGATGGTTGGAATAGTGGAAGTTCTGGTGGTAGAGTAAGACCATGCACCAGAGGTGTATATTGGAGACAACAAGGAAAATCACCTTGCGAAGATTTGGGCACAATCAAGTTTAGAATTGCTGACGGAACTGAAGTATCAAATACTGCCGAAATTGATCGTGGATATAAATCAGGATATAATATTATTCAAAATAAGGGAGTGGGAATTCCAGAAAACACTGGACGTGGAAATGGTGGTGCTGGTGCAGTTGGTGGTGATGGTGGAAGTTCACTAAATTCTGGTGCGGGTGGCGGTGGATCAGGATATACTGATGGATCTATATCTATTATTAGCACTCAACTTGGTGGTAGTAATGAAAATGCTAGAGTTGTAATTAGATTTGCTGAACCTATTAAAATTGGAAATCTAAATCATACCTTTAATAATGTTACAGATACTAATACTTTCTTTGAATACTCTGGAGCAATAGTATTCGCAAAAGCCGAATCCCCAGGTTCTCCTGATCAACAGGTTGGCACATCTACGAATCTTAAACATTATATTATTACTATGAATAAACCTTATAGTAGTATAATTGTTAGCAACATATCAAGTACAACTTCAGGTGGAGGCAGTGGAGTTGATACATCAGGACCTGCAAAAGTGGAGAAAGTTTCTAGTAGTGACACTCAGTGGAGAATTTGGTTTAGAAAAACTAATGGTTTTAACACATATGTAAGATCATTCACAGTTGAAGGAATTGATTAGGTTGTATAAATAATAAAAAGTAATCACGGGGGAGAGTGAACCCGAATGGCAGTCAATAAAAATTTTGTTGTCAAAAATGGATTAGAAGTAGCAACAGATGTAATTCTGGCAAATGCTTCTACCAAAAATGTCGGTATTGGTTCTACCCAACCATCTCTCACCTTAGATGTAAGAGGTGGAATTGGTGCTACTGATCTCCAAGTTACTGGATTCTCTACGTTTACAAAGGATATCCAAGTAGGAGCATCTGGTAGCGTTTTTTATGTCAGCAACTCCACCAACATGGTTGGTGTTGGAACATCAGTTCCTGCTTATGCTTTAGAAGTCCGTGGTCCTGTTAGTACAGGTGTCACGGCACTTTATGTTCGTGGTGACGTGCGTGTCACTGGTGATCTTAACCTTAGTGATGTTAACGTCAATGATCTGACAGTTAGTGGTGCATTAGATGTAGACGGACACACAGAACTTGATGATGTAAATATTGCTGGTGTTGTTACTGCAACATCATTTACTGGTGATGGTTCCAACTTAACTGGTACTGCTACAAATTTAACAGCAACTATTGGAATTGCCTCTGGTGGAACAACTATTGGATCTGGCATTACTATGGTTGACTTCACAGCGACCAATGCGACTGTTACAGTTGCCGCTGGTTCTGCTACTCCAACTGGTGTAGCAACCGTAAACGTTCAACCAAGTGTATCACTTGGACTTGCAATCGCACTTGGCGGTTAATTTAATAAATACTCTTAACACATAAGGAAAGATGGCAGAAGTTTTTCAAAATCAAGTAGTTAGAGCTGTGGGAGTTGTAACTAGTTATAGTGGAAGCACCGTAGCCGCAGCAAGCACTGCGATTACAGTTACGGCACTTACTGGTATTGGCGTTTCTTTCCTGGTTGATAATCCAAACTTTATTGCTGGAACTAAAGTTGTCTCAACCAGTCCAGTATCAGGTGGTGTGGGAACGGTTTTCACCGATAAAAATTCTACTAATACCTCATCAGCATCTAGTCAAGTTGTTAGATTTCTTGGTCCAACGACAGCATTTACCTCACCCTCTGCAACGAAGAGTATCATAATTGGTGGAACGTTTGCAAATAATACAAATGGTAGTGTAAATCTCAGTGTTGAAATGTATGATACCAGTGTTGGGGTTACTTCTACGGGGTCAGTTGCAATAGCGAGCAAGATTCCTGTTCCTAGTGGAAGTTCTTTTGTTATTTCGGATACTGGTAAAACTCTATTGGAAGGCGGAGATGAGTTAAAGGTTTATTGCGATACAACTGACGCAATAGATGTCAGCCTGAGCATCCTGACAGGAGTTAACTAATGGCAGATAGAAACGGTTATATTGGAAGAGCACCTAGTGACTCATCGGTCATAGTAGCGAGACAAACTTTTTCACCCACTGGAGTTACGACTGACTTCACTTTTTCATCTGGTTATACTGTAGGATACTTTGATATCTTTATTAATGGTGTAAAGATGATAGAAGGAAGTGATTATACTTCCACGAATGGACTTACTTTCTCAGTATTAAATGGTGGAGTAACTAGTGGTGATGTAATTGAAGGTGTCGCATATAAAGCATTTAATTTAGTTGATGGAAAAGTTGGTATTTTATCTGCTGGATCACTTATTGGGAATGCAAATAATCTTAATTTTGTAGGCACTGGAAATACATTTTTACTTAATGGCACTACAGTTGATATTGCTATATCTGGTGGTGGTGGTGGTGCCGGTGCTGGTGGAACGTGGTCTACAAACGCCTCAGGTATTCATACTACAAAGAATGTAGGTATTGGAACCATCCTTCCAACAGGAAATCTTGAAGTTAGTGGAAATGACGGAGTTAATATATCAAATGCAACTAGAACAGGATCTAATGGAGCGCAGTGGAGATTTATTCCACATAATGGCGGTGCAGGCGAGAGTCCAACTAATCTAAGACTTTATGAAGGTGCTGGTGCAACTGAAGTCATCAACATTACTAAAACTGGTCTAATTGGTGTCAACACCATGGCTCCAGGAACTCTTCTTGAATTAAAAGGTGAGAGTAGTAAAGAAGCAACAGTTACATTCAATAGACAACCAGTCCAAGGCACTAATGATGGCATTATTGGTCAGTTCCTATTTGAAAATGCTACAGACAGTGTAGCATTACTTGCCGTAAAACGTGAATCTGCCTTAGATGATGCATATATTCAATTTGCAACTCAACCAGCTGGTGGTGGTCTAACGGAAAGGCTTCGCATAGACTCAAATGGTCGGTTGTTATTGGGAGCGACTAGTCATAGTAATTTAATTCGTCTTGGACAGGCATTTGCCGTTGCTACTACTGATCAATTTGGTGGGGGATCATTCACAGGATTCAACGGAACCACAGCTAGCGAGGGTCCAGTCCTTGATCTTCAAAGATCCAGAGCAACAACCAAATCACCTGGAACAGTTGTAGCATCTGGAGATCGTTTAGGTTCTCTTGTTTTTAGAGGAGACGATGGAACTGACTTTGCTGACGCAGCTTTTATGCTTGGCGAAGTTGATGGTACTCCAAATGGTGGTTTCGTCCCTGGTAGATTAACATTTTACACAGGCACTACTTCTGCCGTTCCAGCAGAGAGACTTCGTATAAGTTCTGCTGGTAATGTTGGCATCGGGGAAAATTCTCCATACTACAAACTTCATTTAAAGACTGACAATTCTGCTACATCGCTTTCTGGTGGCACCAGCGGCAACTGGGGTAGCGATGGTATAAGAATTGAAAATTCTAATAATACTGCTGGTAGTTTGTCGTTGGCACATTTTAGAAATTTTGATGCTGACTGGCACATTGGAAGTAAGTATGTTGCTTCTAATATCTCAGATTTTGTTTTTTTTGCAGAAGGTAATGAAAAACTTCGTATCCTTTCTGATGGAACAACTTCAGTAGGTGCATTATCAGCAACACCAGGAACAATTGCAGCAGGGAGTTTAGTTGTAACTAATTCTAATGCTGGATTCTTTAGTAATGTTGGTGGTGATGCAAAGTTTGGTAGTTCTGATAATAATAATGTTATATTCCAAGTAAATGGAGCTGAAAAAGTTCGTATTGCTACATCAGGACAAATTGGTCTTGGTGGTGCTAACTACGGAACATCAGGTCAGGTATTAACTTCTAATGGTTCCGCAAGTGCTCCTTCATGGCAGGATACTTCTGGTGGTATTACTACAGAGGCATTTACTTCATCTGGTATTGTTACCGCAGTTCGTCTTGGTACAGCAGTAGATCATAAGATTACTGCAACTGGTATCACTACAATCACATCAAGTGGTTCAGGAACAGAGGGAGAATCACATACAATTCGTATTGTAAACTCTGGTATTGCAACTGTTGGATTCAGCACATACTTCTTGTTCCCATCAGGATCAGCACCATCATTACCAACAGCAGATGGTGCGATTAGTTTAATTTCTTTCACCGTACATGATTCTGTAGGAGCAGGTTGCACACAACTACTTGCGGGTGCTTCTGTAAACTTTAGTTGAGAGGTAGATAAATGGCAGGAATAGCACACGTTATCACCCCTGATAGTGCATCAGGTGCTCAGGTTATTGACGGCAGTTTGAGGTTTAATGATGATAACGAACAATTTTTAAAAAAAACTCCAAGTTATAGAGGTAATAGAAGAACATTTACTTTTTCTTGTTGGACAAAACGTAGTGAACTTGCAGCATATCCTGTATTGTTTAGTGCAGGATCAGCCTCTGGCGACGTAGGATATTTACAATTATCGTTTGAAATTAATCCTTTATCCGTATATATTAGGCACAATACAGGTGGAAACCCTGGAACTTGGGTAATTCCAACAAGTGCATTTTTCAGGGATACTTCCTGGTATCACATTGTTATGGCAGTAGATACCACTGCTGCTGCTTCTGATAGAGATAAATTATATGTCAATGGAGCAGAACAATTAATATCCAATCTTCCTACAATTACAGAAAACTTTGAGTTTCTGGTCAATAATAATGGTATATTACATCAAGTAGGTGCAGGTAGAAATCAAGCAGGTGCTACTAGTGTTTGGTATGATGGACATCTTTCCAATGTATATTTCATAGATGGTCAAGCACTTGGACCTGAATATTTTGGATTCACTGATCCACTCACAAATACTTGGAAACCTAAAAAAGTAGAATTTCCTAAGAGAACTTTTACTAATCCAAAGTGGTATTCTTCAGCAACTTTATATACTAGTGTTGCTGATGTAGTTGCTAATGCTACAGATCGTGGAAATGGTGGTGTAACTGTAAGCAATGAATATTGCTATCTAGTATTCAATGATGGTGGATATGCAAATAGTGGTGGTGGAGCCAATTCACCAGATTATCCAGTATGGACTGATACTGCATCTTTTGATGACGGTAGTGGAGGCACAACCACTAGAGTTTTTTATTATGATACTAGTGAAGGTGATAATTGGTTCAATGCCGCATCATATAATTCAAGTGCTGGTGAGTGGAATCAATGGAGATATTCAACCAGTTCTTCATATTCACCCTATACAATAGGTAAAGATCTTGGTATTGATGGTGGAAACATGTTTGTATTCTGTGCTAATGCTAGCACTGCTAATCCCACAAGTGCTGGAAAATTATCATCAGCAACTCTTCCAACTTTTGATACTGGTTCTTTTCATGTTCAGAATTTAGTAAGAGATACTTTCAATACTGGTGGAAATTCGTTTTATCTTCCGTTTGATGGAAACTCACCAATTGTAGAAGATAAGTTTAACAATGGAAACAACTGGACACCAGTAAACTTTGGTGGTTCAGTAGAACTTGATAAATCAACAGGTGCAAAACCCATTCTGAATACAACTCCAGGTGGAACACATGCAGGAGTTGGTGTATTTGGAAGTAAGCAGAATGTAGGATATGCTGTCACTGTCTATAATGATGGTGGTGGAAACAAGTATTATATTGATGGAGTTAAGCAAGATACAGTTACAGGATTAATTCGTGGTGCAACATATACCTTTGATACATCTGATAGCACAGTATCATCACACCCATTTAGATTTTCTGCGACTAGTAACGGAAGTCATGGTGGTGGATCAGAGTATACAAATGGTGTAGCAGCAATCACAGGTGCAGCAACAACCATTACTGTTCCGCATGATGCTCCAAATACCTTATATTATTATTGTACGTCTCACTCTGGGATGGGAGCTGATATCACAGGTATCACCACAAATGAGAAGTTAGCAGATCAATATGCATCAAATATCGTTTTTGCATCTCCGTTAGTTGGTGTCAATAATGATGTATGTGCTTCTATTGCCTGCACCATGACAAATAAGTCAGTAACATCAAATGGTGATGCTGCTGCAGCAAATGAGCAGAGCAACTTTTATGCTGGTAGTTTTGAATTTGATGGTACTGGTGATTATTTGAGTAGTAGTAGTTCTGATTTATCATTTGGTACTGGTGATTTTACTGTTGAGTGTTGGGTTTATCAAACTTCTAATGCTGATAGTAATGATGGCATTTTTCAAATATCAACAAACTCTGGTGGACTGAATCCTTCAAATTCAAACTCTATAACCTTGCAGGCGCATGATGACAGTAAATACAGAATATATGCGAATGATACTGCGACACCAATGTCCACATCAGTTATTACAGACAAGTGGGTTCACTTGGCAGTGGTTCGTGATTCTGGAACTACAAAACTATTTGTAAATGGAATTCAGGATGCTACAACAATTTCAGATTCAAGGAATTATAGTGGAACATATCTTGCTATTGGTGGATATTTTAGCACATCATATCTTTGGGTAGGATACATTCAAGACTTCCGTGTTTACAAAGGAGTAGCAAAATACACCAGTGACTTTGTAGTTCCTGCAACCAACCCAGATATTCTCCCAGACACTCCATCAGGTGTAAGTGGTAGTTCTAAACTCACCAAGATTACTGAAGGTGCTGTGAGTTTTGATGGTTCTTCTGGTACTAGTCTCACTGTATCAAGTGCTGGAAGTATGATTAGAACTAATGATTTTACCGTTGAATTTTTTATATATTCCGATAGCACTGTTGATTCAAGAGTGTTTTCATTAGGACAAAATAATAATACAGGTTCATTAGTCATAATAAAAGATAGTGATGGAATTAGAGTCAATTGGGAATCAAATGGAGCATCGGGAGGAGATCTAAATGTAGTTAAATCTGGGTGGCACCACGTTGCAGCAGTTAGAAGTAGCAATAATCTTAAAGTTTATATTGATGGAAAATTAGATAAAGATTACGGAACAGTTTCAGTTGATTTTGATGCCAGTACTTTGTATATTGGTGATGATTCAACTGTTGGAAGTTCAGAACTTACAGGTATCATCTCTAATCTCCGTGTAGTTCAATCGGCACTCTACACATCAAACTTCACACCACCATCTGCACCACTCACAAATGTAACCAACACAAAACTTCTGTGTTGTCAGTCAAATACATCTGCAACTGAGGCTGCTGTATTTCCTGGAACTGGTCAGCAATATACATTGCAAGTGTCTGGAAGTGACTATAATGCCACTTATTCAAAAGATAAGATGTTTGATTCTAGTGAGGTTAGTGCTTATCTTGCTGGAGATTCATCTAATGTCAACTGGACAATACCAGGTGGTTTAGCATTTTCTTCTAAATTAAGAGTGCGTGCCCAAGGTAGTGGATCTACTGGCACAATCACTTTCAATTGGGATGGTGGTAGTTATGATCTTACAGTTTTGAATGCAGGAGCACAGTATTATGATGTCACATCTAATGTAACCAGTCCAATCACTAGTATTACATGGACAACAGGTGCTAGTGCTGTTGGTCCATATGTAAGTGCATGGGAAGTGGATGACAGTTTACTGGTAGATAGAGGTCCAATTGCAGTCGGAAACGTAACAGCAACCAACTTCAACCCATTCAACACTGATATCAACACAGTTCGTGGACAAGAGACTGGTTATGCTACTTGGAACCCCTTGACCAATAGAGGTATAGTCACTACAAGCGATGGAAACCTTACTGCTAATGCGATAAACTCGGGTTATGGATATACACTTAGCACGATTCCGGTAAGTAGTGGCAAGTATTACTGTGAAATCAGTTTTGAAGGGACAATGAGTCACAATACCAATTACAACTACATTGGTATTGTTCCGACTGATTCTGCCGCTAACTACACTGGTCAAGATATATTCCGTGCTGATGGAGCGTTGTCTATCGACTCCAATAGTAGTGTAATCAGAGGAACTATTGGCACCGGCAGTGGCGACACCAATAACACTTATCAGTCTTCTTATGGATTTGATGAGAATGACACTATTGGAATTGCCATTGATTGTGATACACCGCAAGTAACGTTCTACAAAAATGGCACTAGCATTGGAACTTTTCCACACACAATGCAGTCAAATAAGTCGTGGGTTTTATTTGTAAATGATTGGGCGAATGCCGCTGATTTTACTGGCTATATCCTTAATGCTGGTCAAAGAACCTTTAAGTTCCCACCACCAGATGGTTTCCAACCAATGAATGCTGCTAATACACGTCCAGAGACTGTGATTGCTCGTCCTGATCAGTATGTTGGTATTACTACTTACATTGGTAATGGAGGTACAAAGTCCATTAGTGATCTTAAATTTAATGCAAAACCAGATTTAGTGTGGATTAAGAATAGAGACTCAACTGAAAACCATATGCTTTTTGATACTGTTAGAGGTGCTTATCAGTATCTTTATCCTAATGCAGTAAACAAATCAAATGATGGAACTTCTTATGATCGCACGTTAACCAAATTTGATTTTAACGGTTTTACTCTGAAAGATGATTCAGGTGGAGGTGGATGGTTAGTAAATAAAGACGGTGATGATTATGTTAGTTGGTGCTGGAAGGCTGGTGGAAACCTTGATCCTGATCTGAGATGTACTACGAGAATGACAGGAAATGTATATTCTGGAGAAGGTTCATATGATAATCTATTTGATGGAAGTGTAAATACATATGCATTACCTGATCCATCACTAACTTGGTCTCCCACTAACTGGACAGAAGCAAATTCGGTTACAAGTTTTAGAATACATGCAACAAGATATGCAAATGGGGGAAGTGGAGGAACATTAACAGTTGTACATAGTGGAGGAACAGTAAATATAACTGTAAACACTAATCTTAGAGTATGGCACGATGTCTATTCAAGTGGAACTAATTATATAACAGATATACAAAGTGTTACTTGGACTAAAGAAGGTAGTGCTGGATCTAGTTACAATACTAACAGTTATGTTTTGGTATTTGCTTTTGAAATTAATGGAACTGTAGTAACAAATACCGCATGTGGACCAGCACCAGTAAATAACTACTATATTGATGATGTAGGTTATGCAACAACAACTGCTGCAGGATTAACATCAGGAAATCTTACAGGTGCTTCCGTGAATACAAAAAACGGATTTTCAATCCTAAAATATACAGGGAACAGTACAGGTTCAAATGCTGGTTCGGAGCAACAACTTTCTCACAATATGGGTAAAGTGCCAGCATTTGTGATAGCAAAAAATTTAGATAAAAGTCATAATTGGAGTGTTCTTCATCACAAATTTGAACCATCTGGTTATGATTATTATAGAAATGCGCTTTATTTAAATACAACTGATGCCGCACCAAATACAAATAATGTAAGACCTTGGGGGGGTGTTGCTCCAACAACATCAATAATAACAGTTTCTAATGCAACAACTCCCAATAGTCAACAATCTTTAAATTATAATGGTGATGATTATATTTTGTATATGTGGGCAGAAATCCCCGGACTGCAGAAATTTGGCAGTTACGAAGGAAATTCTGATGATAATGGTCCCTACGTAGAATTAGGTTTTCGTCCCTCAATTTTATGGGTGAAAAATATTGATGCATCTGGTAATTGGGTAGTTCATGATAATCAAAGAAATAAATTTAATCCTGCTGGTAAAGTACTAAAACCTGACACTAATGGACAGGAAGATTCTTCAACCAGTAACTACGTTGACTTCTTGTCTAACGGTTTCAAGATTCGCAACAGCCAAAGCAAATGGAATGCCGGTTATACTTACATCTATTGTGCCTGGGCAGAAGCACCAACAGTTGACTTGTTTGGTGGGGGTGCTAATGCCCGCTAACATAAATAACTAAAAAGTAGAATGCGATGGCAATAGGCAATCCTATAACATTAACAAATAATGTTGCGTCTAAGATCATCAGTGTAACTGCAACAGCAGATCAAACTCTGTTTACAGTCACTGGTGGTTATCGCATCAATCAACTTGCAGTTTTTCGTAATGGTGTAAGACTTGTAAATGGAGCAGACTTCACTGCGAATGATGGTGCGACTGTTACTTTGCTAACTGCAGCGAACAATAATGATAGTCTTGAGTTTCAAGTCTTTGATACCTTTAGAGTTGATGAAGCAATCCATGCAAATGAAGCATCTCAAACAATCAATGGTAATTTAACTCTTACTGGAGATCTTACTGCATCAGGAAATGTATCTGTTGGTGGTTCATTAACATATGAAGATGTAACCAACGTCGATTCTGTTGGTGTTGTTACTGCAAGATCAGGAATACAAATTCCAAATGATAGCGGCAAATTGAGATCTGGAACTGATCTTGAGATGCAGGTATTTCATGACGGGACAAATAGCGTCGTCAAAGATACCAGAAATTCTGGTAAGGTAAGAATACAAGCTGATAATTTTGATGTTATTGATAAAGATGCATCTATAACGATGCTTTCTGCTACTAGCACAGGTGTGTCATTACTGGGTGATATAGATGTCGCTGATAAGATTGTTCATACTGGTGATACTAATACTGCAATTAGATTCCCTGCTGCTGATACGTTTACGGTAGAAACTGCTGGTAGTGAGAGACTTCGTGTTAATTCAAGTGGTTTTGTCGGTGTCAATACTGATAGTCCAGGAAGACAATTAACTGTCAGTGGTAGTGCTTCTGAAGGTGTTATTCAAATCACTAACAACACTTCTGGTGGTACTGCTGGTAATGGATTTGAATTATTACATTTTACAAGTGGTGAGACGCAGTTACTTAACCGTGAAAACGGTGCGATGCGTTTTGATACAAATAATACAGAAAGACTTCGCATAGACGCAAGTGGTCGGTTGCTCCTGGGCACGACGACTGAAGGTGAAGCAAATGCCGATGATTTAACTATTGCTACTTCAGGTCATACTGGAATGACTATTCGTAGCGGGACTGCAAATAGAGGCAATATCTATTTTTCTGACGGGACGTCTGGAGATGCTGAATATCGTGGAATTATTGAATATAACCATGATGGAGATACTTTAAAGCTTGGTACTGCTAACTATGTTCGAGCAACAATCGACAGCTCTGGGCGGTTGCTTGTTGGAGCCACGAGTGCTTTTGACGGTGGTTCAGATACTTTGCTCCAAGTTTTATCAACCGGAGGCGCAAGACTTGCTTTAGCTAGAAACGATACGACGACTGCAGCAAATGATTCTATTGGTCGCATTCGTTGGTATGGCAATGATTCAGATGGCAACTACGACGAATGTGCTCGTATAGAAGTGATTGCAGATGCTGATCATGCGAGTACTAGCAAACCGTCTGCGCTCACATTCAACACGACTGCAGCCAGCGCAGAGTCACCAACAGAGGCGATGCGAATTGACTCAAGTCAACGAATCACTGCTAAGGCAGGTGCGATTGCTGAAATTGATACACTTACAAGTGCATCTACGGTCACTCCTGATTTTGCTGCCAGCTGCAACTTCACCTTAACGCTTGGACATAATGTCACCTTGGCAAATCCAAGCAACCTAACTGCAGGTCAATCGGGTTCAATTTTCTTAATTCAAGATGGAACTGGATCCAGAACCATAACTTTTGGAAACCAGTATGACTTTGCTGGCGGGACCGCACCCACGCTTTCAACTGCGGCTTCAAGTGTGGACAGATTAGATTATTTCGTTCGCACTTCTAGTTCTATTCACTGTGTTGTTACCCTTGCATATTCATGAGTTTATTTCATACTAACACACTTCTTGGTGCTTCTGGATCAGGAGGTGATCCTTTATATGTTGATGATGTATTCAGTGTTGACTTGTGGGATGGCACTGGAAGCACGCAAACGATCACGAATGGAATTGATTTAGCGGGTGAAGGTGGAATGGTATGGACTAAGGCTAGAGAGGTCGCGAATGAGAATCATATGATTCATGATTCTGAAAGAGGAAAAACTGGGTCATATTACGACGCACTACAAACGAATGTAAGCAATGCTGATTACACAGACGCACCCTATGGTCCGACTTCTTTCAACAGTGATGGGTTTACTTTAGGTGGCAATAATGCACAATTTAATGGCAATGGTGATGGTAGTTATTGCTCCTGGACTTTTCGCAAGTGCCCAGGATTTTTTGATATCGTAACTTGGACCGGAAACGGTAGTAATCGGACCATTTCTCATAGTATTGGCAGTACGCCTGGATTTATCATTGTGAAAAGAACTAGTAATACTGAGGATTGGACTTGTTGGCATAGAAGTCTTGGAGCTACCAAATACGTACAGCTTAATGGCTCCAACCTTTCGTCTGCGGCAACCTTATCGACGATATGGAATGACACAGAACCAACATCCACTGTTTTTTCAGTAGGTACGCATGCTCGTGTGAACACTAATGGTGAAACATATGTTGCCTACATTTTCGCTCACGATGATCAATCGTTTGGTACGGATAGTGACGAGGCGATTATTAAATGTGGAACTTTTGTAGGAGCAAGCAGTCCCAATAACTTCGTTAACATTGGGTTTGAACCTCAATTTTTGATTACAAAACAATATGATGACTCAGGTCAAAATTGGGAGATAGCTGACATTATGCGTGGCGCTGGTACTCAGTCTGGTATCGATGAGGGCAAAAGGCTTTTCGCAAATACTGCTGATGATGAAGAAGGTTATAACAGATTTTCGCCAAAACCAACTGGATTTGACCATCACGTTAGTGGTGCTACTAATGATAACTTCATCTACATCGCAATCCGCCGTCCGCATAAACCGCCCGAGGCTGGAACGGATGTGTTTAAAGCATTTCAATGGTCAGGTAATAGTTCATCTCAAGCTTTAACCGTTCCATTTGCACCCGATTTAATGCACGTACAAGGGTTGAGTATTGGAACTACACCTCATTTTATTGATATTTTGAGAGGCAGATCTAAACCTCTTGTTACCAGTGCTACAGATGCTGAATACACCGCTGCTCAAGGCGTTCTAGAGTTTAGGGAGGATGGTGCCGTTAAAATAGGTAGTGATAGTTCATTTAACCTGAATGGTCACAGTTTTGCAGGATTTTCATTGAAACGTGCTCCAGGGTTCTTTGATATGGTGGCTTGGGCAGGGGATGGCACTAGCAATCGTGCCATTAGCCATAACTTAACAGTTACACCAGAACTATTGATCACGAAAAGAAGAACAAATGCCGATGGTTGGTGGTCTCAATACACTGGTATCTTCGGAACCAATACAGGGATTAGATTAGATCAAAGTTCTGGTTTAAGTACTGGTGTAAGTGCATTCAATAGCACCTCAGCGGCAACTTCTTCTGTTTTTTACATTGGGTCTGACACCGCCATCAATGGAAGCAGCAATAATTACATAGCCTACCTCTTTGCAACCCTTGACGGAATATCAAAAGTAGGCAGCTACTCCGGAACAGGTAATAACGTAGACGTTGATTGTGGCTTCACCGCAGGCGCTCGATTTATACTTATCAAGCGCACAGATAGTACAGGTGATTGGTATTGGTGGGATTCTGTTCGTGGCATCATTGCCGGCAATGACCCATATGCTAGGTTTAATGTTAATGCTAACCAAGTCACAAACACTGACTACATTGATCCGTTAAATTCTGGATTTACGGTGACCTCATCAGCGCCTGCCGCCCTCAACGCCAGTGGCGGCAACTACATCTTCCTTGCTATCGCTTGACATAAATACTAATTAAGGCACTTTTCTTACATGAATATCGCAGAATAATTATGTTAATACGCAATCGCACTACAGGCGCTGTCATCACAATCAGCGAATTTAAATCTTTACACCCTAGAACTGCTTTTCCAAAGCAGATCAATAATCTTGTGCTTGACAGTTTTGGATACGACGCAGTGCTGAATGGTCCTCAAGCTTCTATAAGCGGTCCTTACGAAACCAGTGTTTATGATGGCGTCGAAGAGATTGATGGACAGTGGTTCACTAAGTATGTCGTAGGTCCAGTCTTTACTGACATTGAAGGTGGAGAAACTGCTGCAGAACAACAAACTGCATATCGTGCCAGAATTGACAGTAAAGTTAGTGAAACAGTAAGAAAAGACCGTGATGCACGTCTTGCTGCTTGTGATTGGACTGTTTTGACTGACTGTCAATTAACAACAGAAAAGAAAACAGCATGGCAGACATATCGTCAAGCACTGCGTGATATTCCCAACGCGGAAGGTTTCCCACATTCTTTCACCTGGCCAACAGCACCATAAACTCACTTACAAATCATGTCATCTATCCAGACATAAATAATTTGAAAAGTACTTGGCATAATGACTAGGGCAGTACAAATCGCAGAATTAGGCGATGAAAATGTATTTAAGATTGACGATGATAATAACCGTGTAGGTATTGGTAGTACTCAACCAACCGTAAAACTTGACGTTGGTGGTGATGTATCAATCGCAGACAAGATAATCCATACTGGCGATACTAACACTGCGATTAGATTTCCTGCTGCTGATACATTTACAGTAGAAACTGCTGGTAGTGAGAGACTTCGTATATTATCTAATGGTTTGATTGGTATTGGAACTGATGACCCAGATAATTTTAATGGCAATGCAGACGACTTAGTTATTTTTGGAACAGGACATCAAGGTTTAACGATTAGGTCTGGCACTGCACATGATGGTAGTATCATGTTTAATGATACTAATGATGCTAACCAACGTGGTATTATTCGTTATATTCATACTGATGATGCAATGGCTTTCCACACCAGTGGTGGTGAAGCACTTCGTATAACTTCTGCTGGTCTGGTTGGCATCGGAACTGATAATCCAGATAGATTATTAACTGTAAAAAGAACAGATTCTGCCGGTGCTTATGCAGAAATGGGAGCATCGCAAGATGGTGGAATTCGTGGTCTGCAATTTAGAAGTGCAGACAATGGAGTTTACAAAGGTGCGATTCATACTCTCGATGCAACATCTAGTGGTGGAATGATTGCTCTGGCAACAGGCGGAGCAGAAAAACTTCGCATAGATTCTGCTGGTGACATGGGTCTGGGTGTTACACCCAATAATTTTGGTAGTCAAAGAACTCTTCACATTAAAGGTCCATCAGGTGAAGGCGCTGCTATTCGACTGCAAGATAATGGAGATACAGCAGACTCAGACGATTATGTAATTTATAAAAATTCCTCTGCTGCTTATTTAAGGGTAAACGGAACCGATCCATTGCGTTTTTACCTTAATGGCGCTGAAAGAATGCAACTGGACTCAAGCGGTCGGTTGTCAATTGCAAACGATACTCCAGGTAGTTTTGACGCTGGTGCTGATGATTTGGTTATTGGATCTGCGTCAGGAAATCGGGGAATCACTATCTATACAGGCAGCTCCGATCAGGCTGCTATTTACTTTGCTGATGGAACTTCTGGTGCTCAGGCATATGCGGGTGGAATAAATTACGGTCACTCTGAAAATCAACTGCGCTTTCTCTCTGGCGGCGGCACGAGGATGCGTATAACTTCTGCTGGTTATATTGGCGTTAATAAGTCTTCACCAGATCGTGCTATTGATGTCGAGTACACTGATAATACCGTTTACAATGTAGCAAACCAGTCACCAGAACTTGGCGCTGTAAGAATTTTCAATATGTCCACTACAGCAGGTTGCACTGCTGGTGAAATTTTATTTGGAGCAAGGTCCTCTGGCTCAGGATACGCCTCTATTACTGCAATTAGTCCCGGAAGTCAGAAAACTGATCTAGCTTTTAGAGTTCAGGATTCTGCGACATTTAATGAAGCAATGCGGATTACTTCTGGTGGTCACTTGCTGTTAGGTCAGGATACAACACAAACACCTGGTTTAAATAACACAACATTAGGTTGCGCTTTTGAAAATCTTGGTGCAAATGGTGGTGCGTTCTTTGCCTCTAGGGCAGGTGGGGCTGGTTATTTTGTAAATAGAAATAGCGATGGAACAGTTCATGAGTTTAGGAGAAGTGGTAGTGTTGTAGGCAGTATTACTGTTAGTACCAGTGCTACTGTGTTTAACACTTCTTCTGACTATCGTCTTAAAGAAAACGTCGTTGACATTGCTGACGGTATTACTCGCGTCAAGCAACTAGCGCCCAAACGTTTCAACTTTATCGCTGATGCTGATACGACAGTTGATGGTTTTCTTGCTCACGAAGCGCAAACGGTTGTTCCTGAAGCTATTACTGGAACGCACAACGAAGTCGATGATGACAACAACCCTGTCTATCAAGGCATTGATCAATCAAAACTTGTGCCCTTATTAACGGCTGCGTTGCAAGAGGCGATTACAAAAATTGAAACTTTAGAAACACAAAACTCCTCCCTTGAGGCAAGACTTACTGCGCTTGAAGGATAATCTTAATTAAGAGAACCCTAAAAAACGGCGAACTTATAAAGATAAATAACTAGAAAGAAGTTGTGCAATGACAAGGGCACGGAGTTTATCAAAATTAGTTAATGCATCTACTTTTACAGTAGATAGTAATAATAATATAGGTGTTAATTCAACATCACCTGGCACAAAATTAGATATTGATGGTAATACTAGGCTTGGTGATAACAATAAATCTCAGTTTGGAACTGGTAATGACCTAGAGATTTATCACGATGGTTCTAACAGTTACATAGACAACACTACAGGTAATCTTTATTTACGAGGTAATATTGGTGGAGACGTAGGTGGTGATATCCATATTCAGTCTAAGTCTGGAGAAAATAATATTGTATGTTATGATGATTCTGCTGTAGAACTATATTTTGACAACGCCTTAAAATTTACAACCAAAACAGACGGAATTGACGTAACTGGCGAGGTCCAATGCGACAGTCTTGATGTTGACGGTGCTGCTGATATTACTGGTAACGTTACTCTTCACGCTAACCTAGACCTACAGGACAACGACAAGATCCTGCTGGGCACTGGTGATGACCTAGAGATTTTCCACACCGGCATTCGTTCCATTATTAGAGATAGTGGTACTGGTAATTTAGAACTACATGCTACCGACTTTTTAGTTAAAAACTCTGCCGATAACAAGAATATAATTCAGGGAGTGGACGGCGGAGCAGTCACTCTTTACAACAACAACTCTGCCAAGCTTGCAACCAAATCAGACGGAATTGACGTAACTGGCGAGGTCCAATGCGACAGTCTTGATGTTGATGGGGCTGCCCACTTTAGCGGCGGTGATATTGATATTGTCGGTGCTAACTATGATGTAGTATGGGATTATTCAGAAAACAGGCTAAAGTTCAATGATAATGCTAAGGCTGCGTTTGGCACTGGTACTGACCTGCAGATTTATCACGATGGATCTAATTCAAAAATTGAAGATTCTGGAACTGGACAACTTATTCTTCAAACCAGTGCGTTTAGAGTTTTAAACGCTGCTGGTAGCGAAAATATGATAGATGGTGATGAAAATGGTGATGTAAATCTTTACTACAACGGTTCCGAAAAATTAAAGACCACTAGCAGCGGTGTTGATGTAACCGGCGTTCTCAACGCCTCAGGCATCATTACTGCTCAGGCTGGTGCTGTTGCTGAGATCGGTACACTTTCTGATGGTGCTACTGTAACCCCAGATTTA
>Ga0099849_1000061_pt1 | contig 39032 bp, 20 predicted proteins | sample CB_VirMetaG_4_FD_78177 | JGI IMG/M metagenome (GOLD analysis project Ga0099849, IMG submission 78177) | Freshwater to marine saline gradient viral communities from Chesapeake Bay - CB_1508_1M Viral MetaG | ecosystem: Environmental > Aquatic > Marine > Coastal | place: USA: Chesapeake Bay... | reverse complement strand
TGTGGGTGCTGGGCAAATACTGAGAAATTTAGAGGTGACAGTATGACATATCCAAATGGAAATATAATATTTAATGCTAATACTGGGTCAGATACACAATCCAGTGGATTAGGGCCAGTCGTTCCTGTTTATGGCTCTTCTGGGCAAACTACAAATGGCTCTCCAATTGTTACGGGAATCGAAACCACGGGCGTAACTGCTGGGGACTTGCTATGGATTCAAACGTCTAGCGGTATACAATATTCAATAATAGCTAGTGTAGATAGTTCTAGTCAGGTAACTTGTGATGATAATTTCGCAGTAGATGAAACCGGTTTAACTTGGGCAATTGGAGGAAAGCGGGCAACCTTAGATCATGTTGATTCTAGAAAAATATTTGATCTGCTTGGGTTTTTTACCGTAATAGAGCTAGAAACAGATCAAGTTTTAACATCAACAATATCTGCAACTGGGGCAAATAGCAACACATGTATAATTAGAATTAAAGGTAATAATTATACAATTAAATCTAATGGAAACTTTGGCGTATTAAGTGCTGCTCAGGGTAAAACAATTAGCTTTTATAATGTTAAGTTCGACTGTGTGGCTAGCAATACTGCCACAGCAGTCACCGGAGGGAATCTTAATCTTTTTTATTGTCAATTTGGCGAACGTGGAAGTGTTACTAATTTTAATAATGCTGTGGCATCTATGAGCTATGGTTCATATACATATGTTTATAGATCAAAAATGTATGGTTTAGGGGCTACTACTGGGCGTGCTGGATTTTCAAATTATTACGCATCTGGCACTGTTGCTTTTATTGAATGTGGTATATATGATTTTGAATATGCTACGTATAGCAACTTTAATTCATGCTTTATACAAGATTCAATAGTTAGTGATTGTGGTTACGGGATGAGATCTAATGCTTATATCGGATTTTGCTCTGGGACTGTTTTTTACAATATAACAAATGATGCTTGGTATATGCAAAATCCGTCTGCTGTAATAGTCGGGCCTCAGTGGTTTTTAAGTAAGGCAGATACCGCTATCTCTATGGTATTTGAAGATAATATTTTTGTTAACGTCGGCGGATACTTATTTAACAATAATACAGTATATCCAGCTTCTTATTTTGAGGTGACTACAGATATACCAAAGTCATATCAATATAATTGTCCAAATAATAATATTGGTTTAGAGACAGATGTTATAACGCTTACTGCTGACCCGTTTGTTGATGCAGGAAATGGCGACTTCAATTTAAATAATGTAGCAGGAGGGGGTGCTGTTTTAAGGGCGGCACAATTTACACTATGACAACCTTTTATACCTTTAACACGCTTGTAGATACAGACCAAGGGGCAGGAACAGACCTTCGCCCATTTGGACAGTTCTATGCTCCTACATCTGTCGCCACACAATGTTATAACGCCCTTTTCGGTAAGGGGCATTATGATGGGCCTGATAAAAATCTTGCTGCTAATTTTGAGATGCAGGATAATGATAACACAACCTTGGTGAGAGACAGCAGCGGAAACGGAAGGAATGGATACTTTAAAGATCGCTTCGGCACGCTTGGTGGGGAGTATTCGTTTGGGACAACTTCTGACCTTTCCTATGAAGATGGGCCTAAAGGATATTTGCCTAGATCTTTACACATTCCGGGTATGGACAGCGGCTATGATCCGGGAGAAATAGCGTTCGGTGTTAATACCTCCACTAAAATAGACTGGGCTGACATTCCAGAGTCGCAAGGTATAACACTTATTGGATGGACTAACATGGGTCCAAGTTTTCGTTCTTTGCAAATGTTTAGAAGGCTTGCTCACTCCAACCCTTTAGCACCTTCTGATTATTATTTTGGAATTCATAGTCAAAACAATGCTGGTTGGACTGCTTTCACGGGTAGCACCGGCGACTACACTGGTAACAGTTTAACTGTTACTCCAAACACTGGTGTAGATAGACTACAGCCCGAAACGTGGTATCATGGTGCTTATGTTATTAAGGATCTTAACAGAAAAATATATCAAGATGGCGTTTTAAAGGCGGAAAGACCGGATGGGGCGACGGTAGTATATGGTATTAACGCCGGTTTTTATATTGGTGGAGGTGGCTATCTTGCTGGTGTCTCTATGTTTAGTCGCGAATTGTCGTCGGATGAAATTTCAGAAGCCTATTCCGGCCCAGAACCATACGCACAAGTAATGCCCACAATATCAGGCACGCCCGCTGTGGGAAGTTTCATTACAATCAACGCCGGAACGTGGAACTCGCAATCCAACGGGGCGATAAGATATACATATAAAATGTATAGTTACAGCGATACGGCTGGCTCAGATGAGAGATTAGAAAAAGAAATTACTACGTTTTTAACCTCGCAGAAAATATTAATAAATAATTCTAGCCTTTCTGGAAGATATTTAAGATTTGCGATTTCTGCCGAAAATGATGGCGGAACTGACCCGCTTGAAGTTTATGAAACATCTTATACTGCGGCTGTTACTGCTGGTAGTGAGATAGATTATATTAGCTACAACGCTTTGTTTGGTAAGGGGAAGCATATTTACGATAGTGCTTTGCTTGCGTATTACAGGTTGAACGATAACGATGATACGGATGTTGTTAAAGATTCTAGCAGAAATGGTTGGAACGGAACGCTTATAAATCTAGCTGGATCTGCTGCAACCCAAGACATATCTACCCCCGGCATTAAAAGCTGGGATACCAAAGCTATGGATTTTAGTTCATTAAATTACGGTATAGACATAGTTGGTCTAAATCATTATCTACCGACTGGTTCCTGTACTATCTTGAGCCGGTCTCAATCTGACTGGCATACGAGTAGTAGAAAAATATTTTCAAATTCAGGGAATAACGGTGCTTTAGGTATGGGTTTAGGTGGTTATGCTGCTGGGACAGGTGGCTCTAATTTTGCTTTCGGTGTAGCAGAAACCGTTTCTGGTCCTTCTGCGGGCGTTGTTTCTAGCTATTTTACTAGACCTGACACGGAATGGCATGATGTAGCGGGTGTTTTTCGTGCTGGTTTATCTGTTGAAATATGGATTGATGGATCTTTAGATAACTCAATATCAACAAGTCTTACTTCGCAGGCGAATACGACTCAGGCCGAGGCTTCTATTTCTTTTGGCGGACAGCATAACGCCTCTAATACAACTTGGGATGGCTCTATTTCAGATGTGGCAATATTTGATAGAGATTTAAGCTCTAACGAAATTCCAGAATATAGTTCCGGTCCAGAACCAGTTAACGTTGTGCCAGCATCTATTTCGGGCGACTTTAGGGTTGGCTATACGCTTTCCATTTCCTCTGGCGTGTGGGACTCTCAAAACAACGGAACCATGACTAAAACTTACCAATGGTATCGTGCAGATGATATCAATGGAACAAACTTAACAGCAATCGTTGGAGAAACTTCTTCAACATATACTTTAACAATAAGTGATTATAAAAAATATCTTACTGTAAAGGAAAGATCCAGCAATGATGGTGGCTATGACGAGCTTGAAGACACGTTTGCAATTTACACTCCACAGATAGCTTTACGTGGTGGAATGTTGATGTTAAAAGCTGGATAAATTATACTTAAAGCAAATACTTTTATGTGTATAAATAAATAACAGATACCACTGGAGATTTTAAAAATGGCAGAACTCATAATAAATGTTAATAACCAATCTACTTATGAAGATGGAGACATTCTTTGTGCTTTTACTGATAAGCAGGTTTTGGGTACTCATGCCCAACAAATCTGTCATTATCAGCATCATGGATTTACTAATGATGGCTTACGTCCAGACGGCAAAGCAAAACAATTTCTTGATTGTATTTACCAATATAGATTTGAAAGATTAAATCACACACAGGTTAAGAGAATTGAAACGGACCATCTTGGCAATGTTTTGGCAGAAGAAATTTTTGGCGAAGAGAGTATGAATGTTGACCAGTTTGTTCGACGTAGACTAAAACACGCCAAGCATAGAATCTTTGGTACTACAAGAGCGGAAATTTGGCACGGTGGAAAGAGCGATTTTTCACAAGAGGCGATTGACCAAGCGTGGGTTATCGTTCAAAACGGCTGTGATTGCCGAAACACTCCGGGCGAATGTCCATGCTGCGGGCAGGATCACACGCTTTGGCCTATGGGCAGATTAGATGTTCGTCATTTTCTCTGCACGCAGATTGAAAACTTTTCCGACGTAGAGCAGCAGGCACTTGTTTCGGACTTTAGTGCCACGTTTGAGCCGGGCGACCCAATCACCGATCCAGATGGAACCACCATATTCCCAACTTTCAGCGATGAAGGTATTTGGCAGCATCCAACCGGCGGTTGGACATATACAAAAGATCCAGAAACCGAAATTGTATCTGTTACTTTCAAGAAAAGAAACATGAAGGTTTCCGACTGGAGAACCTCTACCTTGGAAACAATCGGAAAAACCGAGCAAGAAGTTATCGACAAAACAGTTCTTGTTGGCAGAGAAAAACAGTGCAACTGTGAAAATGCACCTTGGTTGCGTGATAGTGACATTACCTACAAAGTATTAGACCATCTTCCTTTTAATGATCCTTCCTTACTGCTTAACAAAAGAGATAATCGTCCCGGCGAAAGGATAATTTAATGGCAACCGTCACAAAATCTATCGGAACTTCTAGTCGCGATTATTCTACGATCACGGCGTGGGAAGCAGACTTAGACGACACTAACATATATACTAGCGGTGATGATGCTGTTGGCGAGTGCTATAATGATAGCACTTTCGTAGAGGGATCTATTATAGACGGAGGATCAACAGTTGGCCTGAATTCAATCTTACTCATCCCAGCAACGAGCGAACGTCACGATGGCACTGCTGACACAGGCGTTAAAATACAAACCCTTTCCTATGGTGGTGGTAATGATAGGTGTATTTTGGGTTCAACAACACCAACACTAGAGTTGAGGTATATAGAAATAGAGCGAAACGTAAATGCAGAACAAGCATTGGTTACTATCGGTAATAATAATGTTTTTAATGCTGGCATAATACGGACATCCACTGGGGCAGCAAATAGAGATATGGTAGGTATGGGATTTGGTACCGGCTATTTATACAACTCTATACTATACGGCGTTACTGGAAAAGGTGTTAATACGCAATGTTTGTATGGTGCGACCCCAGAGATTATTAACAATACAATCATTGCTCAATCTTCATATTGTTTATACGCTCGCGACAAAGTTAATGGTCAAGCCAACGCAAAGATTAAAAACAATATACTGATAGCGAATGGTACAAGTGTTGCTGTTGACCCCGGAGGAACTACACCAACATCATTTCCTGACTATGCAAATAATATAACTAACTACTCCAGTTTTCCAAACGGACTAGCTAACCTGTCAGATCATATTACAGATATAGATGAAACTCAGCAGTTTGTTTCTACTGTTTCTGGATCTGAGGATTATCATTTAGCTTCTACTTCTGATGCTATTGGGGCTGGCGAAGATATTGTGGCTACAAGGTCTTCTACTATTAATTCCTACTACCTAGAAAACACGCAGTATGACATTGATGGTGTTGATCGCGATGCCCGTGGTGCTGCGTGGGATATTGGGGCCGATCAAGCGGTAGCTACTGTCGTCAAAACTATTGGCACTTCTTCTAGAGATTACAGCACTATTATTGCTTGGGAAGCGGCACTCGATGACCCAATATATCAGACCGGCGATGATGCGGTTGGTGAGTGTTATGATGATAGTGATTTTTCTGGAATTATGACGATAGACGGTGGAAGCTCTTTATCTTCTAAAACATTAAGACCAGCAGTTAATGAGGGTCATGACGGAACATCTGGAACCGGAGTGGAGATATTCAATGGTACCATAAGTGTGAATACCAATGAAGTATATGTTAATCAAATAGAAATCAATACTTCCACATATAATACATTTGTGCCACATTTAAGAACCGCAGGAAATGCTACTGGCGTGGGTCTAGTTGCTACGAGAATGTTGGTTCATGGGAATGGCCTAAGTAATGCTGGTGCAGCGGTTGGCGAGTCTACAAGAAGATTAGAGTTATATAACTCAATTGTTTATGATTGCGATGCTGTTGGTGTTAGTCTTAACGTTTTTGGCAGATATGCTAGAGTTGAAAATGTAACTATTTATGGATGTGATAGTGCTGGTTTAAGTGCTACTGATGATGCAGACCTTAATCTTCGTAATATTATATCTACCGGAAATACCGGCGACGATTTTAACAATACGTATTCGCTCGGAACAGTAAACAATAATCTTTCCTCGGATTCTACCGCTTCCGGCACCGGGTCTCTTGTCAACAAGTCGGCTACTAATCAATTTATTAGTATAGTCGCTGGTGCGGAAGATTTGCATTTAAAATCTGGTTCCGATGCTATCGGTGCAGGTGCTGATTTGGGCACTTCTATAGAAGGGGTTCAATACGACATTGATGGTGTTGATCGTGATGCTCGTGGTTTGGCATGGGATATTGGGGCCGATCAAGCGGTAGCCACTGTTGTCAAAACCATTGGGTCTGCGTCTCGTGATTACAGTACGTTTGTGGCTTGGGAAGCTGATCTTGATAGCGATATTTATCAAACAGACGACGATGCTGTTGGAGAGGTGTATAATGATAGTGATTTTACCGTATCTTCTACGACAGTAATAGATACTTCTAGCGGCTTATCTTCAATAACTATAACTACGCCGCTTAGTGAGCGTCATGATGGCACTGCTGGAACTGGGGCGAAACTAACCAATACTGGGGTAAATCACGCTAACGTAACATTTTTTCAATTTGCAGATCCAAATATAAGATTTGAATATATGGAGTTTGAATTTGACGACTACTATGGTTACGATGGTTTAGGTCTTTGGACTAGGATTGGTCACAATGTCACAAACATAGATATTAATGGTTGCTTATTTCATTCGCTAGAAAATGGATCTGTATCTCCAGCTGGGGGTATTTATATAAATAGTAATACTCCAGACGTTAGGGTACATAACAATGTTTTTATTACTATGGGTTATTGCATAAGATCGTCTTATGGTGGAAATTCGTATTTCTATAATAATACTGGTTATGGTTCTAGTATTACGAATAGATCAATAGTTGGAATAGACTATGTTAATTTTTCTACTAACGTAGATATTCGCTCTAATATCATGGCTAACTTCCCAATAGACATAGATACTGGCTGGACAATTTCGCCCACAACTAATGCCACAAGTGATAGCTCTGGTCAAATAACCGGCATTACTCCTTCCGATCATTTTGTTTCGACGGTAGCTGGCTCGGAAGATTTACATCTGCTCGAAACATCTTCTTTAATCGGGTCTGGTCAGATTCTTTCTTCTGAGTACTCTATTGATATCAACGGTAGTAATCGTGCTGCCTTTACTGGAACCGCTTGGGACATTGGTGCTCATCAATACGCCCTCACTGCCAGTATCGGAACGTCCTCTCGTGACTACAGCACCATTACGGCTTGGGAGGCTGACCTAGATAACACCGCTAAATATGGCAATGGTTCAAATGCTGTTGGTGAATGTTATAATGATAGTACGTTTGCCGCAGTAGGCACCATAGACGGCGGGGGAACTGTTGGTTTAAACTCTGTCAAATTGACGGTTGCTACTGGCGAACATCATGACGGAACGGCTGGAACTGGTGCAAAGATAGTATCCCAAGCAAATTATCAAGGTGTTTCTGGTGGAAATACGCTACCCGTTCATGTGTCTTTATTAGAAGTTGATTACAATTCTTTTAGGGTGGCAGCGTTTAGCGGAAATGGTGGTTCTGGCGTAAATCAATATAGCAGACTGTTATTATATAACGGGGGTATGTACAATAATCTGTTTTATTTTGATTATTATGCTATGAATATATTTAATAATACAATATATAACTTTTCACACGTCACTGGGGCCTATGCCATCAGAACTACTTCAAACTCTACGGCTTACGTTTTTAATAATACTGTGCATGATCTTAGGGGTAACACGAATGGATATTATTTACGATCCGGTGGAGTTAATTGCAAAAACTGTATAGCGTCTAGCGTTGAAGGGTCTGGCTTCGTTTATGTTGGTACGCCAATAACTAGCAACAATCTATCATCAGATGCAACAGCCGATGACGGGGTTGGAACTGGTCATATAATAAATGTTGATCCTGTTAAACAATTCATAAGCACTACTCCGGGAAGCGAAGATTTACATCTAGTTATGGGTTCGGATGCACTAAATGTTGGTGCAGATCTTGGAAATACGCCAGAGGGAGTTCAATACGATATAGACGGATACGATAGAACCGCAAGCATTACTTGGGATATTGGTGCAGATGAAGCTCACGAAATCGACGGAGAGTTTGGATACAAAGGTTTCTTGAGTTACCTAAATAGAACCACCCTTCGGGCTGGATAATTTATTTTATAATTACGACCCCAAAACATAAAAATTTGGGTATAACTATTTAGAATAAAGAAAATTTTATCGCTACCCTGTATAGCCTAGAGAGAAAAAAATGACATGTTCGGAAGAAGAACTACATTATAATGATGTTGGAACTGTGTTTTTAGTAACCATGAACGATTGTGTTTCTGGGACTTCTACCGTTCTAGACATATCGTCGGCTTCTTCTTTACAGCTTATTTTTAAATCTCCTTCTGGAGTTTCATCAACAAAAAATGCGGTTCTGGATTCAGATGGAACTGATGGAAAAATGAAGTATACCAGCGTAGGGGGAGATCTAAACGAAATAGGAACTTGGAGAATTCAGGCAAAAGTAGAAATTGGCGGTGGAGTTTTTAGATCAAATGTAGATACGTTCAAAGTATACGAAAACCTATAGGGTAATAATATGTCGTGGCAAGTAGATATGGTTTTAATGTTTAGGTCGGTGATAGGCGACTTAGATGGAACAAAGTATACAGACGAAAGATTAAAACAGGTTTTGGTTGTTGGGGCGTACAACGTGCAAAACGATGCAGATTTTCCGAATACCTATACAGTCAACGTGGGCGGCGTTTCTATTTCGCCAGATCCTATAATTCAAAAGGATACAGATTTCGCAATACTGACGGTTTATAAGAGCGCCTGTATACTAATAGGAAGCGAAGCAAAAACAGAATCCGCGAACGCTATCTCTATTAAAGATGGTCCATCAGCAATTGACCTTAGAGGTGTGAGTAATAGTCTTATGTTATTGCACAAAGATATTTGCTCTAAGTATGAAGAAATATTAAACAAATACAGATACGAGTCTGGCAACGGTGATGGAACCTCTGTTGGCGCTGCCATTCTTAGTCCATACAGTCCCGGTGGATGGGGTGTAAGTCAAAACCGTTATGATATCGGCGGATACTTTAATTAAAATTTTGGAGAAAAAATAAATGACTACGCAAAAGATAGTTTCTGGTAACGGTTTTAACGAGGGTGGTGCCGTTATAAGCAGTACTGGTTCTGGCGTTTTTGCCTCACTTTCAAGCGATGCGCTGGTAAGGTCGAACCTTCCTCAAGACTATAGTATGTACGGCATTGTTGAGCACGCCGTTATTTCGGCTGGTGCGGTAACACAGCTCTTACGTGCAGGAGTGCCCGGACGACAAATCGAAGTAATGAGCTACGCTTTTGTTTGCGACGATACCACCTTGGTTACATTTAAATCTGGCACCACCGCTATATCTGGAAGTTTTGCTATTGCTACGAATGGTGGTATTTCATCACCAGCAACAGATAATGAAGCTATTATGACTACTGCTATTGGTGAGGACCTTAATATTACTAATACCGTTGGAAATATTGCTGGACATATAACATATAGGATTGTCTAATGGCGATTAATATCCCAAGTAGTGTTTTTAATACTTATAACGAAGCGGTTTTGTTGTTTACAAGAACCGCTAAGTTAGTATATCCAGAGAAAAAAGAAGCCTGTCCTAATTGTTATCTTGATACTATGGGTACAAGAACTAGGTCTGTCAGCAAGTATAAAACTGGTGGACCAATTCCTTTTGAGAGAGGTATGCCTTGTCCTTATTGTGGAGGCAAGGGTTATAAAGCAATAGAGGCTACTGACGAAATTACTCTTAGGATTTATTGGGATAGAAGGTCTTTTGTTAAGGTTGCTGAGAATATAGATATTCCTAATGGCGCTATTCAAACAATAGCTTATATGGCAGACCTTGACAAAATAAACAAGTGTAAGTATTTAATTCCTATATATGACGGAATAGAGAATTATGACACTGGTAGATTTGAGAAAAATGGCCCATCGTACCCGCAGGGCTTTAAGCAGAACGATACCAAGTATGTTGTTACATTCTGGAATAGAGCCAATCAATGAAATTAGTCAAAAGCAATAAACAAATAGAAAAGCTTATGGTTGAGGCGCTCGCCAGAGAGGGGCGTTATGCCCTGAAGAACGCCTCCAGAAGAATCAAGACACGGGTTAAAAATATTGTTTATGACGCTATCAATGATTGTCCTGAAATGACAGAACTTTCTGACTACAACGGTAAATTAAGACTAGACTTTGGCTTAACTAGCGATCCGACCCCAGCTATAATTAAGGGCATAGTTGATTCTGTCTTTGTTGAAGTTAGAAAAATTATTCCCTCTGGCGGTAAGCTTAAAGGTGGTATAACTATAGGTATTCAGCCAGTAGGAGCCGCAAATCTATTTAGCCTGTCTGAAGCTGTGCAGGAGATAGAGGCCGGAGGATATATACCTTGGTTGCGATGGCTTCTTTTTGAGGGTGATAGGGTAATAATTCAAGACTATGGTGTTGAATATAAACTAGGGGCTGGTAGAACTGGTGGAGCTAGAATGATCGAGGAAGCTCCCCCGTTTAGAGTTGATCCACGATACTCTGGTACCATAGAGTCAAATTTTATAACAAGGGCGCTTTATCCCTTCATACCTGCTATAAATCAAACAATTAGACAGGAGTTGACAAGATGACAGGTGGACCGCATACAAAACTTAGCAGTATAAGCAATGCCCAAGACGCAACACTTTCTAATATATTGTTAGACAACTTTATATCATTTTATGATTGGGGACTTTTGGATAAAGGTTCTTTTTACAACATAAGAATTCCTCAGTCTGGCATTTATGGCGGTGATAGACATATACTCAGATCGGTACAAGATCCAAATTATTCAAACGGATCGGTTTGGGAAGGTTATAGAAAAAATTGGGTTTGGGAAAGCGGAATTGATGGAACTACAGAACAGCCAATAAGTATATCTGGCGTATATGTAGATGGTGATTTTCTAGCTCTTGATGATGCAACCAATCCTTATTATATTGATTATCCAAATGGCAAAGTTATTTTTGAGTCTCCCCTCTCTACCTCTAGCGAGGTGAAATTAGAATATAGCCATAAATGGGTAGAAGTAGTTCCAGCCGAAGGTGTGCCTTGGTTTAGAAAAATACAACAGAGATCATTCAGAACTGAAGAAGATTTTCATGTTGCTTCTTCTGGTGGTTGGGCTTCTCTCGGTCAAACCAGAGTTCAGCTACCATGCATTGCTATAGAGGTCATTCCCCCTAGAAGACTGGAGGGGTATCAGCTTGGCGGAGGACAATGGGTAAATAATGAAGTTGTATTTAATATTGTTGCAGAAAACCATTGGGAGTGTGTAAATTTGATGGATACAATTGTTTACCAAAACGACAGAACGATTCATTTATATGAGCCTACTCAGGTTGCACTTTCGGGCGTTTCTCCATTCAATTATAGAAATGAATTGAGGGAGGGCGCAGTACCTAGTGGTCTTTATCCAAACTTGATAGAGAACTTCTATTATAGAAGGTGTTGGATAAATAATTCTAGCGCGCAGGAGATTACACAAATATCTCCAGATCTTTATATAGGTGCTGTGAGATGTTCAACCCAAGTAAAAGCCATATAATTTAAAATTTTGTGTATTATATAACAGATCTTTACCAGAGATTTTTTTAGGAGATAACAATGGCTACTCAGCAAAGAATATTTTATGCGTGTCAGGCTGTTGCTATTGCTGAACACGGTGCTGCCACCCTCAGCAATAATAACGTTGTACACGGTATGCAGAGCGTTGGTATGTCTAGTACCTTCTCTCTTGAGCAGGTTTTTGAGTTGGGTCAAATCGAAATTTATGAAAACATCGAGAATGTTGCCGACCTAGAGGTTACTATGGAAAAGGTAATCGACGGCTATAAATTGCTTTATGATCACGTTACTCAGGGTGCATGTAAAACCGACCTTGTTGCAGCTTCAAAAACCAGATCCGATATTTATGTCGCTGTTTTTGATGACGGTTTAAGTCAGGCAACAGGTATTCCAAGAAACGTTTGTTACAATTCTGGAACATATGTTAGTTCTGTTTCTTATAGCTACAGTGTTGACGGAAGTGCTACAGAGTCTGTTACTTGCGTCGGCAACGATAGATTCTGGAATGGTACAACTGCTGGCGTTATAGCTAACGCACCAGAAGATGTCTGGAATTCCAATATCGTTGGTACTGGCTCTGCGCCAATTGATGGCGACGACGCCCCAAAGTCGGGTGTTGTTAGAAGGGTTAATGTTGACGTTGAAGGTATGGATGCTGCTGGCGGACTTCCGCTAGAAGTTAAGTCTCAGGTTGGTGATGACCCAGTTGGTCTTGGCGGAAGTTTCCACCTCCAAAGTATTTCTGTTTCAACCGACTTTGGTCAAGAGTCGATTCAGGAATTGGGACGTTTTGGACCATACACAAGATACGCTAGTTTTCCAATTGAGGTTACTTGCGATTTTGAAGTTATGGCAACCAATGGCGATTTGGTAAACGTTTCTGGAAACGCTCCAAACCTACAAAACAGAACCATTATCATTAAAGATACTGCTGGAACTGTGATTAATCTTGGGGCTAAGAATAAGCTTTCGAGCGTTAGCTATTCTGGTGGCGACACTGGCGGCGGAAACGCGACTATTACTTACTCATATAGTAACTTTAATGAGATGACTGTAGATGGCGGATCTTTGTAAGATCTGTTTAAAATAAGATTAACGGAATTAGGATGGATCAGGTTAAGATTAATAAATTATTATACAGAATAATACAGGGTCGGTTGCGTATTCCGCGATTCGATCCTGTTCTGTATATATATGAACCCTCTACCGATATAATAGAAGAATCTTACGAGGTTTACAATCAGACCTATGAAGAGTCTTACTTTAGAGGACTATATATAAAAAAAGAACTTAAAGAAATACTTTTTGAAAATGATTTATGGTCTCCTCTAGATGATAAAGAGGCTGACAAAATTAAAGATCAGATTGATGATTTAAAAGTTGAAGCGTTTCAAAATTTCTTAGACCAAAAAAAGCTTTCTGGCATAAAGGCTAATATAAGATACATGGAAAGAACATATGAAAAAGTAAAGGGTAAATTCGTCCAATTGGACCACATATCTTGCGAGGGCGCAGCAGAGTTTGCTAGATCTATATGGGTTATATCTAAAACAATACTAGACAAAGATCGCAAACCTCAAAAAAACCCACAATACTCTCTTTATTCCTTGCTATCGTTTTACAATTCTAATTTAATACCAGCACAATATTTACGAGCTATTGCAAGGTCTGATTCTTTTAGGCCCATGTGGTCTTTAGCAAAAAAGGGCAATAACTTATTTGGCGATTACTCTTACTCCTTAACTAGAGATCAGTCTGCATTATGTAGTTTTTCCGCTATGTATGATAATGTTTATGAAAGTCCAGAGCGACCTTCGGAAAAGGTAATAAAGGATGATGATTGTTTAGACGGATGGTTTATACATGAAAATAGAAAGCATGAATCGGAAAAGAAAAAGAAACAGCTTGAGTCTATGATTAAAAATCCAAAAATAGCAAACTCTCAAGAGGTATTCTTAATGGCTCAAGATACAGATACGGCAAAAAATATTAATGATATGAATACCTCTCATGCAAAAAATATTGTTAAGTCAAGAAATGATCATATAGAAAGAGATGGAGTTGTAAAAACTACAGATTTTGCAGATGTCAAGCGAGATATATTGATGCAATCTAGACAAGAGTCAGTAAGGCATATAAAAGGAAGATAATATGGATAATGATTTTTTGAAAAGATCTCTAGACTATAAACAGGCTAGAGAAGATAGATATAAAGAGGTGGCTCACAACGAACTCTACCAAAAATCGGTAAAGAGAATACAGACAACCATGATTGGGTCTTTATCTACTCTTGAAGAATATTTTGGTTTTTTGTGGGGTTTTGGGCAGCCAGAACAAGAGATAACAGAAGAACAAAAATACATGAAGTCTGTTTATGAAAAGGCTAGATCAAAGATATTAGATAGAGGAAACGCTCAGATGGATTCTCTAGAGTCTGATTTTGTAAAATACGAAATAACAAGAAAGAAGTTTTATATCAAGTTACCCATCAATAAGTCAGGAGAAGAAAATGACGGATAAGAATGATAACATAGTAGTCGGACTGGACAACGACGGAAACGAAGTAAAGGTTCTGGTTAAGATCCCCGGAGCTTCTGAATTTAAAGAGTCTCAAGTGGCCTACAATAAGGCTTTTAGGGAAGCTCTTGATTCTGGAGCCTTACTCAGGCAAAGGCTTACAGAGTACATGACTAACCAAGGCTTGTGGGATGAAGATAAGCAAAAACAATACGACAAAAAAATGGATGAGATTTCCAGCATGGAAGACTCTCTAAAGGGTGGAGGTATTAGACTCTCAGAAGCTAAAGATATAGCTGTACAGCTAAGGGTTAAGCGTGCAGAGTTTAGAGACCTCATTGCGGAGAGAAACGCCTTAGATGCGGCTTCCGCAGAGGGTCAGGCCGACAACGCGAGATTCGCAGCACTTGTTCGTCTTTGTGCCTTAAATCCAGAAAACAACACTAGATATTTTCAAAACGAGAAAGATTATGAAGCTCAATCTACTCAGCCTTGGGTTGTTTCTGCTGCTGAAAAGTTGGGTAATCTTCTTTATGGTTTAGACCCAGAGTATGAAAACAATCTAGTAGAAAATAAATTTCTTAAAGAGTTTGATTTTGTTAATGATGATTTAGCCTTTGTTAATGAAGATGGTCACACTATTGATTCTGAGGGTAGGCTTACAAACGAAGAAGGTAGGTATGTGGCATATAAGAACGATGAAGACTATCAAAATCGAGAAAATGCTTACTATGTAAATAGAAATGGCGAAGAGGTTGTTGAGGTAGATGGTGAATGGGTTAAGGCTTCTATTGCTGAACGTAAACCATTTTTAGACGATTCTGACAAGCCAATCATCAAGGAAGAAGCGTCTGCAAAAGAACATTCTAAACCGGCTTCAAAAACTAGAAAGACCAAGGCTACAAAAAAGGACACTACTACAACTTAAATGTGTATAGGTCTTTATGAGTGGTAAGGGGGGAGACGCTCCCCCCTGTTTTCTAGACTGGAGAAAAGATGGCACAACAATTCAACTTAACGGCGCAGTTACAGCTTCAGGCACCTACCAACACAAACCAAGTAATTAATCAGATCCGTAAGCAGTTAAAGCCAATCGGTGTACAGGTTAAGATACAAAACGCAAAAAATCTATCTCAGGCTAATAGCGCATTAAGTTCTTTGAATAAAAACGCTCAAGCTTCTAAAAGATCTGTTAATGATTTAAATAGAACGCTTCAAGAGTCTGCTAGAAGATTTAGCGTTATTACGCTTGCTACTGGTAGTTTGCTAGCTTTAGCAAACGGTTTTAAAAATGCCGTGAGAGGTGCCGTTGATTTTGAAAGAGAGCTTATCAAGATTTCTCAAGTTACCGGTAGAACCACGGCTGGCCTTCAGGGGCTAACACAAGAGATAACTAGGTTATCTACATCTTTAGGTGCTTCGTCTTCCGAGTTGCTCGGTGTGGCTAAGATATTGTCTCAGGCGGGTTTTGCGGCGGCTGACACAAGAAGAGCTTTAGATATTTTGGCTAAGACTACTCTCGGTTCTACTTTTGATAATATTCAGCAAACCACAGAAGGTGCTATCGCCCTCTTGAGGCAGTTTAGCGTAGAGGCTCAAAGGTCTGGTGGCAATATTGCCTTTTTGGAGAAGAGTCTTGATGCCATTAACTCGGTTTCTAAGAGCTTTGCCGTCGAGTCTGGAGACCTTATTACCGCCATTCGTCGTGTTGGTGGTGTATTTTCTGCCGCTGGGGGTAGTGTTAACGAACTCATAGCTTTATTCACCAGCGTTCGCGCTACGACTCGTGAAAGTGCCGAAACTATCGCGACTGGTCTTCGTACCATTTTTACACGTATTCAAAGAACCGAGACTATAGATCAGCTTAAAAAGCTAAACATAGAATTATCAGACAGTAGTGGTAATTTTGTTGGAGCGTATAAAGCCGTTGAAAGACTATCTCAAGGGCTTGCCGGGCTAGATCCTAGAAGTGGTACGTTTAGCCAGATAGTTGAAGAGCTTGGTGGATTCCGTCAGGTTGGTAAGGTTATCCCGCTTATTCAACAGTTTGCCACGGCTCAAAACGCTCTTAACGTTGCTCAGAGTGCATCTGGTTCTGTTTCTCGTGATGCTATCAAGGCCCAACAGGGTCTTGGTGTTCAGATCGCAAAAGTTAGAGAGCAGTTTGACGCTCTAATTCGTAAATTTTCTGATACTGCTACTTTTAACACCATTGCTACTGGGGCATTGAGGCTTGCAGAAGCCTTTATTAAGATTGCAGACTCTATGGAGAGGTTGTTACCTCTGATAGCGGCTTTTACTTTTGCAAAGCTTGGCAAGGGTCTTGCTCCTGCGGTTGGTGGCGTTTTAGGTATTGGTAGAAGGGCGGCCTCTGGAGGCTCTGTTTCTAGATTTGCTAGTGGTGGACTTGTTCCCGGATCAGGAAATAGTGATACAGTTCCAGCCATGCTTACGCCGGGCGAATTTGTAATAAAGAAGAGTAGCGTTAATAGTATTGGTGTTGGAAATCTAGCCCGAATGAACAACAATAGATACGCTGATGGCGGTAAAGCCAAGGAAAAAATATCTAATCTTGGCCCGCTTGTCAAGTCAGCAATAGGTCAGAGAGGACTTACAAACATTCACGGATCGGACACTATTACCGTACCTATTAAAGATACAATTATTTCTGCTCAAATGGTTCAGAACCTTTCAAAGCGCAACGTGGACGCCGCAACACTTATTAAGAATCAGGGGAAGGGAGCGGGTGTCAGGAGAGGGCCATTGTGGGAGAGGGTTGCCTCCGCCATATTGCGTAGATCTTTACCTGATGGTAATAATAGTAGACCTTTAGATAGTAAAAATACAGACTATAAATACAAGCCAAAATCTACTGCAATTGTTGCAGCAGAAATAGCAAGAAAGAGACTGCAAGATTCTTTAGGTATTAATGGTGGATTTCAAACAGATAAACAGATTTTAACACAATACACTAAGCGTAGGGGCGAGAACAAAAATGCTCGCGCTGTTGAGATAGTTAGGCCGGGATGGAATATAAATAATTCTAATTCTTTTGCTAATAATGTTAAGAAAAGGGCTACAGGCGGTGGAATTTCTGGTTCTGATACGGTTCCAGCGCTTTTAACTCCCGGAGAGTTTGTTTTTAGCAAAAGTTCTGCACAGAGTATTGGTTATAGCAACCTAAACAGAATGAATAAGCATGGTGTTCGCGGCTATGCGAGCGGAGGTATTGTTCAAGGCTTCAACGAAGGTGGTCGAGCCTCGGCTGGCGGAACGCTTCAGGGTATTCAGGGTGTTGCTCAGGCTTCACAAAGTATGATATTTTTGGCAGGAGCAGTTTCGACTGTTGCAACACAATTTCTTGAGCTTGAGGATGCCCAATCAAAAACCGTCACTGAGGTTATTGGTCGCTATACTGTCCTTACTGCTGCGCTTGGAACATTTGTCGATATTCTTACTAGTACGCTCTTATTATTTCAACTTAATAAAAAATCAGAAAATGAAGAGACTATTGCAAACAAGGCGGCGGCTGCTAGCGAATATGATAAAATACGAGCAAACAAGGCTGGGGTAGCCTCTTCTGGCGCTAGTGCCGCTGGATCAGTCACTGGATCAGCTGCCGGATCAGCTGCCGGAACCGGACTTTTCGCGAGACTAGGGAATTTTTTCAAAGGTATAACAAAAGTAAGGCTTGGACTTTTGGGCCTTGCTACAACAATAGCTACTGTTGCTGGAACATTTATATATTTTGATTATTTAAAAACGCAATTACAAAACCTAGCCGATGCCGCCAAGAGCGCTGCCGACGCACAAAACCAAGAGTTTGAATCTGGAAAATCTACAACATCCGGTAGATCCAGCGCCATACAGCAGGCTGAAAGTATTGTAGACTTACAGGCAAAATCTGCCGAATCCACTATTTCATATATGCGTCAGGGGATCATAGGTGTACTGAGCACTGCTGGAACACTTGGCGGAGCAGCCTTGGCGGGTGGAGCAACATTTGGAGCTGGCTCGGTTGCGGGCGGCATTGGTGGAGGTGCTGCTGGTTACGCTGCTGGTAGCAAGCTTGCCGACTATCTGTTTGGCGAAAAAGAGCAGCAGATATTAAGACAGCGAGACCAAGCACTTGCTAGACAAATAACAGTATTAAACAATCTTTATGATTCTTATGAGTCCGTTATTAGCGCTAGTAACAGTCTTAAAGAACAGTTTAGTAATTTTGCTTCTCAGGGCTTACAAGGAGGAGCGTTAGCTTCGGCTAGAATAAGTGCTGTGGGCGAATCGGGATTAACGACCCTCGCAAGACAACAAGCCCAAAGCTCGTCTTTAATACTACAGCAATTCTTGGCTTCTTCAAATTTGTCTGATAGAGCTTTCGGACTTGATGACCTAGAGGCTGGAAAGATTGTAAGCGAGGGTGGATTCACCGAGCTTGATCAGCAGGGTTTTCAAAAGGCACAGCAAAATCTACAGCAAGCACTAGAGCAATTAAGTTTTGCCGTAAATGAAACACTTCAGACATTAGATATTGCCCAGAAAGATGCGTTCGCGCAAGGTCAAACAATATCTGGACAAAGAATTAGAGAATTGTTTAGTGGCATAGCTAAACCCACAACTGAATATGAACGAGCGCTAGTTCAAGCCAAGATAGCCCAAGTGGAAGAGTATAAAGCTAAAAAGGCCAACTTACAATTAGAACTGCTAGATGCTAAAATAAAACAAGAAAACCTGCAAGCAAAGGTTGATGAGGGTACGGCAACCAGAACAGAAATATCTCAATTAGAAATATATAATGGTCTTGTTTCCAACTTAAATTCTCAAATTTCAGTTCTTAGTCCGGGAATAGCACAATTAGCCAATAATACTGAGATAGCCAACAAGGTAGTAATAGCGGAGAATCGGTCAAGAATAGCTGCACTGCGAGCGCAACAGCAATATGCCGCTAAAGTAATACAAACAGCTAGAGTTATGCAGAGTTTTCAGGAAGAAATTCAAGGTCTAGACTTGCAGGGGCAGCTGTTTGATAATCTAAAAACCGCTAGGGGTGGGGGTTTAGTCAGGGGTAATGTTGTAAAACTTACTGAATCTGACATATCTAAAATAGCTAATCCGGCAAGGTTTGCGTCTGAATTAGCTAGGATCGTAGCTGGAGCACAAGATGCCCGTGTAACTAGTGCTGGCAGAGAAGCGTTACAAGTCGTGGAGATATTACAGAACGCGCAAAAATTTCTTTTAGGTAAGGAATTTACTGGTACAAATAATGAGGTAGACGCAAAAAATCTACTGATCCAGCTAGGAATAGACAAGCTGGTTTCTCCTGATCAGCTAAAGGCGCTAGTTGATGAAATAGTAAAGGTTGCCGCAGATGGTCTTGACCCACAAGAGTTTTCTCAGTTATTTGCTAAATTGTTTGAGGGTGCTCAACAGCAAGTTGATGGAGTAGTTAAAGCAGCAACCGAGAAGAGTGAAAAGTTTTTAGATAATTATAATAAATATCTTGACAACTTAATAGAAAAGCAAGACAGGGAAGTAAAAGCTAGAGAAAGGTTTGTTGATGCGCTAGATCAGTTTGACGACATTAGAAATCGACTAACTCAACAAGTTGCTAGAGATCGTGGTGTTGACATTGCGCCAGATATTGGTAGGTCTAGGTTTATTAGAGAGCAGGCCGAGGCCAGAGCAAATCTGAGAACTCGTGGACTAGACCCTAATTTTGCTGGAAATGTTCAGGCTCTAGGTGCGGCTAGAAGATTTCTTGAAAGCAGAAGAGACGATTTAACCGCAAAACTAAATCAGCAAAGAACGCAAGAGGAACAAAGAAAGACTGCCGAAGAATTAGCTAAAACTCAAATGAGACTTGATGGAGTTAATAAAGAGCTAGAAAGGCTTAGAACAAGCACGACTGGCATAGATATGCTGTTTAATGCTATGGATAGAAACTCTCAACTTATTGATAAAGAGAGATCTAAAAGAGAAACATTGCTAGGTGTACTAGAAGAGGCTGTAACCGGAGGAGCGGAAGGTAGGCAAAATCTTTACAGAAATCAGGCAATGGCTACTAGGGCAATTCAAACGGGAACACTTCAGGGCTTTGCGCCAGAAGATCAGAAACAAATTGTTACTTTTCTTAGAAGTCTTGGCGATGAAATACCAGTTGCTTTTGGGAAGAGCGGAAAACAGCTAGCAGACGAACTTATTGCTAGAGACGTGTTTAGAGACCCGTTCATCAATCCTGCGTTTAAGCAGGCTTTAGCCAGCACTATTACGTCTGAAGAAAAATTAATACAGGCCAATTTATCACTTGCAGAAAAAATAGATAAACTTGCAGATATTATGGTTGCTGCTAATAACCCCGCTATTGCTGGTGGCTTCTCTAAAGGTGGGGCGGTTTATCGTGCGACCGGTGGGGCGATAGGTTCTATATTCAAGCCTAAAGGTACTGACACTATTCCAGCCATGCTTTCTGAGGGAGAGTACGTTTTACGAAAGAGCGCCGTAGACAAATACGGAACCCAAACTCTTGACAACATGAACAAGGGAAAAGGTTTTGTTTCTGGGCCGGGCATGACCAAGGGTGGGGGCGGAAGCTCTCTTTCTCAATACTTTAACGAAGGTAGTGAAGGTCCGGTGACATTAAAAGATTTGCCGCCAGATCTTAGAGATTTCTTTTCAAAGAAGGGAATGTCTGGCGCAAAATTATTAGATAACTACTTGCGAGCACTAAATGATGAAAACGCACAAATTTATAGCGCTGCGGATAAAACGACGCAAGTGCAGAATGTTGCTGGATACGCCATGCCTGTTATTGGCAACTTATTAAACTCTGTTTTATTCAGTGCTAGATCTCTGACTGAGGGCGACCCAGCCGGAGACAAAATGTATGGAGCGATAGAGCAGTTTGCTTTTGGTCTGCTCGGAAGAGCTATCGGAAAAGCCACCGGAACAAAAGCTATGGGCGACACCCTTACTGCTGGACAGACTTTTAATAGAGGTTTGCTCGCCGGTGAACTTTTACAAAAAAGATTTATGGAGGCTTTAGCACAAGGCAATAGAGGTTCTTTGGAAACGGTTGCTGCTCCCGGAGGGAAACAAATAGTTCAGGGTCTTGGGGCAGGTATGGACGCTGCAAAGAAATTAATAGATGATGTTTCCGCAGGAGGTTTGAAGGCTATAAGTTCTAGGTTAAAAACTGGTGGTCCTAAATTTAAAGAAATAACAGATTCACAATATTTAAAACAGTACAAACCTGATATTTCTGCTCCCGCTTCAAAAATGATTGATGATTTCATAAATCACTTTAATAAGAACAGCTCTTACAATTCCAAAACTACTTCCGCACGCACGCTTGGATTTTATAACCGAGCAGATGGGGCTATGCAGATTTACCCAGAGGTGATAAAGAGAGGGGGCTATTCTTTAGAAGAGACTATTATGCATGAGAAGCTTCATGCAATTAGCCACCTAACTAGTTTGCTAACAGATGCCGGACACAAAATAACCCCAGACGCCCTTGGAGCTATTAGCAAGGGTATGAATGTTCCTGTTACAGGTGTCAGAAATATGGTTAGCTCCACAAGGTTTTCTGGTACTGCTGCAAGCACTACAAAACCTGAATTTGCGATGCTTAGATTTTTAGAAGAATACAAGGTCGCTCAAGGTCTTCGTGGTGCAGGAATTTCAAGACCCTTAATGGGAAGTTCTTTTAGTCGCGGTAAAGAGTTTAGCGAGTTGATGTTTGAATTATCAAAATCTAACCCGCAAGAATTTTCCCGTCTTCAGAAAATATTAACAAAGGAACTCGGTCAAAAGTTTTCAAAGAGCGATTTCTTCTCTAAGAAGGGTGCTGGTTTTGGCGACAAAGGTGTTGGAAGCTTTTTGAAATTTGCTCAGGGGGGCGGTTTAAATCCTGTTAAGCCTCAGCAAATAGATCAGGCTTTATACTCTCTAAAGGGTCTATCTAAAGGGGAGTCGATAGGTAGGGGATTGTCAGGAGCGAATACTCCTGAAGAAGTTGCAGCATATCTAAAATTGCTTGGTCCAAAGGCGACTGAGGCGGCAGATCTGGTTAAAAGCGGCGCTATTGGAAAGGAGGAAATATTAAGATTCTTGGGGCAGGGCGGGAAGGCAATTGTTGGTGCTGGCAAATCTGTGGGAAGGACTTTTGGCTCACCCATTAAAGATCTGGGTGCGGCGGGTGCTTACGGCGCGAGACAGTTGAAAACTGAATCTTCTGACATGCTTAAACTTTTCACTGACGAGAACCTTGCAAAAATGCTAGGTAGGGGCATTGCTCAATTCAACCAATCTAAAGGAGCGATTGGTGGAGGTATTCTTTCATCTGTAATGAAGCCAATATTAGATTCTGCTAGTGAGATAGCTATTGCTGGATTTATGAATGATGACGGAACCCTTAATCAAGAAAGATATAATGAGTATATGGAAGGCAAGCAGGCTTCTAGTATGCTAAATCTTGTTGGTGAAAATCCAAAGGTTAAGGCAAGGATTGAGGAGCTTAGAGAATTTGTTAGAAAAAATCCGGGCGTTATGTCTAGGGAGGGCAAGCAATTAACTCAACTAGGACAGAAGGAGGTTGTTGATCGCATATCTAAAACTGGTGGCATCTTTAGATACATAGAGCAGGGCGGATCTGCTGATCAATTTGGAGCGGGAATATTTGGAACGGGAATATTTGCTACTACTGAGGCGGCTTTCCTTGGGTTGTTTGAAAATATTTTGGGTTCTGATACTCAGATTATCGGAACTGAGTATGCGCCCAAAAGAGCTAAAGATCTTGATTTATCCAATATTCAAAACGATAATCAGGTGCGAAAAATACAGTCGCTCATGTCGATGTTTGGGGGCAACTCTTTAGATTCAAACACTTCTGGATATAGTGTTTCGGCAGCAGAAGAGGCGAATATATCTGATAGGCTTTTAGATTTGGTGATTTCTGAAGCCATTAATAATTCCGCGATGGAGGCCAACAAAAAACAAATGGAGTTACAAGCTCAGGCAATGTCTGCCGCCAGCGAAGCTGAAGAACAAAGAAACGCTCAACAAAAACTTATCTCCGACCGGACAGCATTAGACGCTAAGGACTGGACCAAAGAAGAATTACTTTCGTCTGAAAAAACGGATGCTTCTATCGCTTTCCAAAGATTCAAAACTTATTCTAAGCTTGGTGCCACGAAACAGAAAGCTTATGGTGGATATAAAAGCGGTATTGGTGATAGATTTTCTTATAGAGATAAAAACCTATACATACAGGACTATGAGATTTCTAAAAAGCCTTTGTTTGACGTTATAGCTAGAGTTCCAAAAAAATCACCCAATATATCTGACGAGCAGTTTTTTGAATTGCTTAACACATATAAAGGCGGGTCAACATATAAAGAAGCCTTGCGTGGGCTGAGTGAATTTACGATAAATGATATAATCGGTGATATTGCTGATTTATATTTAGATCCCGCAAGAAATATTCCTACCTCTGGTTTCCAAAGCGCCGCATTTGATGCTCTGTCTTATTGGGCGGGCGCAGGCGACAGCGAACCCAGAAAAAGAATTAATAAATTATTTTCGGGGTCTTACGGGTATCAAAGGTGGGGAAGTAGCTGGCCAAGAAGCGTTTTCAATGGATTATCTACGAATGACGCCGGTAACGGCTTAATGCACTTTATATCTTATTACGGCGATAAAGTTTCTTTAGAGTCAAATAATCTTCCCAGCAAGGCTAGAGATTTCGCGGCGTTTTTGTATAATAATAAGGGTAAAGGTAGCATACCTGAATCAGACAAGCATCCTTTATACTTTGCGCATGGCGGAAAGGTTCCACTATACTTAAACAAAGGGGGAGCCGGAGATAATGTTCCAGCAATGTTGACCGCTGGCGAATATGTCATGAACAAGCAGGCAGTTAGCAAGTATGGCATTGACACGATGGACAGGATGAACAAAGGGCAAATTTCTGCGTTTTCTCGTGGTGGGTCTGTTGGTAGTGGTGTCAGATATTACGCAAAGGGCGACTTTGTAGAAGGTCCAGATGGTTTAATCTATCGGCAGGCTGTAGATGATGATGAAAGGTTTAAAGACAGTCACGTTTACCACTTTGGTAAATACATGCGTGCGGGTCGTCCAGATCTGGCTGTGAGATACGCACTTAATTCAGGCTTATATGTGGGTGGCGTTACAAGAGATGTGTTTGAAAGGTATTTTAAGAATAGAAATCAAGATGTTCCGGCTGTTGCGCCTTTTGATCTCGGAGGACCACAGGGTGGCGGAGCACAAGGCGGTGGCGGAGGACAAGGCGGTGGCGGAGGACAAGGTGGTGGCGGAGGACAAGGTGGTGGCGGAGGACAAGGTGGTGGCGGCAACGGGGCTGCTAATCCGGCTATAGTTCAACTAAACCAAACTGTGACCGATTTAAAAACAACCGTACAGACTTTATCTACCAACGTTCAAACATTAGCAACTAGTTTTGGTCCTAATGGTGCAGCGGTTATGGAGTTTCAGAAATTTGCAAACGCTACAGATGTTCTAAGGCAAACCGTTGACAAACTGGTGCAGCCAACTGCTAATTTAAGCACTGGTTTACGACAGTTATCTACAGCTATAAAGGACGGACTATCTATAGAATTAGAAGTCGCTCCTATAGAAATCAAAGGAAATTTAACACTTGAGGGTAATGTTATAGATGGTCTCAGTAGGGGTGTGGGTGAATTCTTAATGAGAGAGGATGGACCACTATTCAAGGCTATTGATGCAGCCGTTTCTCGTAGATTTGATCAGGGGGCTGGTTGATATGGCAACGGTCACAAAAACTATTGGTACGGCCAGTCGTGATTATTCTACTATTACTCTTTGGGAAGCCGATTTGGGCGATACGCTAATATACTCATCTGGAGATGATATAGTTGGCGAGTGTTATAACGATACTGTTTTTCAGGGTAATTTCTCTTTAAACGAAACATCACTATCAAAAAACAGCGTAACATTAACTGTTGCCACAGGTGAGCGTCATGACGGCACGCTTGGAACCGGGGTAGAAGTTTATTGGGACAATATTGGCGGCGTTTTGCTGGGAGACCTTTCTGTAACCAGCCACGCCACGGTAGAATGGATCATTTTTGACACAGAGTACATTGCTACCACCCTAGATGCTGGTTATTGTTTTCGTGTTGATGTTTCTAATTATAGAATTTTAAATTGTATATTCAACAAAAAAAGAAGAAACAAAAGTATCGGTACGCCTAAAGGTATTTATGAATACCTTAACGGAGCACTGATAGCAAATAACATCATACAATATTGGGGAAGAACGTCTGGCGTTAGCTATACTCCGGTGGCTGGTTATGCAATCAGAAAAGAGCATAGTAACAACAACTCTCAATATTTTAATAATACGATTTGGGACAATTATTATGGTATTTCTGTTAGCGGTACCGCCAACACCGACGTTAGAAACAATATATCACAGGGAACCGCTTTAAGTGCTTATCACGGCATAATAACAACCGAAGATTACAATATCGCAGACGATACCACTACAACCGGAACTAATTCAATTAATAGCGTGTCTGCCTCTAGTCTGTTTGTGTCTACTGTTTTTGGCAGCGAGGATTTACATATAAAGGAGGGTTGCGCAGCTCAGGATGCTGGAGTTGATTTGGGTTCAAGTCCTGACGGCATACAGTACGATATTGACGGACTAGATAGAACCTTAATTGATTCTTGGGATATTGGCGCTGACGAGATAGGACTACCTATTTTTAATTTTAATTCTGCTACTTCTGCGGTCATATCTGCCTCTGTGACATACCCTAAAACCGCAAGACTATTTATTTCTGGTCCGCCCACTTATTATGAAAGCAAAAACCTATACACTGCTGGACCAATAGTTTTTAGCAACGATCAGGAAAATGAACCGTTGTTTGTTAGTGGGCCTAATCCCACGACAGTAAATATTAATACATTTACCGCCGGGCCATACCCTAGTAGCGGAATTTTTCCGGCGCGAATAATTAGTGGTGGGGAAACAAACGAGGGGACGACTCTATACGTACAGTCTCCTTTGAGCGATGGTGGTGGTGGAGATATTGTAGATGTTATTAATTCTCTTTATATAAAGGGAACCACTTATAATGTTGATACTAAAGATGTAATGTCTTTATATTTAGAGTCACCCATAAAGGCTGGCTATAATGATGACGCTTCGTTGTTTATTCAAACCAGATCTGAATTTGCAATAAATAACTCTGGTATATTCTCAGCGTTCATAGGTGTCGATCCTGCCATAACAGCCGATACTGGGGCCGAGATTCTTACATCGCAGGCTGTAGCTTTTGTGAGCGGTTCAAATGTTAGCATGGTATATGAAGGATTTAATACCAACTCTACAATGTTCATAGAGTCTAGAGATTCTTATAATCAAGATTTTGGTATATTTATAAGGCTTCCAAAAGCTGATGCGATGACGGCTTTTGTGTATAACTATGATACAAACGATAATAATTTTTCCATAACGGTAGATGGTGGAGGAATACCTAATTCTGGTAATTTTAATATGTTTATTTCTCCCCCTACGGCTAAAACATTAGATATACATATGAATGGATACTTGGAGTAAAGCATGATTATTTATGATGCCCACGTAAAAGGCGGAAATCAAAAACTAATTATTGGTGGAGTTTCCGATCCTCAAAACTTTTCTCAAGCCTTTAGTGGTGAGGGTGTGGCTGGAGGTTTTGCTGGACCCTTTCCAAAATATTCAATCAGTAGAGAAAACATATTCAAGACTGGCGCCGGAACATATATCGGTTCAAAGTTTGTAATAAATGTGACCGGAACAGCTATTATCAAGCCAACTCAGACTGGTCAAGATATAACCGAGATTGGTCAAAGGCAAAATAGAATTCAGGGCGAAACCATAATTGGTCTGCATTTTCTTCGGAGTGTTTTTCCAAGTCAAAATGCCGGAAGTTTAAGAATCGAACCTTATGGTGGCCTCCCGCAACATATTATTTTTCATGACGCGAAGCTAATAAGCGTTTCTCTTCCAGAGCAAAACGATCAATCTGCCGGAGTTCAAACAAGAGAATTTAATTTTGTTTTTGAGGCTTATGATGATCAAAGCGTAGTAGGCGATCAGGTTGGCAGCCTCGAAAGAGCTAAAACTAAATATTTATTATCAGCGGCAGATGAATCTTGGGAACTGACAGAAAATTTAGATATTCATTTCTATAAAGATCGTCTCCCGATGAGTGATCCACATAAAACTTATACTCTTACTCATACCGTTAGCGCAACAGGGCAAAAAAAATACAAGGCAGAGCCTAATGTTGGAGAATTAGAAGATGACGGTGAAGCTTTTAGGCAGGCCGTTCAGTGGGTTAAGGATAGACTAATTGACGACCCAACTGTTCCTGTCGAAGAAGACATGATGGGTGATACAAATTTTTTCCTTTCTCAGTTTCTTCCTATGGAGATGAATAAGCCAAGGGTTGGTGGAGAACTTGGCTTTAAATTCAGTCCAGAGTCTGGTGCGTCCGTTCCCTATACTGGTTATAATCACGTTAGGTCTGTTCAGCATGATTTTGGAGAGGGTTCTTATTCCGTAACTGATACTTGGTTATTGTCTCAAGATAATTCTAGCGCAACATATTCTGTGGAAGCTAACTGCGTATTAGATGAAACCGCGCCGGTAGATACAGTATCTCTTACTGCTACATTTAGCGGTCTAGATAAGCAGTATTCAAAAGTGAACGCGATATCACAAAAGCATAAAAATGCTGTAGAGGCTATGGAGATTTTTGAAGGTCAAGCGTTTGGATTTGCCGAGGACATGTATAAAAAATCTCAGGGTAGTGGTAAATTAGAACAAAGACCCATATCAAGATCTGTGTCTCATGTTAAGGCTCTCGGTCAGGTTACTTTAAATATTACATATGACACCAGAGAGCGAAAAATAGAGGGGTCGTCGAGAGAAAACGTTACGGTTTCATACTCTAATCAGGGTGGGCTAGTTGATGTTATTGCAGTTATACCAGTAATTGGTAGGCTTCAGGGGCCGGTAATCCAAGACATGGAGACAACAGAGATAGCCAGAGTTACAATAAACGCAGATATTACTATGGAAAAGAATTTCGGAAAACCCGATGGTACTATTTTAACTAAGCCATACAGGAAGGGTCACTGTAGATCTTTTAATGAAAACTGGAATCCGACTACGAGAAATTATTCACTTTCGGAAACTTGGGAATTTACCCCAGAACCCGAAGTATAAGAAAAGATTATTAGGAACAAAGAATGACTACACAACCATTAAAACTGTATACAGACTGGATAATACCCACTGATGAAATTGCTACCGACCTTCTAGAGCTTGATAGTAAGTTTTTTCAAGCCACTGTGTTTTATATAGACCCATCTACTAAACAGAGAGTAGATGTAGATGGTGTAAAGTCTTTTTCTCCTTCCGAGGGTACTATTCCAGCTGCGGGGGATGTTGAAGTAACTCTAACTTTTACTACTTCGGATACGCCACCATCTGGTTATTATTTCTTATTACCGCCCGAAAACAATGTAAGAACTATTCATGTTTTAGAACTTTCAACACGGGTCGAGGGTGACGACTGGATTCATTGGCCTGTTCCGCTGTTTGAATCTCGAAAACCGCAAGATGGAGTGTCGGATATACCCATTCAATTGTTTAGTAGGCCCCACTGGAGAAATCGTGATCCTAAACCAATGGAAGCGGGTCAACTTCCTTATGGGTACACTTTTGGACCAGAGTGGAAAGAGGCTGTCGTATTTTTTGAGGATAGGCTTACTCCAAAAAAGGAGGGTGGTGCAACTCCGTATGTTAGACCCCCCGAAGAGGGCGCATCTCCTAATATTATTTCCGGCGATATTGAATACGAGGGATTTGATTTAGACGAGAAGCTAGATGTTGGAACCCACATCATTAAAGCTAAATGGAGGCTTGATGATGAGCCTTACAAAGAATATGGTCTACTTTTGGGTGGGATAGAATTAGAAAGACAATACGAAATAGAGATTGTTCAACAAGAACCAGTTATTATTTGGGATACGGTTGAAAAATCTGAAAGCGCCATTAAAAATGGTATACTTGTTGAAGCTCCGTGCGAAATTTCAAGCAAAAAAATTCCATATATCACAAACAGTAATGCTGAATATCCAATAAAGGCGGTTGATCCGATTACCCAAGAGGAAATAGGCGGAGATTTTGAGTTCGATCCTCCAGAAGGTACTCCTGTATACGAAAGTTTTGAGTTAAAAGCTAAATTTATTCCGACCGACGAAAACTACTATGAAATAGATCTTCCGCCGGTAACAATCCATGTGTCGAGCAGAGACAAGGGAGAACAAAATCCCCCTGTGATGTTTAATGCTTTGGTTGCTTCAGTTGATTCCAGCGTAGGATTCGGTGGCGACAATTCTAGCTGTTCGTTTACTCTTGTTGAAGACCCAGAAAATGGCTACAATATAAATATTCCTCCTGCCGGAACCGCTTGTTATTTTAGATATAGGGGTTTCAAGTTTAGCGGCGTTCTTCAAAGGTGGAATTATTCGGAGTCTATAGGCGGTAAAAAATATAATGTTCTTTTAAATTCAGTTTCTTCTTTTATGGATGGCGTTCATGTAATTCTTGACAAATTTGAAGGCACGGCATTTCTTGGCGATACAAAGTTTAGTCCTTCGGGAGGTCAACAGATACCATACCAAAATGGCGGAGTAAGAAACCTTTTGAATCCATATGGATATTTTGAAAACTTTACGCTTGGCTTAGGTGGTGGAGCAACAGACGGCATTTGCGGCGGGCAAGAATTAGATCAGTTTGCCGGAGGGGACGATGAACAGTGGACCTTTAATCCCGATCTTGTTGACGAATTTGGTATTGGTACTTGGGGTGATTCTGGAAGAAATGACCAAGGTTTTAACGGCAGAAAGCTTCTATCAACCATCCAAGCCATTTCACAAGGAGGTACGCCGCACGGAGACAAATTATTTTTTGGCAAAACTCAATACAAGCTTGATCTCTCAGAGTTGATACCCTTAGTGCCAGAATATTACAGAATTTCTGCTTCTCCTTCTTTAGATCTTAACTCTATCATAACAGATATGTGTGAGTTAATACAACACGATTATATTTGGACACTAGATGGGGAAGAAAATACTGAATGTCCAGATTTTGGTGATCAATATTTAGATCAAGACAATGTTATTGCAAAGATAAAACTTATAGATAAAGGTAAACCGCCCTCCGCTGGAATCATTAAAGAGTTTGTTGAGTCCGCAAGAGATTCTGGAACTTTAATAAACTCTAGCATTGGTAAAGAGTTTCAAAATGAAGCCACTCAGAAAGTTATACTTGGTGGTCAGGCGACTAGATACTTTCTGGCTACTCAGGCAGATATGATTCCTGTTTTTGGGCAAACCTCTGATGGTGGATATATTGTTTCTAGAAACTTTGAAAATGTTCAATCTGGAGCATATAATGATGATAGAAAGATAACGCTTTTTGTGCAAGGTTCTAAGTATTCAAACGCTTTTACAGGTGGTGGACCAAGATCATATAATTGTTCCATAGCAGAGCTTAGGGCGGCTAGAAAAGGCATGGATTCTTGGCTATCATTCAAGTGGCTTGAGCAGATATGGTTACTGTTAAATGGTGGTTCTGACTACACTTCTGGAGTTTTTGAGAATTATAACGCAGATTTTTGTGGTCTTCCCTCTTTTGGCGCTCCTAGCAGGCTTCAAGGACTAGGCCCGCTTGCATCGACTCAAGTTATGAAAAACTCTATGATGAATTTTAATGGTGGACCTGTTACCTTTTCATCGGCAGAACTTAATATCCTTGCAAACAGGTTTGCGGGATATCTTGAGCTTGACGAAACTGGTACTTATAGTGGTATATGGTCTACCGTGAGTAATTGTGCTGAAAACTTTTTTGGTAGAAGGTTTTTAATATTTTTACCAAAAGAGCCGGGAGGAATAGAAAACAATCTTAAAATTTTAAAAGATAATGTTGATCAAATTCCTTCTTGGGAATTGGCAGATTCTGCTTGGGTGGATGAGTCTCCTCCTTATCTCGATAATCCGAGATATTATGACGAATCAGGCATGTTAAAACCTATCAATGTTTTTCCGAGCAACTGCTCTCTTGGCGGCGGTGTTGCCGAGCGATTTTCCGCTGGAGAAATAACCGGGATTGCAACGAATGAAAATGGTCCAAGTTTTCCGGCTGGCATAGAGTGGTTGCAGCTTGGGTCTTTGGAGTGCGAATTAGAACCTTACGTTGTCGTAGACACCGGAGTTCAAGCGGAAAGCTCAGACCTATTTACCTCAAATAATTGGGGATTTCTGATGATGTCGATGTTTATATCGCAGGGGACTGGGCACCCTTGGGGCAAAGGTGTGGGCGGCTCTGGCTCTACTTCCGTTGCTTTTGGTCCAAGCGTCAAGGCTCCTGTCGCAATAGGGATACCGCAAAAAAGCCAGAGATACTCATGGGGGCCTTGGTATCACGCAAATCATAAGAATGGAAAGCTAGATTTTATTTATGATCCAGAATTGGTCCCTCAGTCTTTTGGTAGTCAGCAAGCTATGTCAGAAATGGCTCAGTCTCAGGCTAATACCGGCGTTGCCACAATGGAAGAGGCTGAGAATGGAAGTTATGAGATAGCAGAATATCCTCAATACAATTTGGCTGATAGGCTTTTGGGCGCTGGTCCATACGTGACTAATATATCAATAAAGGTTGGAACTTCAGGTATTTCTACTAGTTATCGGTTCAATACTTGGACTCCAGATTTTGGCAAGCTGCAAAAATACAACCAAAATAGAATGTCTAGAATTTGGCGAAACAAAATGAATTCGCTAAACGGTGATGGTTCTAGCGGTTCTGGGACGGGTAGCTATAGAACGGCCAGAGAAGAGATCCAGTCAAAGGATTACCCAAGGGTTGCTAATACGTTTAATCCAGAAACGAGCGCAATTATGGGTAGTTCTGGATGGGGGGAAGGTCTTCTAAGTACTGGACACCATGAAATAACTTCATCTTCCGCATCAACACTATATAGCTCCACGGCGGCAGATGCTGGCGTTGGTCCAAATTACAAAACGAGCTTCGGAAATTCTAAAGAGCAGTTTTATGCTGGCTACTCTTCTAATAGAGACAGAATCCCAAACCAATCGCTTCCATCTATACAAGACCCATCTATGGGTGGAGAGATGGTTACTGGAGAAAATCTGGCTAGCGCTGGATTCAATGTGTATCGCGCAGGAAGTTCCGATGGCGCTATTCTTCCTACTAGTAATGATCTAGATCCATATATGAACTATGGTATATTTGGAAATAATACTGGGGGAGGTGTTGTAGGAAATACACAACAACAACAAAACCCTGTTGAGCAATGGATAGATGATTGCGTGCATAAAGATTATTTATTCTTTGTATATGATATACAGAATAGCTTTCCAAACACTATTAGTCCATACAAAGCCAAACTCAATGAAAGTTTTAGTGGGCAAGCTCTGAAGGATATGACCGAAGCTAGAGCCGCAGGTCTTAAAGGTCCGCTAGTTCTTAGTGGGTGGGGTTTTGATATTGCGAATAATCCGGTTCCAAGCGATACCGATAATATTCGCAACTTCAATACACAGCTTCTTTCCAATAGAAAGAATTGGAAAACTGGTCCTGTCAAACTTATGTGGGATGAAGAAAGAAAAATTTGGTCTGGTGGACTAGAAACTTTGACGGGCGTTGTGTATGAGGACGACGTTGAGGCTCCACAAAGCCCAACACAGCCTACCACCTTTAAGTTAAAAGTTTTAAGGAAGGTGGATGCAACTAAAGGAACTGAAAGCAGTCTAGACTACGCAGACCCACCTGAAGTTATTACTTGCTATAATCGAGATCCAAATTTCTCAATGTCTGCCGGTCCTAACTCTTACCTAACGGTTATGAGAATCAATTATGAATGGGTTCCTCTTGCTGGCGGTGCTACTGTTGGTGACATCGTATCATTTGAAACTCAAGAACCCGAAGAAGAATGTAAGCAAGACACTCATATTTGGTGGGTTGGCTTGCAGAGGGAGGGAAATGCCAATAGGCCGGGAATTACTGATCCTACCGAGTTTCCATCTGGAGGTCCGGGAAACTTTGACTGGAACGGTTTTGAGCCTAAGAAGCCCGAAAGACATGCTGACTACTGCCAAAACTCTGGAACGCAGGGCTTCGATGGAAAGAACGCTTGGAGAGCAAATACGGAAATTATTTATGAGGGTGAATCTTTAGATAATGTCGCAACTACGCCGGGAGAGGGTTTAAATACTCATTTCTGGATTATGAAAACATGTTATCCGTCTCCCGGAAACGCTGAAGCAACCCTTGAGGTTTGTGCTGGAAGCGAGTTACAGACGGGGCATTATTTTGGAATTAGAGACTCTTTATCAAGTATAGATGGGGTTAATCCACTGATAAATGAGACAGATGAAACCTTTGCTAGATACTTCTACTTTGTAGTTGATGGAGATGAGACTGGGGTTCCACAATTTTCAGACTATCCAACAAGTGGAGATTTTGCTGGCACCGAGCAAGAATTTATGGAGCTGCATGTTAAGGCTATACATATAAACAGTGATGATCCACCGTCTATTGTGGCTCAAAAAATACACTATGCTCTTTATGGCTCCGATATACCATTTACTTCTTCTGCTGATTGTGGAAAGGTTAAGATTACTCAAAGTCTTTCCGGGTTAACAGGCGATCAATCTAATGAGGGGTTGTCAAGTCTTCCTAGCTGTATGAAACTATCAAACTTTGCCGGAGGCGAGGGTTTTGATCCAGAGGCTTGGGGTGCCGCCAATGCGGGAAATTTGGTCGAGTGGATTAATTACGAGTCAGATGCATTGACGGATGGTACGTTTTTTCCAGAAAATGACGCTTGGTCAGGTTCTGATGGTGATTGGGCTGGACCTAACTATTCCGGCGATGCTACTATTGGAAGTATTTATCACAATGGTTGGAACGGCACATATCAAACCCCAAACAGTTTAAGGCTGGACGACTGGGAGGATATGGTTGAGATGCTTCATGACATGTCTAGCTATCTGGGTAATCATGACTATACTACAAATGAGATAATCAATAAAATAACTGGCGAAGATCCGTTAACCGGCAAGCCTTGGCTTTTAGAGTGTGATGAAGATAACCGCAAATGCGAAGGAAGGCAGGATTTTTCATCAATTATTGGGCGCATTACTCAGTATCCATGTAACGTTACCGAGGTTCCCGGCGAAATATGTGTCAAAGAAAATGATGAAGGTCAATGGGAAGTAGATTCTGAGTCTGCCGACTCTGACGACTGTAGGGGATATATTCAAATTCAAGATCCTATGGGAGCCTTCTTGAACAACAGATTTGCTAAGGATCTTAGGGGTCGCAGAGGGGTTGCGATGTATGTTTGGAATTATCAGCCCAACGGCCCATGCGGAGACGATCCAAATTATTATGATAGTCATTCAAATCCTAATTGTTACTGGATGATTATCTGGATGGATATGTTTGAAGAAATAGATCTAGTTAGCGATGTTATTATTGGGACTAAATCTATAACTATTGAAAAGAAGAAGGTGGACGTATGGAATTATTGTGACCTTGACCCTCATAGGATCGAAGGTGCCACTTGCGAATATGAAGAAGATGGAACAGATCCCGGCGGATCTCCAGCAGCATAGGTTATTTTATGACACATAGACACAGACCTAGATTAGTTCAGTTTAGTCGCGGCAAACCTCTTTTCACCGGAAGAAAGATTGAAGAGATGGAAAGAGGTCCTGCTGGAATGTTGGCTTTCACTCCGGCTTGCTGTTGTAATCAGGAATGTTTTCGGACTGTTATATTTGTCAGCATAAGCGTGGCTGGTAATACAGATGGTCCAATAGAGCCTCCAGATAGCCCCCCTATAAGGAAAGGGGCTAAAGTGTTATTTCATTATCATATTTATGATACTGTACCACTTAATTATGAGATTGGTCGAAACTATCATACTGAGGTTTGGGCTATTGAATATTGCTGGACTAAATGGGATCTGAATCCAGCAGATCTACTTAGCCCAGAAGAATCTTATTATGAAGAGCTTTTAGATTGGGCGTGTCTCACAGAAAAGCTTTGGTATTATGGCGCTAGCGACGAAGAAGAGTTGAATTCATTTTTTGCTCCCGGCGGAAAATATTTTGGGGCCGCTATGCCAACTTGCTCTCCTATTATAGAACATTTAGACGACCCTTGGTGCGAAGCTACATACCAAGATATAATCAACGAACACCAAAGCGGATATAATGAACTCACAGACTGTCAGTGGACGGATGAACTTTTATATGGCGGAGAGCAGCGATATCTAGATGGTGGATGTCCTCATTGCACATGCCATTTAAGCTGCTCTGATCCGTGTCCAGACATTACCTATAGAGGTACTGAAAAATGCTCTACTATTTATTTAATAGAAATTAGTGCTAACGGCATATCTGGAGCTGGGCCAACCGAGCCAGCCGACGATGACCCTACCGGTTATAACGGGAAATTTGGAACGGCGACTCTTGTGTGGCACGCCCACGCCTACGATCAGTATCCCGGAACGAATATTGGTAATTATTATCATACTCATTTTTGGGCCGTTGAGATATGCTATGAATGTGCAGATCAGTTTTGTGCAGAGACATCTTTTGAAGAATATTTAAATAACTGGGCTTGTAATTTACAGAAATCTTGGACTGGTTCAACAACCTGTACTTATAACATAGAAATAATACCAGACTATCAACGCAACCCATCTTATCTTCGTGGTATATTAGATGATGAGGTTGATGCCATAACGCAAATAACTTCTCCACCACCCGATACCAATCAAGCTATTGGTCAAGATCTTTATGGTCCAAATTTTGAGACGGATTGTATTAGTGATCAAAATACAGACGGTAGCGCATTTATTAGGGGTGGATAAAATGAAAATAACCAAAAATATTATAATTGATAGTCTTATAAATCGTGATTCTAGTTCTGGTAAATTGAGTAGGAATAATCCAGTAAGAGTATTGTCAGTTAATCCGTCGCCATCTGATCCATCTAGTTTTCCGTTTGAAATATTTAAGAAAGATAACAATTTACAAAGATATAAATTTGATAATAAATCCACAATTGTAACAGCCTCGGATCAGAATTTTGTAAACGGTCTATATCTTTTGGCGTGGACTGCATTAAGCAAAAACCAATCAAGAATCATTTGTTACGATCTTGGAATAACGGATGAATCTTTCAAAAGGAGAATGGAGAATCTTGGAGTAGTATTTGCAAAATGTGAAATGCCTATAAGTAAAATGTATAATGGTTGGCAGACTCTAAACAAACCTTGGTTTATATATGACGCATTAATGAAGTATGAAAATGTTCTATGGTTAGATGCCGACGCTTGGGTTAATTCTAGTCTAGAATATATGCTCGAAGCTACTAAGAATAAACTTTTCATTCCAGATCATGGTGCCATATCTCCACATAATCAGAATAAAAATATTATTTATTCTTATGTTGATCTACCTAAAGTGGAATGGTCTGGTTCTTATTGGCCTTGTGCCGGTATTATGGGTTGGTCTAGAAGACATATAAAAGTGCTTGAAGAATGGATGGATAGACTTTTATTTTTGCAAGAAAGGGGCGTTATAGAGAGCTTAGGGTATTTTGATCAGGGCGCTCTTCAGGACGTTATTGATTGTAATCTTGAAGATGGGGAACTTTGGAACTATATGCGTTTTATGAAGGCTCCGTCTGAGCCTAAGTTTATTTTTATGTTGCCCTATCAAAAGCTAAAAAACTCTAATGGGGGAGCTGGCGGAAATTCTTTTGCAAACATTTATCATGCGGGAGGAAGTTTCAAACCTTGGATAAATTGGTTAGATATGGATTGGCCCTCGCCAATAAATCTTAGTATTGATGTAGATAAAGTTAATAATATTTTAGGAGGAATATAAATGGGATGCGGATGCAGAAAAAAACATAATACCAATCCTGTAAAGAATAAGGTTGCTGATGCTAGCCTTCCCATCGTTGGCTCTTCTCCAGATCCTTATCCGGTGGTAAGAAATTCTATATCCTCAAGTCCTAATTATTATTCTAAATATAGAACTAATGTTTGTGCTTCTTGTGAGTTTAATAAGGGCGGCATATGCGAGAAAATAGCAGAAAGATCAAACTCATATAGGGCGCAGGTGCTTAATGGAGTAACGAGAAAATCTTTAGCTTGCCCGATTGGTAAATGGCCAGCAATTGCTATTGAATGTCCTTTATGTAGTCGTTTAGAGGTTATTCCAGAAAGATACAATATATGCAATCAGTGTAGACAGAAAAAATCTTCGGGCAATATTAGAAACCTAAATGCAAAAAGTAAAAAACATCTATGCTACTTCATGGATGCTGAAGATGGTGGCAGGATAGGGTATCATCTAAATAGAATAATAAGAGAGTCTGATACTTTCGATGGGCAGTCAATATGTTTTTTCACCACTAAAGATCAAGATATAATAGATAGGTATACTCCAGCTTTGGAAAAATATTTTGATAGTATTATTTTTAGTAAGAGAAACATATATGCGATGCTGGGGGAAATGGATATAGATCATCAATATGACGTTATTTGTTTCGCTCACTCTAAAATTTTTAGCGATGTACCAGAAGTTAATAATTTTGTCACGGATGTAATGTACGAAACAGTTTTCCATAACTGGGACGAGATTTACAAAGCTATGGGTAACAAGTATTATTGCGCGGGGGCGTTTCAGGACGACTTTAATGGAAATCAAAACAAATGGTCTTTTTCTGGCGGCTTTTTTTGGGCTAGAGCATTTTATATGGCTAGAAAAAATTGGCACATCGGCGGTGCTGGGGATTTTGGTCAATACCTTGGTAATCACTTCAAGAAAGAGGAGTCCTACTGCACGTTCGGAGATGGGTACAATATACGAACCGCAGACCATAACACTATTATGCTAGATATTGCTGCGGATTTTAAAAAATGGAAACAATAAAAGTCTAACAATTCAATAAAATGTGTATTCATATTTAACTAAAGGAGAAATTATGGCTACAATCGACTTTCAAATTAAATACAACTCAGCTATGGTTGCTGGTACACCAAGCCTGCATGGTTCTGGTGTTGCATTTTTTGGGCCTACTCAAGGTTCGTCTGTACAAATAAATAGTTATCAGGACTCGACTTATATCTCGAATGGTAACGCTACCACTATACAGGGACAGGCAAACAACAACAAGTTCATTGATGGTGTTTATCCAAGTGGAATGTGTACCATAAACTCTACGGGCACCGAGTACACTGTTGGACTGAGTGGCATTAAGAGTATGGAATGTGCTGTTGGTATCAGATTCGGCCATACAAGCGCTGTAAACACTCAGAACTGTCAGCTTAGAGTGTATGATAGAGATAATATTAATTCTCCTGCTAGTGGAGTAAATACCAAGGTTGCAGAAAT
>Ga0099849_1000060_pt1 | contig 39388 bp, 18 predicted proteins | sample CB_VirMetaG_4_FD_78177 | JGI IMG/M metagenome (GOLD analysis project Ga0099849, IMG submission 78177) | Freshwater to marine saline gradient viral communities from Chesapeake Bay - CB_1508_1M Viral MetaG | ecosystem: Environmental > Aquatic > Marine > Coastal | place: USA: Chesapeake Bay... | reverse complement strand
CTCCTCGGTGTCTTAGAACAAGAGATGGGGAAGAAGGAAAGCATTGAGCCTTTCATCTTCTTCTTCGATGATGATAGAGCTTACCACAGCAATGCTGTAGAGATCCTGTTACGTAGTGGATTGTTAGACAGGGGACATGCAGCATGCAGAATGGGTAGCATTATCTATCAGAACCCTTGGGGTGAGGAAAGGATATGTTCTGCAAATATTCGCAAGCCGGAGCAAGTGGATATTCTTCTTGGTTACAGTGGTGTGGCTGTACGACCATCTCATTTCGATGAACGTGTATTCAAACATGAAGTAAAAGATTCTTTCTTCGTAGATGACATACATCTAAGTGGTAACTTGCGTAGAAATGGGGTGAAACTATTTGTCCCACCAGCACCACCAACCAAGTGGCAAATCGACGCAGGGGAAGCAGGTTTCTTAGAGACTGATCCAGCACTAGTAAGTGGGAAGATTAATCCTCTGCAGGCGATAAACCACACCAAATTAGATCATACCTTTAATACTTTGAAACACTTCAAATTGCCTCGGTAGCACAACTGGATAGTGCAACAGCCTTCTAAGCTGTAGGTTGTGGGTTCGAGTCCCGCCCGGGGTACGCGTGTGAGGCGATAACAGCTCAGACGTGTTTCATTCAATTACAGGTAGGGCCGGTGAAACGTCACTGGCCCTTTTTCGCGCTCTTAGCTCAGTGGTTAGAGCAGATGACTCATAATCATCCGGTCGCAGGTTCAAGTCCTGCAGGGCGCACAAAACGATTCCAACATGGACCATCACATCTATCCTGGTTTGAGTATATCAGCTCAGACCCTAATCAAACATGGAGTAATACTCGGAACTGGTGAGCTAGACATCGTAGCAGCAGCATGCTGCGATGAATATGACATCACCATCAAAGAGTTCAAGAGCAGAACCAGACTACGTACACTGGCTGATGCTCGCAAAGTATTCTACTTAATATGTAGAAGAGATTTACACAAGTTTACGTGCAAAAGACTCGGCATGTATACGGGTAGGGATCATTCGACAGTGACTGTTGCAGTGCAGCGTGCAGAAGAACTCACAGAGATTGATCGCTCATTTAGAGTCAAGTACAATCATGCTAAAATGATAGCAAGACAAAGACTAAAACTAAACGGCTATGAATTTGACGGAATGCCAGAAGCTCCGGTCTGAGGTGGAGCTAGTAAGAAGAGACCTCAGTGCATTGAAGAGGCAAATTGTTAGACTAAATATAAGAGTAGTAGAAAATGAAAGAGCGTTTTTGGGAGACACAGATAGACTCCGACATCGGACCCTTGGACATCAAGGTAAAGTATGAGGTTATCCCCGGTCAACATGGGGACTATTACACACCTACCATACATCCTGAAATATCCATACTGGATATTGAAATTAAACCAGAGCAAGCCTTTGATCCCGACATCATTAGGTTCTTGGAAGAAGAAATAGAAGATGAAATACGTGAAAGTCAGCCCGACTGAGATAAGACGAGCTCGTAGAATGATGAAAGAGATCAACAAGCAAGTAACCAAAGGCAAGGCAGTATCAAGAGATGGAGCACAAAGAGAAGCACTCAACAGCTGGGCCCGTAAAGGGTTTAAAGGCAGCATTATTGCTGCTACTGGCTTTGGGAAATCTCGTGTTGCCGTTCTCGCTATTGGTAATAGTCTTGATGAACTGGAAGATACTGAGGCACGGTGCCTAGTTCTTGTACCCACAACACAGTTGCAGGAACAGTTCCCCAAAGAGTTTATCAAGTGGGGCTTCGAGGACTACCTCGACCGCATTGACTTTATGTGCTATCAGTCAGCTCACAAGCTGGAGGGTAAGCACTATCATGTCGTCGTGTGTGATGAGATACACCTGGGCTTGTCACCTGTGTACAGTGAGTTCTTTGAGAAGAACACGTACAATAGGCTGATGTGTCTCACTGCAACTATACCAGAGAACCCTGAGTATCGTACAATGCTAGTCAACCTAGCACCTGTATGCTACAAGATTACTTTGGATGAGGCAGTAAAGGCTGGCTATGTCGCAGAGTATCAGCTTGTGTGCATTGGACTCGAGCTCGATCCTGATGAAAGGGAAGAGTATAACAAGCATCAGAAGATGTTCGTCAAGATGAAGATGGCACTGGGTGGTCACGATGCATGGACAAAAGCCAGTGGTATTCTAGCTGGTACAATCAAGGGTAACGTAGGCGCAGCTGCACAGTACATGAATGCTGTACGTGGTAGGCGTAAGGTTATCCAAGAGGCTAGCAGTAAACTTAACGGTGCACGAGAAGTTGCTGACTTCTACGACAAGGAGAAGATCCTAACCTTCGGTGGCACAAACAAGTTTGCAGATGCTACAGCTCAGAGATTGGGTGGTGAGAGCTATCACTCTGGTAAGACTAAGAAGCAGAGGGAGGACATGTTGTCTCGATTTGCTAGTGGAGAGCTAAGAATCCTGTGTTCTACAAAAGCTCTGAACCAAGGCACTGACGTCCCTGATGTTGGTGTTGGTATCATCGTAGGCTTGGACAGCAAGTCCTTGCCTTTGATACAACGTATGGGACGAATCATTCGTAAGGATGGGGACAAGGTCGGTAAGATCTTCATCTTCTACATGATCGATTCGCAGGAAGAGAAATGGCTAAAAGAAGCCACTAAGAAAATAACTAATGTTCAAAAGGGTGAAGACCTACAATACTATCTAAAATGAAAGCAAAAACCATTGCACCTTATGACGATCATATGGACTATATGATCATGAGCACTCTTGTCAACAGAGGCAAGACAACTCAACACGAAGCAACTCTGCAGGTCCAAAGGCGGATCAAGCAAGAGTACAGGATTCTGCTCACTCCTCATCAAATCAAGGGCAGATACTACACATTGTTGAGCCGTGGGTACCAGACACCCACACCACCCAAGTCTGTCAAGCCTAAGACTTCTAAAGCTGAGGTAATCAGTTACCAAAAGAAGGAGGCTACGACGGTATCTGATGTCATTACCATGAACGTCAGAGGGGTGGAGATAACTATGGTGTTTAAATAATTGGTATGATTGTAGAGATCAACACAGAAACTCTCAAGGAATTTGGGATAACAGCTGATGATTTCTTATATTTGTACCTCTTGCATGCCACAAGTTATGATTGTCTAGAAGAGTTATCTCTAAATCCAGACACCGAATCCCTGCAAACCAAGGGCCTACTTAAGTTGGGGGAGGAGCTGCGAGACCACACAGTACGACAAGGATTTCTGGATATATTCCAGACTTCGTTTGATCAGATGTGGTCCGAGCTTCTCTCCCACTTTCCTCTCAAGGTCTACAATCAAGGGCATATGCGGGTGTTGAGGGCTAAAGATGCCAACGCTAGAGCAAACGCCAAGCCTAAGCTGAAGTATGAGAAGATTGTGGGGTCGGATACGCAGAAGCACAAGTTTATAATCAAATGTTTGATAAATGAGCTTGAGCTGCGTAAGTCGACCAACACTCTCGGCTACATGCAGCAGCTACAGACTTGGGTGAATAACTACACATGGGAGAAGTATGAAGATGTAGAAGATGAGCAATCCTCCCAAGGGCGCAACACGCGCCAACTATGAGATAACGGACATACCCCAACTCCGTCACATTTCTAAGTCAGTCGAGCGATCTATCATGGATGTCCAGAAAGGCATACGTGGTAACAGGTTGGTGTATCCCACTAACTGGGCAAGACTGAACAAGAACTTGATGGGTGGGCTACAACCCGGCAAGATGTACGTCATTGCTGGGCGTCCTGGTGTAGGTAAATCTGCGTTCTCAAACCAGTTGATCTTTGATCTCCTGGACAAGAACACAGACAAGAATGTAGTTGTACTCTACTGGAGCTTTGAGATGCCGGGTGAGCAGCAGATACTGCGTGCTGGCTCGAAAGACACAAAGCTACAGACGTTCGAATTGTTGTCAGTTGAAGCTAAGCTGACACAGGATAAGTACAACTTGTATGTGCAAGCAGTACAGAAGTACAAGGATTACCCTATTTACTTCTGTTCTATCCCGCAGGATATGGAGAAGGTGAAGAACATCAACGAACAGGTGTTCCATCGTTACCCATCTGCAACAATCGTCAATCTAATTGACCACTCTCGTTTGGTACTCGGTAGTGCTGAGACAGAACTACAACGACTCAATGTTTTGTCGAAGGCATGCATGTGGATGCAGGCTCGTATGACCTGTATCAATATACTGCTGTCTCAGCTGAACCGTAACATCGAGCAAGAATATCGTGCTAAGCAACAGTACCAGCCAATGCTCACAGATTTATTTGGGGGTGATTCCATAGGTCAGGACGCACATGTCGTGATGATGCTGCAAAGACCTTACGATCTATATGGGATTACTGACAAATACTGTGGTGAGGACCCTGTGGGTCTCATGGCTGTGCACATCGAGAAGAACCGTGATGGTTTGCTCGGTATGATACCATTCGAAACAGATCTATCAACATTCACAATCAATGAGCGAACTAGTACTTCCAAAACAGGTGGTTAAAGCTGCCCGCAAATCACCTAAGAACATGATTATCTATGGTCCACCGAAGATCGGTAAGACCACAGCTTTGTCCCAGCTTGAGAACTGTCTCATCATTGACCTGGAGGACGGGTCAGATATGGTGGACGCACTCAAGATCAAAGTCAACTCCCTCGCTGAGTTGGCTCAGGTCGGGAAAGCTATTATTAGCGAGGGAAAGCCGTACAAGTATATTGCTATCGACACTATTACCCAACTGGAAGTGTGGTGTGAGCAGGATGCAAAGCAAATGTATCAAGCCACACCCATGGGTAAGAACTTCGACAAGGACAATAAAGGTTTGTCTGTACTCACACTGCCCAATGGTGCAGGCTACAACTACTTGCGACAGTCTTTCCAAAAATGGTTCCGTAACCTCAACAAGCTGGCTGATCACGTCATCTTCGTTGGTCACTTGAAAGACAAGTACCTCACGAAGAACGGGAAAGAAGTCAAGGCTAATGACCTGTCCTTGACTGGTAAGCTCCGTGAGATTGCATGTGCAAACTCTGACGCTATCGGCTATGTGTACAGGGGTGAGGGAGCCACAAAGATATCGTTCGATTCTACGAACGACGACACGGCAGGTTCACGCTGTGAGCATCTACGAGGACTTGATGCTGAGCTGGACTGGACGAAAATTTTCATCGATTAAACACAACAACATGTCTTTTGACGCAAGAGTAGAAGCTACCCCAGAAGTAGTGCAAGAAGAAACACCACAGGTGTTGACTATCTCTCAGCTCATCCGCCACATCAAGGATGATGGCATGAGCCGTGATGATATTCGTAAGAAGTACGGTATGACTATCGCTGAGGCGAAGGAGATTTTCTCTCACCCAAAGCTGAAGGGTATCCGTATCAAGAGACAACGAGTGATGCGCATTCAACTCGTTGATGACACCGCCTCACAGCAAATGACATTGCAGCAAGGCATTGCGCAAGCAGATCCACACGAAGACAACCAAGACGAAATCAAAGACTAATGGCTATTGCATCTAATGATTCCAGCATAGAAGTTGGAGGTGGGGGTATACCCCTGTACTGTGGCGTTGCTACAGTAAACGTTATCGCTGTAAACCCCACACTCGGTGAGCTGCACTCACTTGGCATCAATGTCAAGAGCGAGCAGAACTACACTGGTATTCTGATGGGGGAACGAGCACTCAACAAGCTGACCTTCTGGGTTCGCAACGCTGAGCATGAGTTCACTACACGCTTTGACATACTTGTTCAACCTGAAGAACGTCCCGAGTCTCGCACTGGTAAGTACCAGTGGATCAACAAGTTTGGTCAGACAGCATGGGGCACAGAGAACCCATCTACTCAGTATGAGTGGTTCAAGAACGAGGGTGTCCGTCGCTCCTATGTGGGTGAGGAGATGCTCATAGATTTCATGCGTGCATGGGCTAACGTCGGTCGTGATGGTGAGTGTGCCATCGATGACATCGCAGCTGTGACTAGCGGTGATGTGACTGAGCTCAAGCAGTATGTAAGCTCTCTCAAGGAGAACCGCTTGCGTCTCTTGATGGGTGTCAAGGATGACAAGTATCAGACTGTATACACCAAGCACTTTGGTCGTGAGAAGCCACGTCGTGATGACTTGTTTATCAAGGCACTCAACGAGGACTATGGTGACTTCCGTGCAGAGTATGATCCTAACGATCTGACTCTCAAGAAGTGGGAACCTGGTGTTGTTCAGCCTAACGATACTGCAGCATCGACTGAGTCTGCTGAAGCTGATGTAGCTGCTGACTGGATATAAGATAAGGGGCCAGGCTGTATCTTTATAGTCTGGCCCTAACTTATCATGATCGAAGCACGCAAGAGTGACGTATACCTAAGTAGAGATAACGTACTTGAAAAAGTCTCTGAGTATCAGATATTTAAGTACTTTTGTAGAAACTTCAAAGAGATAGGTGTAAAGTTTCGTAGTGATCTTCGAGACGACAAGTCCCCCACAGTTGACATCTCCCTTATTGGGCAGAGGTTATTGTACAAGGACTTCGGTCACCCAGATCATACGTTCGATTGCTTTGCATATGTCGGTTACAAATACAATTTAGATTTCTATGGAACACTTATACACATTGATGGCTGTTTTGGGTTGGGTCTCTATACTGGTGTACGTGTTGGGCGGCCTGTACGAAAGGTGGAGCCACAAGTACGAGCAAAAACAAAAGCAGAAATCCGAGTCAGAGTAAGGGACTGGGACAGCAGAGATGCGGCCTACTGGAAACAGTTTGGTATCAGTAAAAAATTATTACGTATCTTTGATGTTCAACCCATTACACATGTCTGGATTAATGAACAACGTTTTTCGTGCAATAGTATCAGCTATCGTTACCGCTTTGACTGCGGTTATAAGATTTACCGTCCGCTTGAAGGAGATTTTAAATGGTTTTCTAACGTGGGGATGGAATGTCTTCAAGGCTATCGGCAGCTACCTGAACGTGGTGAGACTTTGGTTCTCACAAGTTCCCTCAAGGATGTCATGTGTCTGGCGGTGCTTGACTACCCATCCATTGCTTTACAATCAGAGATGCTTGTGCCAAGTGAAGGCACCATCGAAGAAGCGCAAGCGCGTTTCAAAAAAGTAATCGTCCTCTACGACAACGACTTTGACAATCCTCGTAACCCTGGCCAGACAATGGCCGTTAAGATCTGCGAGAAGTACGGACTTGACAATCTTGTCATACCTTCGTATTATAGGTCCAAGGATATCTCGGATCTAATAAAGGATCACGGGTTACAAGAAGCAAAAAATGTCATCGAGAGGAAAGAGAACAGGCGCACGTACATCAAGAAAGAAAGTACGGAACGCCAAGAGTAAAGAAGTAGACGGTATCAAGTTTAGGTCTCAGCTAGAGGCCCACTGCTACAGGCAACTTAGAGATGCTGGTATCAAGTCAGACTATGAGAAGAAGAAGTATGTTCTCATGGAAGGCTTTCACTACAGCAACGAGTCCTATGAGGACAATGGTAAGACAGGATTCCAGGACAAACAGAAATACAAAGTCCGGGATATTACTTACACTCCTGACTTCGTCGACCCACAAGGTCGATGGGTGATAGAGTGTAAAGGCTATGCGAATGAACGCTTCCCACTCAAGTGGAAGATGTTCAAGAAACTGCTGATGGAACAGGATGATCCTCCTGTACTCTTCGTTCCGAGGAACCAGAAGCAGAACATCGAAACAGTAAACAAAATTCTAGAACTGATAGCCCCTACTAAATAGGGGCTATTTTATTATGAGCATCAAGACAATTGGTAAGGCAGTGCAGAGTAGCTCGGCTGGCTTACAGAAGCGGATCAACAAGTCCGCTGAGAAACTTGTCTTTGACGTTCTTCAATCCTCACAATACTCTACACCGATACCTTCAACCGTACGTGAGCTGGTGACCAACGCCTGCGATTCACAACGTGAGAAAGAGATTGCGTTGGAGATATTGTCTGGCAAGAAGAAGGTCGAGGACTACTACATCACCAGAGATGATGATGAATATGTTGACTCTAACTTCACACCAGAGTACTATGATCCTGAGTATCTTTGCGCCGATAACAACAGAGTTATCGTTAGATACAAAGAGAATGACGGTACTGGCTTTTGTGATGTTTTTAGCGTTACTGACTACGGCGTGGGTATCGGCGAGTCTAGACTCGAAGGATACCTCGAACTGGGATTCTCAACTAAGAGAAACACAGCGGAGAACTTCGGAGCGTTCGGGCTCGGAGCCAAAGTCCCGCTCTCGACGGGCGTCGACTTCTACACTGTAGAGACAGCACACAACGGGAAGCTGTTCAAGATGAACTGCTATGCCTACAAAACAGACTTCCTAATTGGGAAGTTCACTGCTGCAGGTCATATCACACTGAGTGATGGGACCAAGGTTAACTACATAAATACAAGCGAACCCAACTTCACTAAGATATCCTTCGGTGTCAAGCGGCACAACCGCCAGAAGTTTATCGATGCAGTGCAGGATCAACTGAACTACATCGACAACGTTGACATGAAGTATGTCTATGAAGATGGACATGAGATGGATAAGAGTGTTCGGAGTGAAGTCCTCTACAACTCCGACAACTTGATCATCTCTGACACTTGGGCTTGGAGAAGGCCTCACATTGTCATGGTTAAATCCCAAGGAGCCACTACGGGAATTAACTATGGGTATGTGGACTTCAAAGAGCTTGAGATGGAGCAGCTATGGGGTGCAGTGGCAATCAAATGCCCAGCACGTCAGGCTTATCTAAATGATGAGGGTAACGAGGTCGTCATTCAGGATGGCGTCGAAGTTACTCCATCGCGTGAGAAAGTAATATGGAATGAGCACACTAAGAAATACATTCAAGGCGCTATTGAGAGGGCAGCTCAAGACGCAGCGAATGTGATTAGTGAGCAGTTAGACGAAGATGATTTTCTTACCTGGGTTAAGAAGTGCAGTGAGGTGATCTACAAGAACACCGGTAACGACAGTGTACTTCGACAGCTGGGTGAGATGGTAGACAAAGAGAATATCAAACCTAAGTACAGCGACACTGGTATAACCTTTGCCTCTCCTGGAGGCATCCTGAAAGGTTACAAGGTTCGCAACGTAAGCAGGATTTACAGTAAAGGAAACTATGAATTACGAAGAGAAGAAGTAGGATGGGGCCAAGTCAATTGGGACAACCTGTACTTCGTCCAAGGTAACCCTTCGGCCAATAAGGACCTGTACCTTTTGCAGGAGGGAACCCTTACTCTCATTACAGAACATCACCCAACGAATACTTACAACGATCCTAAAGTACAAGCGAAGATTGACTCCATCAATCTCTCTCGAGTTGCTAACTGGGAGTTGTTTAAGGATTCGCCGCTGGTGAAGTTCAACTATGACGAGATAGAAGTACCGGCCGATTTCAACAAGGTTCTAGAAAAGCAGGAAGAAGTTGAAGGTCTGAAGAACAGATACCGCTTCATGACACCAGAGGAAAGACGTAATGTAGCTAACGAGGTAGTACTCTACACGCTACGACGTCCGTACGCTGGTGATAAGAAGTGGTGTAACGATATTTCAGATTGGACATGGGACAAAGTGGAAGCACCACTGCAGTTGATTCAGAACACTGACATAGAAACGTACTATGGTACCAGTGAAGACGAGTCTATGCTGCAGCTGGCTGCTACTATCTGCGCCCCCACAGTTCCTAGCTGGCAAGATGTGTATCCTACACTATCCATGTACCACCCGTATGCAAACACGGATACTCAAGTGGCTAACGAGAACCCTGTGTTCACAGAGTTCAGGCCACATAGGTTCCGCAATGATCATAACGGTAGTTGGATGAGTCAGGTAGACACAGAACCCACCAAGGTTACAGACATACAACTGTTCAAAGTATCAGGTGCATTGTCTAAGAAGATGGTTGGGGATAACGTTAAGCACATCAGTGAATTCTTTTCCGTCCTACATGAAAACAAATGGAGTATGCACAGTAAAGTTCGAGAGTGGGCAACAGGATGTATGTTGCCTCATGTACCCAACTGGTTTGAAAAGTTGAAAGAAGTCGATCCTAAGTACAAAGATGTGCTGGATAAGCTTCGGCCGTATGACAAGTACCGTCACCACAGTAGATACTGGAATCACAACGATGATGAATTCAAAGAGATCATTGATCTCATGAAGAAGATGCACCAGCTGCAGTCCTTCATGCTAGATGATCACGATGATGAAGCCGTTGCCCAGAAGTCTATGGAGCTGTTTAAGGTGGCGGATGCAGATTGTACGATTGCTGACGCTGACATCCACATACTCGGTCAGTACTTGGACGAGTTCCTTGAGCCACTATATCCACTCTTCGAACGTATCAACTTCCCTTACCGCAGTGAGAATAACGACTGTGATAAGTTCTGGAAGGAGATCCGTGCGTACCTTGAACTGAAAGACAGACACAATTTTGAACCACCATTATGATATCTATTAATGTTATAGGTGACATGATATCCGGTAGCTACGGCAACACCCCGTTCTCTCGTTCATTCGAGAAGGATATCTATGAGCAGATGTTGGAGCTTGCTGACAAAGCAGACAATGTTGCTACGGTGGAAGAATACAATGATGTGCTCGCTGAGTTCGCATTGTTAACTACAGAGGATCTTACTACAAGACGTCACGTTGCAGATGTTGCAGGTGATATATTCTTGAGTAAGGATTCCGCTGGTAGGTATTTCCTAGAGTATGAAGATGGTGATGTCATCAATACCCCACTACCTGAGTCCCTGGTCAACAGGATGCTTGACTCATTTGACAGCGGTATTGAGACAACACCACTCGTCAAGCTCTGGCTGAGATGGCTACGTAATCCTATACTTCGCAAGAAGACAAAGAAGGGTAAAGGTGAAGAGTTCACCAAGCGCTTCTTTGAATTTATCGACATGAAGTACGTGCACCCTGCACTCCGTCTGGAGTATATGGAGGAGCATGGACTGAGTGAAGAGCTCGCTACAGAGCGAGCAACCATGTACCAAGTGAAGATCACCAAAGAGGGTCTGGTCAATGCTTTCAAGGTCTCGAAAGAGATCATGACTAAGTATGACACTGAGACTGGGGAAGAAGTTCCTCGCTATCAGCGGACCTTCAATCCTGACACAGGTGAGATCGATAGTGAGGGACTCCCCGAACACGTGGAGGACAGACTCTTCGAACCTGCTGTCTGGAGTAGCGGTGATAAGTTCTACTGTGAGGGTGCCAACGGCTACTCTGACCCACAGTACTTCATCAAGGTTGGTTGTGTACACAGACTCCCATCATGGGATATGGTAGACACTGACGATGATAGAAGCTGTGTGAAGGGTCTCCACGTTGGTGGTCTCAAGTATATCGCTTGGTACTCTGGAGAGATTCACAATGTGTTTATCGATCCTATGCATGTTGGTGCCGTCCCTGATTCTCAGGACGGAGCTATTCGTTGTCTGCAGTACTTCGTACACTCTAGCTTGGCTGGTGTGAACGGTAGTATGTATCACTCCTCTACCTATGCTGCTCTTACAGATGAGCAGTGGGAAGAGATGAAGGATGAGATAATAGATAAGCATACCGGCAGAATAGAGAAAGTTAGACAGCTATAATGAGTAGCGTCGAACGACTTCCGCCCGATGGGAACATATGTCTCATCGATGCAGACTCTCTGTTGTACTATGAGATGGATAAGCCTACGTATGAGGAAGCAATCTATGGATTGGATACTCGTATCAAGCAGATCCTTGACGCGTGCAACACTACATTGTATGACGGGTACTTCACATCAGGCCGATGCTTTCGGTATGATGTGGACCCCGGATACAAAGGGAACAGAAAGAATGGTAGACCTAAACCCCCAATCTTTTATGCTATGAAAGAGTACCTCATCCAGAGGTATGGCTTCTGGTATATGAAGCAATTGGAGGCAGACGATCTCGTGAGTTACTATTCATACAGTGATAATCGATCTACCATCGTATGTTCTCCTGATAAGGATGTGCTTGGCCAGTGTCTGGGCATGCACTACAACTATCAGAAGGGAGAGTTCTGGCACACGACCCCTGCAGAAGCTAACAAGTTTTTGTGGAAGCAGGTGCTTATGGGCGACAGCACAGATAACATCAAGGGTCTACCTGGTGTTGGGGAAAAGACATCAGACAACTGGCTAAAGAATCGAACGAAAGACTTCGAGGGCTTTGCCGTAAAGCAGTATGTCGAAAAGTTTGGTATGGTGAAAGGACTCATGGAGTTTCACAAAACATTCAGGCTTGTCTATCTATTGAAGACAGACGAGGATGTGTGGCGTGAGACTGAGCTAGAGCTACCTCCACTAGATGTTAAACAAGTAAAGCCCCAAGACAATGGTGACCTGTGGTAAAATCAAGCTGACCCCTATCAGTGGAAGAACCGTTCGGCTGTCAGGTGATCTCACCAAGTGTAAGACTAAGAAGGATGACAACAAGAAGATCGTCTCTATCAATTGTGAGTATGATGATTGTGACATGACTATCAAGGTTGGGCAAACAGTCAGGCCAAAACCCAAGCACCCACATCGTGTGAATGTGATTGCAGCTGGGCGTACGGCTACAGAGATTGTATGCTACGACCTCATGATAGCAGAGGTGAACACCACCAGTGTGTTTGCTCTCCCCTTCATGGGCGGCAATAGAAAGCTGTTCATGTGGGATTCACAATTCGTCAATGCTTTCATTGGTACACCTGAGGACGAGAACTGTATTTGTCTTTTGTATCGATACTCTGGGGACTCCATGTTCCTGAAGTTCGAGTCTGCGCTTTGCGCATTCAGAAACTTTCGTCGCAGGTATGACCCAAACCCATACCATGTGATGTTTGTATTTGACGTGCCCAAGAGCTGTCAAGCATCGTTTGAACACTATGTCAACGGCAGATACTCTGAGATAGATGACTTGTGGAAGCTCAAGATACTTGAGTTCCATGGGTTTGATATCGATGGGCATACAGGCAAGATTCTCTTTCAGTCGGATAGCTTGCGCTACGAGCTTGAGGATAAGCTCGACGTAACCCTCCCACCAGATAGTGAACTGTATGATAAACCTAATCCAGAGAAAGAGATATTTAATCCTGAATACTACGATATAGAATTAAGTGTACTAAAATGAATGATAAGTTGAAGAACAAGCTTGGGGACTGGTGGCCGGTCCTCAAGCCCATCTTTGACTCACAGAAGTTTATGGCTCTGCGTGACGCTCTTAAGCAGGAATACAGTTCAGGTCAAGTTTACCCCTCTCCGGGTAACGTATTCCGTGCTTTTGAGCTCACGCAGTTTCATGACTTGCGTGTAGTCATACTAGGTCAGGACCCATATCACAATGGGATCGCCACTGGTCTAGCGTTTGCAACTAACAATGGGAAGATGTCTCCCAGTCTAAGGAATATTGTCAGGGAATTGCATGACAGCTACTATGTAGATGTCAAGGATGACTTTGACACAAGCCTCGAGCACTGGGCGAAGCAGGGTGTGCTCCTCATCAATACGTCACTGACTGTGCGTAAGGGGCAGCCTAATTCTCACAAGAAGATATGGGATGGGTTTACTCTTCAGGTAATCAAACGCATCATTGCCAACCACAAGAACGTTGTGTTCGTAGCGTGGGGTAAGGATGCTGCTGACCTGATGACCAAAGCCTATGTCAAGCACGAAGAACCTATCATGTCCCTCTTCCCTGAGGAGTGTGAGACGTCACACTATCTGTTGACTGCACCGCATCCTGCGGCTGAAGCATACTCAGGTGGTAAGGCAGGGTTCTTTGGGTGCGACCACTTTGTCAAGATCAATAAACATCTTGAGAAGTCCATAGATTTCTTTAACGCTATACCAGAACAAGTTTAAAAAAGGGGGCCTTACGGTCCCCCTTTTACTGGCCCTTCAGACGAAGGTGAACTCAATTGTGATCGCTGCTCTCCTGAGGTCTGGGAACAATGTCCTGATTTCCTCATCTATTGCAGGCTGCAAGAAGTGGTGTATGACCGCTTCTTCGCTGGTCTCTGTAGAAGTGCGCTGCTTACCCGCGTCATCCATACCAGCATCGATATGCAGAAATCTCAGATCCTTAGAACATACTACTTTAACGACTTGCTTTTTCATGACTTGTACAATATATGGTGGTATCCTCAGTGATAGGGGGCTGAAGGGATAACATGTGGAGAAAATCCTGCATGTCTATTTCACCATTATTGTTAAAGTCAAACTGCGCCATGTCTGATCCGGGTGTGATAGGATTACCAAACCCCATCAGCAGCAGCAGAAAGTTCATGATGTAGTTGCTCCAGTTCATACTCTGCATACGAGCACGAACCGATAAGGTTACTCTAACTGGTAGAATTTTGCAGCCTCTGCTGGATCGAGTGACTTGAATGTACCAGCCGCACCTGGGAATATATCCAGGAACTCTTTCACCCACTTCTTGTCACCCTTCTGGAATCTACCTGACCTACGCTGGTAGAACACATCTGCTTCGTTGTCTGCACCCAGGTAGTACAATCCTAAGTTCTTTGTTGCCCCGAACAACTGCCACCAGTTCTTGATCGGTGTAGAGACAGCTGAGGGTGAGCTCAGTATTCTAGCAAATTCAATTGGGTTAGTGTACGCTCTCATCTCTGAGTGCAGGCGGAGTCCTTGGTATGCCAGGAAGTCTGCTACGTACGAATCCATATCGTCATCGTCAAGCATGCTACCCATCAGTGTACCCAACAAACCCAGCATCCACACAAAGCCTTGCTCGTGCATGAACCTCGCCATGTTCTGCTTCTCTGTCTGAGTCATGCCGGCATACACGCTACGGAGATCGGACTTGTTGTGCCAAGCGTTGGACATGACGTTGAAGAACGTTTGGTAGTAACCTTCTATGACCTGCCCACTCTCTATGTCTGTGTGTATACCACCACTACCAAAACCAAATCTCTTACGGTACCCAGGTACAAAGTAGTTGCGGAAGAACATCAGCATCCTACCCATGGCATGTCTGTTGACCAGTGGCTTGTCCACGTTACCCTTGAGCTGGTTGGTCTTCTTGTTCAGACCATGCAGCCTACCAATGAACTCTGACTTGCTCCACTTCCTCCCATTCAGTTTAGCAACACGCTTGTCCAAGTTGTACTGGCCGTTCTCTCCCTTTACAAACAAGTCCCACATGTCAGCAGGCTTACCATTTTTGTTGAGTATAACGTTACCGTTCTTGTCTTGGAACTTACCCTTATAGGATCTACCCAAAGCCAAGAGTCTCTCGGCTGTAGTCTGGAACTCTGCTGCGTGCTGCAAGACAAATGCACTATCCAAGTTCATCTTCTTCTTGAGTGCTGACCCTGCCTCTGTACCAAACTGACCACCAAACTCCTGCAGAGCATCTGCCCACTCCATGAGTGCTACCAGTTTGTTGTCTGTAGCAAATGGTCTAGTAACTCCTTCAGCTAATGCACCCAGCCCATTCCCGGAACGATAGGTCTTACCCCTAGCCCAGAGCAAGTCCTGCCTGCTGTAGTATTGTCCAGCCCATGCCTCTGATGCATTCATTGTGCTATCAAGTATGATCTGGTTACCAGCTTGTATCCAGTTACCTGCTAGAGCAGTGACAGCTGTAACGGTACCTGCAAACTGGGACAGCTTGTTACTGTCCAACTTACCTGTAATGGTAGCTATCACATCGTCCTTACGTATCATGGACTGCCCGTAGAATACGTTGTCCACGAACGACTCGAACTGCTTGAATGCATTGCTGTTCCGAGCACCCTGCCTGTCAACCATATCTATCCCAGCCTTCTTAGCTACAGCATCCTTCAGGTAATCACCTGTAGTGGCCATCTCCAATTGAGACCTGCTGATCATGGCAGCACGAGTCAAGTTCACCACACCAGTCAGCTCAGACTTTGCTTTGTATCTGTGAGCCATGTCTGCAAACTTGATGATGCTGTTAGTGATGTCCTTGGACACCAATGCTGCAGGTATGTAGTTCACATAGTACTGAGGTATCATCTTCAACGGCTCACCGTTGGCTCTTCTCAGTTCACCAAACTCTGTGTCTGTCTCCTGTGCTGTGAAGGTATCACCCAACATGTTCTTTGCAGAGTCCTTGAATCCTTTCTCTCTGTACGAGTCGTAGCTTGACTTACGTACACTTGGGAATACGAATGACACATCACTGAACTGATCTTTGAGCAGAGGGTTTCTACCGATCATTCTCTGAGTATCGTGGTACACCTCCAGCAACAACTCCATGTATTGCTTAGCCTCGATTGGCATGTTGGTGTATTTCTTGTTTTCGTACTCGCTCATCTTAGGCCTAGCAAGATTACCGATGTAGACTTTCTTGCCTTGATATCTCCTGACGCTGTTACGCAGTGTGCTGGTTATATCGTTGATCTCTATACTGAGTGCCTGCCTCTCAACTGGACTAGTGTTGGGATCATTGATCTGCTGGAAGAGAGCAACTCTTCTACGTACAAGATCTGCCTCCACCAGTTCTGCACCGTCTATCTTCTCTGTGTTCTCGTAGTACCACTGGGCTGTAGCTTCTAGATATGCTCTCCCTTCAGCACCCTCGAAGTATTCGTCGAGGAGTGTGGGGTCTGTTGGGTAGTTGTACTTTTCTCTGAAAGACTCGTAAGCTCTACTCCTGTTCTTGTAGAACTTGTTCATGTCCTCTTGCTGTACAAACTGTACGACTTCTTTCAACTCAGATGTCTTTGTCTCTGGGTTGTAGATAGGACGCATCACTGTCTCGTATATGTCCTCGTACAACTTGTCGGGTCTGTCTTGTCCTACCCCTTTCCAGTTAACGAAGTTCTTGAATGCATCACGCAGCTTGTACTTGACTGCTATGGTATCGTCATTAGATTGAACCAGCTTATCTCTGACTGCTGCAGCCACCAACTTGGTGATGGTGTCACTGCTGTATACTGCAGGGTCTGTCCACAGAGAGAACCAGCTGACCTTGTTATGTGTTTCACGCAACTCGTTCTCAATCTCCTCTACCCCGATTCTCTTCTCCTCCAACTGCTTGATATTCAGCTCAGTAACTGCTCTTCTACCTTTGGTTCTAGCCTTGAGGAATCTCTTGTCGAGTCTGCTCAAACCTGAAGTGAGGAAGATGCCCTTTTCCATGTTGTCCTTCAGGTTCTTGATCTGAGAGTTCAACTGTTCGTTTATCTCGATGGGGGCAAATGAATGCAGTGTTCTCGCCAACACTGGGATGGCTGTGTCCAAGTACTCGTTGTTCACAGCACGCATGCTGCTCACTGCTTCCTGCAGTTTAGCCAACAGGAATGTTCTCTCAGCTTCGGTACCTACTACTCCCTCCCTCAGCAACTTTGTTTCAAGCAATGCAAGCACAGACTTCTTGTCGTCCTGGTTGTAGAATGCATCGATCGACTCCTTGAGCTCAGAGATATCTCTAAGTGTCTGCATCTTCTCTTTGTCAGACATCTGATCCACCCTGTCAACATCCTTCTCGATGCGTGCTATCAATGAGTTACCTGCCTTGGCTACGGTAGCTACATAGTCTACAAAGTCAAAGTAGTCACTTACCTTCTGGTGCTTATCTCTTACCTTTCTGAGGTTACGTTGCAACACCTTCAAGTCAGCTATCTGCTTTCTAGTTCTGTCGCTCTCTGGTATTCTACTTATCCTCCCAATCTCATACTCCAAGTTGGTGATGATACGGTCTGTGAGTATGTCAGCATTTTCTCTGACGTCCCCGTTCTCCTCTTCTAGTTCAGACTGTTCATCTCCCTGCTCGTTATCCTTATTCGGATTGTTGAGAGCATTGCTGTTAGCATCATTTGAGTCTAGCAAGTTGAAGTCCCCGGGCAGTATGGTCATGCGTGTAAGCACGCTGTTGTCCACCCTGACTCTGTTCAGCTTCCCCAAGCTGTCTGTCAAGAAGAGTGGCTTGCCTCCTCGAAACACATCAACCGTCATTCTGTTGATGGCATTGATAACTTTCATTGAGTCCTCTGCAGCATCTGATAGTGTAACATAGCTACCTATGCCTTCATCGAACTCTACCATCCCAGACTCAGCGAACTTCTCCATTAACTGAAGAGGGGTTCTCGATCCAGGATCTGTCTCCTCAATGTAGTTGAGCATACTGTCCAGCTCAGGAGCACTTACTCCATTGAAATCATACTTACACGCCATTATTCACACTTTTTTTGTATGGACATTACCTGCTTCATTTCCTCGAAGTCATCTATCGCTTTCTCTGTCTGTGCATTCAACATCTCTACAGCATAACCTGCCATAGATTTTGCACCGGTTCTGGTAACGTCCTTGTTTGCTTGTGCAGTTATGATACTGCTGGTTCCTGAGGTTGTCCCACTCTCATCACGCAAGTTAACCTCAAACAACTTACCATTGATACTCTTCTGTTGTACAGGCTCCCAGGTGTACTTGCTCTTTCTCTGCAGCAGGGTATACCTGTCAGTTTTCTTTGACCCTATGTTGCGCACCTTGATGAACACTGGGTATGCATCTGGGTTTTTCTTTGCACTGAACGTACCGTCAGCGTTCTTCTTGAACATACCCTTGAGCTTCTTGGTGTCGTACCCAACAGTCTGAACCAAGTCTCTACCATCAACTGTGGAGAGTCCGTAGGTTCTCATGTACTCGAACAAGAATGGGTCGAAGTACTGTGGGTTGTTCTGAGCTCTGCTCATCTGACGTCTGACGAACTCTGCAGCTGTAGGGAACAGCGGTGTACCGTTCTGATCCTTGAGCTCAGAGCGTCTCTTTGTCATGAAGTACTCTACAGGTATGCTGTCGAAGTACGAACCGAACGTAGGAGATGCACCAGTTCTAACCAGTGAGTTCAAGATGAGGTCCTCAGCAAACTCCTTGATGGCTGTCTGCAGCTTTGGGTCAGAGGTATACTTCCTTGGATTCTCCAAGAGTTCCTGGAAGTCCCTCTTCATCAGGTTACGCATGTCCGTAGACTTGTCGTCTATGTTGTTCATCTCAACACCAAACGTTCTGCTCTTCTTTGTGGTCTTCACTGACGCTATCCTGGAGATTACGTAGTTGTCTTGCAGTCTAGGTACAGCTCTTCTGAGCCTAGCAGCTTTGGCTGCTATGTTGGTTCTCTTGTCCAGGAATAGCTCCTTCGCTCTCTCGGTTGTAAGCATATCAGCAAACGGATTGATGTCTGTCTGCTTCCCGTTGATGCTCACAAACTCTGGTCTGGTCATCATCCAGTAGAACGCTGCACGGTTGACTGCTCTGTGCTGGGCAGCACTAAAGTCTCTTGTACCTACAGCTTCCATCACCCTCGTCTTGAAGTTGTTCATAGACTGGCTAGATGAACCAAAGTAGTTGTTGGAGAGGGACAGTACTTCGGTTATCAAGTTGTAGTACGACTGTGATATACCGAACTGGTTGTCCACCAAGAACTGTTGTACAGCACCCATGCTGATGATGGGGCTTGTATTCTTAGAATACTTCTGCAGCTTGCCAAGGTATCCTTGTATCTCCCCTATCTCACCCAACCCATCCAGGGTATCAGGTGCAATGATCTCGTAGAACTCTTGCAGTTCTTCACCCCTCATCAGACCGATTGCAAAGTTGTTGAACAGCTTGTTCTCGAGTTCTTTGGCCTCGCCTTGCAGCCCCTTTTTACCAGCTCGGCGTGCACTCTGCAACACACTGAGTACATCGTCCTTTGTGAAACTCTGTATACGAGTCTTAGCTTTCATCTGCTTCTGGTCCATGAAGCTGATACCCATCTCCTTCAATGCCATCTTTACACTGAGAGGTCCTGTCTCACTACCGATACCCTTACGCAGTTCCACAAACTTGAGGACTGATGGTATGTTCATGAGTCCTTCTATTGCTACAAGGTCATCGTTGACTGTTGCATCTGTCATGAAAGAACCGAAGAACACTGTAGCTGCGTGTGTGAACTTGTTGTCGTTTGTCAAACCAGGGATAGGAGTCTTACCCGCATCGAGGTGTGAAGACAGCTTCTCTTGGAAGTATCCTGCCACAGCTCTAGATGATCTGATGCCTGTTCTTGACACACCATTGAGTGTGAAGTGAGACCTACCGTTAACAGATGTACCCTGCTTACCGTCTTGTACAACTTCACCCTGGCTGGCAATTGCATATCCTGCCATGGCTTTTGCATACACACCCACACCTGTTGCAGATGACTTAAACTTCTGCTCCATCTCTATCTCTACGAGTGGGTGCCAGAATGGGTAGTCTGTTTTAAGCAGGTCCTTCTTCAGTACATCTTTAGTGAACGCCTCAAGTCTGTTTGTGTTCAGAGGCTTGAACGTTTCTACAGTGTGGTTGGGTGACATAGAGATGGCCTCTATGATATCCAACATGCTGTTACGTATGGCTGACTCAGACTGCATCTCCAATGGGAGCAGTGGGTCTATTGCATCCTTTGTGAATCCTTCTCTTGCACTACCACTGAACTCAGGGAACATGGTAAACATCTTATCGATGTCAAAGTCAGAACCCGTTTGTTCGGTAATGTTGGCTGGCACCATCACAGTCTTCTTGTGAGACTTTGGGAGTATACCTGCCACTTTGGCTATCACTGTCGATGACTTACCCTGGTGTGGTATACGGTACATCACCATACGTCTCAACTCCTCAGGTATCTCTGACAAGTTATCTCCAGGCTTGAGACCATACTTCTTGGCTATGTCTGGTGAGATCATAACCTCAGCATGTCTTGTAAACCCGTTGTCATCCACACTCAGGTATCTCAGCTCTCTCTTCTCGTACTCACCTGTCTCGTAGTTGAACACATTGAACGTACCAGGCGCTGCAACCTGCACCATCTCCTTACCCTTCATGAACATCTTGAACACTCTGGTACGGAACATAGAGAAGAACAAGTTCTCGTACTCCTTGAGGTATGTTGGGAAGCCAAGTGGGAGAGCGAAGTCCACCTCGTTGGTGATCGGGTCAGCTATGATGTTAAGCTGAGCTTCTATGTTCTCATCAAGCTGGTCTCTCTCCATCTTGTTTCTCAGGAACACGTCCCGCATCTTTTTGAGGGCCTCCACCTTTTTGTCCTCAGGTATCAAACCTGTTCTTGGGTCAACCTCGTCAAGTCCCAGCTCTTCCTTGAGCTCTTGCATTGCTCTTCTCTGAAGCTCCTTGAATGAGTTGTGGAATCGCTCCTTAATCTCCAACCCAGATATTGGTTCGGACTGTATGTCTGTACCGTAGTTGAGCACGTATGTGTCAGTTGGGTTGACAAGCATGAGTGTACTCTTGGTGATCTGCTTGTTCAATCTCACAACGTCAGTACCCTTGTCTGCTATGTTCTGAGGCATCAGCAATCTCTCACCCTGTTGCTGCACGATGACCTGCTCGTTCTTCATCTCCAAGAACTGCTCGTATGGTACAGCTCTTTCCTTGCTGCCCTTCTTGCCTGTAACAAAGTTGACCAAATCAATTGGTGCAGTGGGGTCCATCATACGTTCGTACAACCGTCCCAGCACATCACTCTGTGCAGCAATCTCAGGTGTCAGTACGAAGTATGAGTTCTTGTCTGCTTCGATGGTAAGTGTGTTGCCTCCGTGCAGTTTGAGGTTCTCGTAGTAGAACTTGTAAGGTGCAGTGTATTCTGCCTTCCACTTACCCATAGCAGCTGCTATGTTAGAACCAGCTTTGTCGAACTCTTTGTACCACTCTTCCTGTTCTGGTGTCCATCTACCATTACCCTGTTCGATCTTACGAGCGAATGCTGGGGAGATGATACCCTGTGCGTCAGTAGCATTTGCTACCCCAGTCATGTATCTCTTGGCCATCCCGTCTGCCTCTTCTTCCGTAGCTCCGTTTGCCAAAGCGGCTTTCTTTATACCAGCAGCTATCTCGGTATGGACAGGGTCAGATGTAGTGAAGTCCTCTAGGGTTGCTGTGTTGAAGACTCTCTTCATACCGTACTCCGGGCTTCTAGAGAAGTCACCCTCCATGTACATGCGGTTACCTGGTGTGTTGATCAGGCCCATACGCTTGAAGTAGTCTACTGTATCCTTGAACATCTGAGTTCCACCACGGAATGTCTTAGACATTGAGATGCGATAGATCATATCATCTGCCACAAACTGTCTGATGGCAGAGTCAAGTCCTCCCTCGTTCTTGATGCCAGCAGAGTCAAAGCTGTGCTCGAATTTCTGTGTGCCTTCTATCTGACGTATGATACCGTAATCCTTGAGCTTCTGCCTGACCTCACTGACTGCCTTGTTGAAGTTGTTGTCATGGAACTCTTCTGCGAGACCTATCACTTCGTTGACGGTGTCTCTGTACATGTCCCCTTCGTCTTGCTCCTTGAATGCTTTGTGCAATCTCTTAGCCAACGTTTCAAGCTTGCTGCCTTTCTTCACTCTACCAAGCAGGTAAGTATCACGGAATGTGGTATCCTGCTTTCCATACTTGTTGTGGTACCCAGGTATCAACTCACCCCCATTCTTTATGGTCTCAAGTGCTGCACCAATACCAAGCAGGTCCTGCACCATGATGTTACGGATGTAAGTCTTGACATCTGAGTTGGTGATACCATACTCAGTAGCAGCACCAGCCTTGGTGAGCTTAGGCAGACCCTTGATAAGTGTAAGCCTGTTACGAGTCTCCTGTGTAGATACTGCTATTGTGCTCTCTGTAGGGTTGTTGCTGTTCAGGTATGCATCTATGCGAAGTATGAGAGAGTCACGTTCAAACAAAGTCTTGTACGTAGTCTTACCTACCTCGTCTGATGTGTTCTTCACCACGTCAAACTCACCAAACATCGGGGTGAACTTGCTCTTCTTCATCAGCAGGAAGAACGGGTCTTGGAACTCTGCTCTACCATACACACTGAACCTCGGGTCTTTCTCCATCAGCTTGTGCAGTGAAGTAGCATCCCCGTTCGTTACCTGTGACATCAGGTAGTTGAAGTGTGTTGGGAGGTTGTATGCGTAACGCATCTTACCATCACCACCCACAAAGCCCATGGCCTCCATAGCTTCTATACGAGGAGCTATTTCTTTGGCCAAGTACTGTATGCCTGTATAGATTCTCTTACCTCTTGGTGTTCTTGCAGTGAACATGTCACGTACATTTTCAGAGGGGGAGATCTTACCTATGTCGTTACCTATCTGACGTGTGTCGAATGCACTACCGATCAGCTGGTTGATGAATATCTTCTGAGCAAACTGCTTCAAGACATCGATCTCATCCAGCTGCCCCTGACGTACGAGGTTCATCTCGTCTGTCTTGGCAGAGATGTATGTCTTAAGTATCTGTCTGGACAGCTCTCTTGAGTCAGTTGTTCTCAGACCCAAGTCGAACAGCATGTCAGACATAGCCTCCACTCTGTCAGCCAAAGGTCTTGATGGGTCTTGGTATATCTGTCGGCTCTCTTCTATACGCTTAGCTCTTTCCTCTGCGTCCTTAACAGTAAGCTTACCGTTCTCATCTTCGACATAGAAAGCGTCTGGGTTCTCAATACCAAGGGTCTCACGGTTTGTTCTCCACCGCTCCAGCATCGTTCTGTCCTGAGACATTCTATCTGAGTCGTAGCTGAAGACTCTCTTCTTGTCATCAGAGAAGTCACGCTCGAACACCATGTGAGTTGTGTAGTCAAGTCTAAACAGGTTAGTGATCAGAGCATGCTCATGTGCTTGTATAGATGGGGAGTCCAAGTAGTCTACCAGTGGTCTCAACTCTGGGTTGAAACTCTGAGCCTTACGGAGAGCATCCATGATGTTGTCTGTGCTCTGCTGGTTCTTAGCTGCAGAAACTGCTTTACGGACAATGGTATCCATGTTAGCGTAAGTGACAACCCCAAGTCTGTTGGGTGCTGCTGACTTGATCTTAGAGATTGCAATGCGAGCCATGCGAGACATGCGTGCATCGTCAAGTGGTGACATCTCGAACTGACCCTTGTCGTATATCTTGTCGAAGTGCTGTTGCTGCTCTTCTGACATTGTCTCGTACTCAGCTACTGTATCTATCAGCTTAACGTCATACCCTTTCTGCTGCAGTGACTCAAGCATGATGCTTCTCCACCCAGTAGTCAACGGGTTCTCGAACTGATCGTTTGTGCTTTGATCATTCCAGTTCATGTACACATCCTGATACATGAACGAGATGTTCTGCTGCATGCTTGTTGGGAGGCCTAGCGTACCAGTATGCACGTCGTTGTGTGGCATGTCTTGTATGCCGTTCTCCTGCATATACTCTCTTGCCTCCTGCAGTTGGCCTGCATCGATCAGTGATCTGATGTACTCGAATGTATCGTTGTCCAGCTGTGAACCATTTGCATTGGACATGCTGGCTCTCAAGAACCATGATGCTACAGACCCCTTGTCGTTCTTGTTACCGATGATGTCACCGACTGTTGCTGGGGACACCTCACCATACTCACCTTTGATCTCTGACAACCTATCGTGGTAGTCTTTCTCAAACTGCAGAGCTATGGTTTCTCTCAGATCTCTGTGCAGTTCTTTGTGTGAAGCGTACCGCTCATTGAATCTGTTGACCCCGCCTACAGGTGGTGCCAAAGTCTTTGCTGTGCGTGCATAGCTCTTAGGAACATTGTTCGCTTCTATCAAAGAGTACAGCTGACGCATGCCTACAGGGTTTGTAAGCATTGCACGTATCATGTTGTACAAGTCTCTGAAGAACTTACGGATACGGCCTGGGAGCGAGTTGGCTGTTTCTTGCTGAGCAAACACATAGTCACGGAAGTCCTCCGCCATCTTCTCCTCAAGTGCAAGCTCTCTCAGCTCTCTAGTGCTAAGCTCGGGGAACATTCTCTTGAGTGCCCCGATCTCGTCTTGGGTTGGTCTGCCGAACCTCTTCATTGCTTCAGCATACAACCCCATACGTTGTTGGTCACTGAGCAGTGTGCGGAATACAAAGTGGAATCCTTCGTGGTATTCTGTACCTACCTCACCTTGTGTCCACAGTTTGACACCTGCACGCTCCATGTATCCGTGCACATATCCATTACCAATCTGTCTAGCCTGTTCGTAGAACTCTACTGGTATGCCCCTTGCTGACAACCATGATGCAGCCTTCTGCTTATCCAGCATCTGGTACTCCAAGGATGTCATCAGTCTTGGTACGAAGTTTATGTCAGGGAAAGACTCATTGACTGTCTTTCTAGCCTCTGCTTCTGGTATGCCTTCGTCGAGCATACGCTGATACATTGTGCTGGCTCTTCTCTTGCGTCTTTCTGCAATGCCCCTCTTTGCCCTCTCTAGTTGCTCAGCGGCTTCCTGACTTCCTTCTTCTTCCCACTGTTTAGTAAGATCCTCCAGTTCTTTCTGACCCTCTTCGTACTTCCTACGAGCTTCCTCCTCGTTGTAGGGCTCGTACTTCTTCTGCTCTGTCTGACCAATAGGTGACTGTGCAAACGGGGAGAATCCTTCGTTGTCTTGTTCTACTGTTGTGTTACGTCTAGAAGTTTCAGGAGATGGGGTAACCACATCTGATACACCCTCGTCAGTCTTGTTAGCCGTAGTCTGTGGGGGAGCTTCTTGTTGCTTCTCACCATTGACTTCAAACTTGGGGCTGAACTCCAAACCTATATCAATGAACGGGGTCTTACCATCTACATTCTTTGCAGTAGAACCAAGGATACCTTTAGTACCATGGTCACGTGGGGCACCTGTAGCTTCGTTTGTCAGGTACTCGAAGTATGTAGCACTGCTGTTCTCTGCCTCTGGTCTCAGTGGGTTTACAATTCTTTGCCCGGTATCGTCACCGTTCAACAGGTTCTTGTCTACCTGGAACTTCTTACGTGACAGCACGTTTCTAAGTATCGTGTCCAGGTTATCTGTCAACTCCTTGGCCTGATCCGTGTACTCAGCTGTAAGCGGTGTAAACGAGACCTCACCCTCATCGTTTCTGTAAGGCTTGACTACAAGGTTGATTACCTCTGCAGTACCCTTATTGCCTTGTGACAACAGGTCACCTCGTCTCTTACCATCATACCAACGACGTATGACCTCACTGCTCACCTGCATCATGAGCCCGTCAGGAAGCAAAGGTTCACCCTTGCTATCTACGGGTCTGAATGTGAAGATGGCTTCTCCTGTCTCACCCATCTTCTCAGCAGCCAGGAACTTGTCCTGCAGTGCTAGCTCGTTTGATTCATCAAGGAGGTATGCAACGTTCAAACCAACCAAAGCTCTGAGCATTGCTTCGTTACCCTCCTTCATATAGTCAATGGCCTTTGCCACAGCCTCTTCTGTAAGGTTAGCTGTGTTGGCTACAATGACTCTGTGCTTACCTGTAGGGTCAGCCACGAGGAACACTACCTGACCTTTGGCGATGTTCATGCCGTTGTCAGTGACGTCGTTGAGTCTAGCTTCTATCTCATTAACATCTGTTCTCAACTGCACCAGTTGCTCTGCAGTCATTGTTTTGGCAAGACCATCGTCGAACAATCCCAGCTCTACTGTCTTACCCTCAGTGTCAGGGTTCTCCCCAATCACAGCTACAATGGTGTTTGGACCAAGTGCTTCTGATGGGTTGTAGAAGTGTGGGTTACGTGTGTCGCTATTGGCTGCAGTGAAAATGTTGCTAGCCAGCATGTTAGATACAGTCGTAGTGACTGCTCTTGGATTGCCCTGCTTGGCCTGTTCCCAAGCTACCTGACGCATAGGAGAGTCTGATGCATCAAGCACCCCAACGACCTGCCCGTCTATCTCAACGTACATAGGTACGTTGTATGCGGGGTCCATCTTCTCTTCAGGTGTAGCCTCGTTGTTCCACCAGTCTGTGTCCTGTCTTACTACTATAGTGACAGTCTTACCCTCCAAGTTGTCATGGAGATATGCTCTGTTGGTTATAATGTACTGACCATCTGCAGTATGCCTATTAGTGGAATCATCTTTGTTTATCTGTTGACCACTGTCATCTACCAGCACTCTACCATTCTTATCAATCACAAGTGTAGCGCCCCTAGCCTCTCTGGTCATACGGCTAGAGTTGTCACTGACCGCTCTCTTTTGTGCTTCTCCTACAACCTCTTGCTCCTTAGCTTGAGTCTTACCCTCTTGCTCTGAGAGTGCAGCTCCTGTATCTCTGCTCTCGGCAGCTTCATTTACATCTCGCTTCCGCTTGTCTGCTTTTGCTTTGTCGCTAGACTTCAAGTTGTGCAGAGGTTCCTCCTGCCTTCTATTCTTTATGTGCTTCTCCCACACAGCTTTCTCGAGTGGGGTCATGTCGTCTGGGTTGAGCTTCTTGACGTCACTCAGCTTCATGCCCCCAAACTCTTTGTTCTTCTTTGACTCCTGCTGCTCTCTTTCTATAGCTTCATCGTCAAGTTTTTCTAGAGCCGCTGGACTTACTCCAGCAGCCTCCAACCCGTCTCTAGCTACAACAAGCTCCTTACTGGTGGCTGTCTTCCCAATCGTAGCATCAACCTGTTGGTCTATGGACTTTTGTTCCTCGAGTCGCTCCAGAGCTATAGCTCTCTTTTTGTACAGCTCCCTCTCGTTAGGGTCTGTCATGAGCTGCTCGTAGGCTTTTGCTGCAACAGTTCTGTCATCCAACAACTTCATGAGGATGTCTCTCTCCTGCTCCAGGTTCTTCTTACGGTTCTTGCCTACATACTCACTACGCAAATCAAGATCATTCTTCTTACCGTATCGGATACGTCTAATGGACTTATCCATCTCTTCCTGCAGTGCCTGCCGTATCTCAGCGGATACCTGTGGATTCATTTGAGGCTGGCGGTATTGGGTTTGCACCTTACCGTCTTTCTCAGATACAGCCACCTCCTGAAACATTTCTTCCCTCACCAGGTTGCGGAGCTTTTCCCCGTCAAACTTTGGGTCAAGTGTCTCGAACGTTTTGATGATGTCCTCTACCCTTTGGTCAGTATCAAACAATGAGCTCTCGTAGAACAGCAAAGCATCCTTCAATGCTTCGTTCTCTGCTATCTGATTGCGGACATTGTCTTGCCCATTCTGGGACATGAACCTACCAGCAAGACCTGTTGGGAGAGTTGGGCCTGGGAATGCGTCAGAGATCTTTGCGTAGTTGTCTACTACGTTGTCTGAGCTTTCCAAGATCTGGTTGATCATCTCATGCTTCTCAGCTTCTGTGACTTCTTCACCCACAATTTTGCTGACCTCATCAGCAGGCATTGCCTTGAGTTCCTCCAGTCTTTCTTTGTACTGATCGTATGTACCGAGCTTTGCGTGCAGCAGTGCACTTTCATTCATCAAGCGGGATCTGTAGTCGTCGTAAGACTTCTTATCACCTCTAGCTTGTGCGGCATCCATACGTGCTAGGTAGTATTGTCCCATGGCTGAGCTCTTGGCTCTAGCTCTCAGGTTGAAGAATGTCTCAGGGTCCATGTTGAGATCATTCAAAGCTTCTTCTGTAGCCTTGCTCTTTCTCTTACCTGCTTGTATAGAACCTCTACCACCACTGATAATCCCTACCAGTGCACCGATAAGCATCTGCTCTCTACCCTCAGGTGTGTTGAGTGTTTCAAGTGCTGTGCTCCCTATGTGCTCGTAGTCTCTAATCGCTTTTGCAAACAAGCCCCCTCTCAACAAACCCTCAGCTACTTCAGCCCCACCATACTCAGAGTACATGGCTTTAGCTCTTTCGTTCAAGCCCTCTGAGATTGCGTACTGTGACCCTTCTTGAAATGCTTCAGTAGCACCCTTCTCTATGAATGGGTAAGCAACTCTACTTGCCCTGATTCCTTTTTGTGCATATCCAGGCAGGTTATCAATGGCCTCAGTGTACTGTCTCCACCCTGCTCTTTCACCAGGCTTGGATGCGATCTTGTGTGTAAGACCTTTGCGCATACTCTTTGGAGTAAACGGCATAAGCCCTTTACCGAACATCACCAAGTTTGTAGGCATGAGTATGCCCATGTTACCGTAGAATGCAATGGCTTCTTTCTGAGCTGCGATCTCTTCAATCTTACGTCTCTCAGATACAGGTATATCATCTACACTGTCAAGCCCCATCTCTGTCATCACCTGCTGGTTCAGAGACTCAATGACTCTGTTCTTAACTTCCCTTGCCTCAACAGACGATTCTGCCATGGACATCATAGCACCAGTCTCCAAGTATCCCAGAGCGTTTGATGCTCTGTTGGTTTGACCCATTGCTTTAATGTTAGCAGCTCTCCTAATGATATCACCTGACTTCTTGGCCCCGTTCAGAGCTCTTGCTGCATGCAGGGATGCAAGACCTTTACTTACACCTGTCCCAATCTTAGCTGCTTTACCAAGTCCTGTCACCAATCCAGTTGTACCACCAGTCAGCATCATGGTAGCTACACTACCTAAGCTGTATGCCATACCGTTGGCAAACTTGTCTGCCCAGAAGTTTATACTACCCAACGACCCAAGCGTTCCTTGCTTGTCCATCTCCTCCTGTGTGTAGAAGTTAGGCATCTCCTCCTGCAACATCTTGTTGCGTTCGTCGAAGTACACCCCTACAGGGTTGTTTGTCATAGACTCTTGAAAGTCTTCAAACCCACTCATCACCCAGTCAGTCAAACCAAGTGCATAACCTACAGTGTTCTCTGCAGCACTACCCACAAACGTGTTGGCAGCTTTGTACAAACCGTTGCCTACCTTCTCCCAGTTGCTTTGGTTACGAGCTCTCTCCTCTTCTAGGTTAGCGAAGGGTGAGTAGTTGACTCCGTACTTAGAGAAGTCAGAGAAGTCACCAGTTCGTGCATAGCTAGTAGACAAAGGTCCCTGGGCTGTGCTAAACCTGGGACCAAAGTTTTGTTTTGTAAATGGATTTACAGGACCATCCTTCTTAGCATTTCTGCCCTGCAACGGTAACCCCGTCAGGGGATTGATAACTTCTGACATTATGCAAATATATTAAGAATGAATGAGTTGCATGTAAACAAATGCGGCTGCTTCAAGCACGTCTTGGAACCCGTTTGCCTGAGCCCAGTCCTGATCGATCCTGATGTCGCTGCTGTCAGTACCACCTCCGTTTGATTTGGACATGTGCATTTCTACCACGGGGTATCTACCAGTAAGGTCACCCTTCTCATTACGTTCTACTGGTATGCTCACTTGTATACGTCCTGTATTTCTATTTCCTGGCAGCATTACATCTACTTCAGGCACACCACCGGATGTTGCCAATGCATTCAAGACCTGAACTTGGAACTGGTGTGCTGGGGTGTAACCAAGTATGGCTTGTCCAAATGATCCAGTTGTGCCCAATCCAGGTTCTGCATTCAGGTATCCACGAACTGCTTGATCTGCATCCATTCTTATTACTCTGCTAACCTTGTTATTCCCTGATCCTGCAGATACATGCAGGTTTACCGTAGGTATGGTCTCACCATTGACTGACCAGAAACCGTACATGACGTTGTCAATTTTCCAATCAGACAGAGGGTTATCTGCAAACTGCTCATCTTGGTTGCCTTTAGAGTCTGTGATGATTGCAGTTCTCCATGCTGCTGTTTCTGCACCAATCTGTTGAGCTGTTGGGTCTGTAAGATCAACTGCCCCAGCAAACGAAGACAAGTCTGTTTGCGTTGCAGCTTTACGCAGTGCATCTGATTCTTCACCATCTGCATCCCCAAGTGCAACAGGGTACTCAGGCCAGTTAAATGTAGTTCTGCTAGCTTCATTGATGAATGCATCTGCAGCTTCTGATCTCTTACTTGCTTCTGCATCCAAGTTGGTCAGGAAGTTCTCATATGCCATATCCATTCCTACACCACCTTTAGGTAGAGTAGCAATTGTATGATTGTTTTCTGGTCCACCGACTGTAGGATTCTTTCCGTCTGGTCTTCTATTGGTGTCCGCGTCAACTCGTCTAGCATCGTACATTCCTTGTACGTAGCTGAGGGCTGTATTGAACACCTCTCTTGCCTCTGCAGGATCAAGTCCCAGGCCGGCTGTACCTTCTCCTACATCTGTGCCAGTTAAGAGTGGGGTAAGCATGTCGAAGATGTTTTGATTGTTTGGTGACATAGCACTAGGTCTACCATTCCAGAAGCCTCCGTCTGTAAACAAGTCCCTTATCATCTCAAATGCAAGAGCTTCACCAGCAACCACGTTGTCTGGTCTTGTATCACCCTGTGGTCTTATGACGTAATTGATTGCATCCTGTGTGATGTCACCTGAAGCAGCAATAGCCGCACTGTGAATAGCTTGAGGAGTATTACCAACTTCAGTGTTTGCATAGTCAATCATAGCATCAACTTGGTTAGACCTGTCGGCATGGTTCATCAAAGCACCCTGCAACTGCAAGAGGTCCTTCAATACTACTTGCTGATCTCTTTGGCCGCCGGCTGACATATCGCTAGCAAGCTCTACAACCTCGTCATAGCTCAAGTCTTCTATGTACGACTCTACCTCTTCAAGGTTACCAGGGTCAACGTTGTTGGCCTCAAGCGCCATTGAAAGCTCTGGGTAAGCTTGTGTAGCAGCATTGAGTCTATCGATAGCTTTGTTGTGCAATGTCTCCTCCCCTTGTCTAAGAAGGTCTGCAGTAACGTTAACATTGTTAGGATCAACTCCCTGCTGCTGAGCGATGGCTGCAACAACATCTTGTGTTGTACCACTAAACACAGGTCGGTTAACCACATCCTGAGTCTGTGCTTGATTCTCAAGCTGCTTGAGCCACAATGGGTTGATCTGGAAGGTGTTCCCTCCACCGTACACACTCTGACCTGTGAAGCGTTCTGCATCTGACTGGTAGTTGTCTACGACACGCTGCTTGTAGATGTTAGCTACAGCCTCACGCATCTGACCCAATCTACCTGATTCTTGCGCAGTCTTCAGGTCTGCAATCTGTGCTTGTATGTTGTCTCTCTTGGTACCTGTTGCACCAGCCATCTCGAGTTCGAGTTCCTGCACTCTACCTTCTATCTGTGTCTGCAGGCTACCAGGCTCCATGTCCCACGTGTTTATCTCAGACTTGAAGTTCAAGTAGGCTTGTACCTCAGGTGATCCCAATGCAGCTTGCACTGCTTGTGATACAGCCTCGCTGTCCTTACCACTGATGGTCTGGCCTTGTGTAGTTCTGATGACAGGTATCTTCATTGTGTTACCCTGCTCATCTGTATATGTCTGGAAGTCAAAGCTGGCTGCAGTGTACCCACCCTCTTTCATAATGGGGAGGGCATTGACCTGCTTGAGTATCTCTGCATTGATGTCTACTGCTTCAGGGACAGGTTCAGCTTGGTAGTATGAGCTTTGTACAACATACCCGTTCTCATCATACTCTATGCCCTGGTATGGTTGATATTCACCATTCTCGTCCCTGCGAGTGAGACTCCACCCCAACCACTTTTCATAGTCGTCAGGGTTTAGTTTTTGCTGTGCAGCAGTCTTAGCTTTCTCTCTTTCCTCGTAGTTTTTTTTCAAAGGGTTGTAGCCCTGCAAAAACTCTCCTGCATCACGTGCAATGTTTGTACCGTACATCTCGTACCTACCACTCTCTGCGTACTTCTTAGATCTAGCATCTATTGTAGCTCTCAGCTGTGCTGCTTTTTCTACGTCACCTGCAAAGTCTGCAGACACCAGCATGTCTGACAGTGCATTCTGTGTCAGTGTATCTGCAGCAAAAGCATCTACATATCTTTTACGAAGTATCTCGTTAATCTTTACAGACTGCGGATCTCTGTATACACTTCTATATGGTTTGAACTTGTACGCCATTATCTTCTTCTTTTACGTCTCACTGCTTTCGCTCTGCGAATATAACCACCTGTGTTACCACTTGGTCTTTTTACTCTTCTTCTCACGCGTCCTCCCAGTTGTTTTTCTTCGCTCTCCTCTAGCTTCTCTTCTTGTTGTGCTACAGCTTCCTTAGACTCTTTTTCTGCAATGTCTTGGTTGTTCTGCTCCTTCTTCTCTTGCTTCTTACGGGCGAAGTATGCATTTATCTGCTCCTCTGTGTAGCCCATGTCTCTGAGCTGCTGTGCTTCGTATATGCCATCAGCCCCAACCTCTCTTGCAAGTCTCTCCTGAGCTCTGTATTCCAAGCTGTCTCCTGCCATACCAGCAAGTCTGTCAGCCATAGCATCAAGTGCACCAAGCTTCTCTTCACGTCTGTCTCTGATCTGCTCACGTGCAAGAGATGCAGCGAACTGACCAGCCTCCAATCCAAGTTCAGCATTGGCTTTGTTTGCCTCAAGCTTCATGCGCTTTTCTTCTGCAGACAGCTCTTTGTTTGCTTTGTTCTCTGCATTTGCAATCTCTCTATCGGCTGCTTGCTTTCTCTCCAACCCTGCAATCATATTAACCATGCTAGCTGGACCCCCACCGCTGCCTTCAATTGCAGCCATGGTAGAGCGGAAGTCATTTGCATTTGCAGAACGCTCAGCATTCAAGTTAACTCTAGGCATGTTAGGTGCCTGCACTGATGCAGCACCTGGGCCTGTTATGTATGCAGGCTGTGACTTAAATGCATAGATGGGTGGTATAAGCTGAGCTCCCATACCAAGCATTGCCAGTGTTGGGATCTCTCTAGTCTTAACGTCTTCGATGTCTCCTGGATCGTCTGGTGTTTTCTCACAGCACTCTTGCTTCTTTGTACCGTCTTCACACTCACATCCTGGAGTAGTAATAATCTCCTGCTCTACCTCCGGCATCTCCCTGCGTACTTCCCTAGGTTGTTCCGGCTTTTGCGGTATTGTAGCACTCTGAGTTTGATCACCCCACTTACCGTCTACCTTAATCTTTTGGTTGTCTGGTACACGAGAGTTGTACTCCTCTTGGTACTTTTTTACATCCTCTGTGTCATCTACGTTAAACCCATCCTCACCGAAGTCGATGTCTTTCACCCAGTGGCTCTCATTCTGCAGTCTACCGTCTACGTCTTTGAGTGTAACGTTAGAGTAAAGGTTATCCCCAGTCTTGAATTGTAGCAGGCCTTCTGACCAGCGAGTCACCTCTTCTCTTCTTTTAGCTGTACCAGACTCGTTGTCTGTTTCTTTAGTTACTTCACCATCTTTGATGTAGAACTTTTCTCCCTCCTTAGCATCTTTGGGGTAGAGTGGGTGGTCAGACCCGATCTCTATTTCTCCTTCACGTATACCTGTTTTAGGCTTTTCTTCTGGTGGGAGTGCATCACCTTCTTGATACTTGCGTACACCTCCCTCTGCGTACACAGAAGACTCTCCACCAAACTGCATCACCTTAGGGGTTCTACCAGCTTTCTTCTCTTGCATCTGAGCAAGTTTCTGTATGTCTTTCTGGCTAGCACCACCATTCAAGAGTTCTTTATGCCTCTGTGCAAACGTCTTACCACCCAGTTTCAGGTAGTCAGAGAAGATGTAGTCTGTCTTTTTACCGTCTTTTTTCATGTGTACTTTGTCCATTGTTTCCCCACCCTCGACTTCTGTCTGAGGATCGAGCATGATGCCGCCCTGTGAATGTTTCTTGCCTATGAACTCTACAGCTCCGCCCGGCAATGGCTCTGTCTTTCCTCCCTCTAGTTTGGTTCCACCGTATATGTATGACCTGCTGTACTCACCCCCGTCACGCATGCCTCGCTGTGCCAGATATGAGTTTGTGATGGAGCCGACGTCAGCAAATCCTGTCTCACCTGATGTCTCGAACTGCTTTGCTTCTGCAGCCTGTTGTGCAAGCTGAGCTTGTTGTGCAGTACGCATTTGCTTTACAGCTTCCTTACGGTCTTTCTCTTGCTGCTTCTTGGCTTTCTTAGCTCCGAAGATACCACCAGCTACGCCTGCCAAAGCTTGTAGTCCCTTACCAAACACAGGTACCTTGGCCAATGCTTGGCCTACCTGGCTGTCTGCTGCTGCTTTAAAGCCTGTACCAAACCCTGCACGCTTTGCAGCCTTACGCTCCATTACATTGTTGCGGTATGGATCGGCTACTGCAGCCTTACCAGCCTTCTTTTCTGCATGCTTAGCAGCAAGCTGGGATAATGCATTGACTGCAGTACCCATGCTGACAGCTCCCTTCAGTCCTTCTTTGAGTCCCTTTGCCCCGTCTTCAAATATGCCTTTAACTCCCCCAGCATCTGCAAGCTCATTCTGCTTCTTCATTTTGAAGTTTTGGATGGCTCCTTTGAGTCCACCCATGTTCGTCAAACCTGAAGCTGCATCGGATACAATTGGGGTGCTTCCATCTGAGAAGTCTAGTCCCCCACCCAAGAAGTCAAGTGCTCCACCCTCTTGCTTCTTTCGCACGTTCTCTGCAAAGATTGCTCTCTTTACTAGAGTTGGGTCGTTTGACTTTTTGGCACGGGCAATGCACTCAGCAGTTACCTTTCCTTTGCAGTATTCAGTGAACTTGCCGACAGTGCCCTTCCGCTTCATTCGCCTATTGGCTTTCTGTATCCATTTGTTATCACTCATTATCTGTACGAATTACGGAACTTGGTACCGGCAGAATACAAATATATCAAATTTTTGCTCTCGTTATTGCTGATAAGGCGTACTCCTAAGTAGTGTCCAATGAACTTCTTCTGTTCGTACCACTGCTTTTCCGCGTTTATGTATTCTGGGTTAGGTACCCCCTCATAGGTAAACATAGGAGTGTCCTCCCTAGTTGACTCAACTTTGGTTGTGAGTTTACCTACTACGTTAGGTTCACCTGTATTAATATAGCTATTGGTATTTACTACGACAGCGGCCAAATCTCTGAATGAGTTGATGTACCATATCCCATCCACAAGCCTACAGTTGTTGAGGTAGTTGATTTCTGTAAACTCTCCGGATATCTGCGTAGTGTTGTAGACATAGAATCTGTCAAAGATTGGGAATGTCTGCCTCTTGAACTCTGTTGTATAGTCCTCACTTCTACTCTTTGCATCAGCCCAGTAGTACACGTTGCTGTACAGTTTAGCCATTGCTGGGTTAGCATTGTCAATGAACTCTAGCTCAAAGTTGTACAGTGTATTGTAGAAGTTACCTGGGTTGTCTTCATCGTTGTGCATGTACACACTACCCTTGTACATTGTGTAGTATGTCTGCTCACCCGTAATGAAGATGTCTGGTACGTAGCTGTGTCTGCTGATCCATATCTGCAGGTCAGGTAAGTATGACAATGTCCACCCACTTTGTGTAAAGTACGTAGGGTTACTCAGGCCTATAGGTCCTGATTTCACATTACCCTTGTTGGCTGGGTGGTTTATGTCAGAAACAATCTCCCTTGCTGTGTCAGAAGGACCAAGCTTGTCTATAGCTGTGTTCTCTCTGAATGCCTCGAGATTACGTCTATGTGTGTATTCTCTCTCGCTCTTGCTGAGCTTAACACCAGTTTTAGAATTGTTCTGCTGTACAGCAAAGAACATGTTGTTCTGTATCTCTATGGTACCGTCTTGCAGCCCATCTATTAGAGTCTGTGTTGGTAGAGGTTCTCGCTTTGTAAGAATGATCCTTTTGAACTTGGGGTCATATCCTACGATAAAGCCCATGGGTACATTCGTATTTGTAGGAGCGTCTGGGTAATACGGGAACTCATGAGCATCCACGTTTATACCGTACCGTTCTATCTCAAACGGTATGTTCTCTCTGAACCAATGGTTCATGTTCCCCATCACTTCTGTGATGCCTTGGGTAAGCATGTGTACTTTTCTGCTTCTACGTGATACATAGAAGTGTCCTACCTCAGTTGTGTACGACGAAAGTCCTGACATAGTACCACCATACCCTATCTCAGATTCCTGTAGCTCGGTTGGTGGTATTGCGAATATGTCACCGCTACCAATGAATGCCTTGACACTGCCTAGTTCCAGCTGTTCGTTACCCTTAGTTTGGAAGAGAGCTTTCTCTGTATGTACGTACAGCGTGTCGTTCATGGTGAACATGTCTGTGATGTCACCACGCTTCTTAGGTATGTCAGCGTAATCGTTTGCCAAAAACTCTCTGTACCTGTCAGACAGTGATCCTGTTGCAGATTTAGATCTGATGATTCTATTTCTGAACTGATCGTTCTCTTCTGTCCCCGCTCTCACTTTAGGGAATGGAACTGCTACCCTCTTATCCTGCACAAAGCTGAAGTGGTCCTCGTACAGCAATTGGTCTTGCTTTGTGAAGTCCTGTGTTGGGGGTGAGAACAATACCTCTGCTGCTGTATTGAAGTCAAAGAACTTCGTCGCCTGCCCCTTCTCGCTGTCTTTCTGGTGTCTGAGTCCTATGTTGTCATCAGACTCTATCATGAACGTAAACAATGACGTCACTGGGTTAGAGTTGCCTTGCTGCCAGTTGTTAGCGTTTAGCAGTGTTTCAGATATGAACGACTCTATTTTGCCGACCTCTGTGCTGTTAGGGAACTCTGGATATGTTGTATCTGTGATACTAGTAATGTGCTCTCCCTGCCACACGCTCATGCCCCCTGTTGTACCCCAGTTGGTGAGGAAGTCATTTAAGCTCAAGAAATCAGGTACGTCCTTCTGTCTTGTGTTCCTTGCATACGGGATGTTAATGTTGCCGTTACCTGGAGCTGCAATAACTTTCATTGCATCCAGGTTGTCGGCAGCTTGATCTTTAAGCTTAGGGCCTGCATCACCCAAAGCACTAGACGCTCTGAACCAAGAGTGGCCATAGCTATGAGATGTAGTGCGGAATGCGTACTTAGAAATGTAAGTATCCCCACCATATATTTCTGTTGATTCTGCTCCACTGAAGTATTTTTTCACTGGAGACAAGACCGAGCTACCACTACCTGGAGTGTAGTCAAGAGCGTTTATGGCTGCGGTTGTACCAGTCTTCAATGCTGCATAACATGCTCCTTCTTCTAAATCATACTGGTCTTCCCACTCTTTGAACTCTTCATCGATTGAGTAGTAGTAACCAGTCCACACCAGTTCTTGCTTGTCGAATGGTGTATATACATCAGTTTTTAGCGAGCACACATTGATCAGCCAAGCCATAGGATAGCCCCACTCATAGTCTGCACCAGCTAGGGTGTAGTTCAATCCTTTGAAGTTGGAGTTTTCTGTAGTTACGTCTGACCCGTACAGGTAAGCAGCGTAGTCAGGAATTGGACGCATAGGCTTGGGGTCCTTGCTTGCCTGGAACCAAGCGTCAGGGAACAAGAACTTGTCATCGTCTCCCCAAGCTGCTATGTTAAATGGTCCATACACCCCTCCTCCTTGAGACGTCTCTTCCTCGCTTAGGTACCAAGGGAATCCGGGTAGTGCATTACCCTTAAACGGTACAAGTCCTTTTAGGTGTGGGAGTCCGCTGACGAGCGCCATAACAATTGAACTCTCCCCACCCCTGTTGAAGATGTACTGAGCTCCTTTGAATGAACTAGACTCTGCTGTCTTCAAGTTACGTTGCCCTGGCAGGTATGTTTTGCTACCAGGGTCAAGCATGAATGTAAACTGAGAGTTTCTAGGTGCGCAGTAAGAATCTACAAACTCAAATCCTGCAGGTTTTATTAAAGACCAATCTTTGCCTGCGCTGTTGTACCATATGTTTTGTTGTCCATTCCATCTGTGGTCACCACCCTTGATGATCTCTCGGTGTCTATATATCTGCTCTGGGTGATAGTGTGCACAAGCTACGTATGCCCCACCTCTGTATGAACGGATGCGGTATCTACGAGCACGCAGCTCGGACACGTCGCTGTAATCCTCTATGTCATCTACGTCTTTTTCTTTACCGCGCAGACGTCTGAATGCTCTCTTGAACAAACCACCGGGCTTGTCTTCTTGGTCAGCAGGTGGATTGTCACTACCGTAGGGATTGCTCACATCTTCATCTGCATCGATGAACGTATCAGTCACGTCATAGATCTCACCATCTACGTTGTAGTCGACAGTGTTACCCAACGCTTGTGATATCCATCCCAGTGATGGGAAGGTTGTGAGCTTTTCTTTGTTCTCCTCATCTTCTTTACGAGCCCCAAATACACCAGGACCGCCCTGGAACTGTCTAAATGCAATAGCCGCCTGGCATTGTATGTGTGTGACTGTGTTAAGAGTTGGTCTCTTACGCAGCATGTTAAAATCGTGGAATGTAAAGACTGGGTTCGCGTAGTAACGGAACATCCTGTCTACAATCGTAGGGCCTGCGTAAGGAAACTGCTCAGCCCTGTTGGGGTTGGGTACTTGTTCCTGTCCCCTTCCTGCAGCATCTGGATTGTTGTCTGTGTGGTAAGCTGCTTTCCACTTTGACGCTACAGCCATAGCGGTCTCCATGTCGCTTCTCAATCCACCAAATGCGTAGAATGCATTGAAGTATGGCCCCTTACGCGCCAGCAGTCTGTTCTGGTTTGGGGAAGATGCATACCTAGGCATAGCTGGTATGGCCAAACTTTGCCCACTAATAAGTCTGTCAGAGTTTGTACGCTTAGCATAATAGATCTTGTACCCTTGTATTTCCTTAAGCATGTGCTTAGGAATCTTCAGG
>Ga0099849_1000057_pt1 | contig 39966 bp, 37 predicted proteins | sample CB_VirMetaG_4_FD_78177 | JGI IMG/M metagenome (GOLD analysis project Ga0099849, IMG submission 78177) | Freshwater to marine saline gradient viral communities from Chesapeake Bay - CB_1508_1M Viral MetaG | ecosystem: Environmental > Aquatic > Marine > Coastal | place: USA: Chesapeake Bay... | reverse complement strand
TTAGCCGTCGACGAAGACACAAAACTTAAGAAGGTACAGCAATCTGACATAAGTGCTGACATAAGTATCAAAGGTAAACAAGGATCACTTGTGGATGCACAAAGAGCCACAGAAGGTTCTAAGAAACTTGATATTGAAGCTGAGACTACTTTAAAAACTAAACAAGGTAATCTTGTTGATGAACAAGTCGACACCGAGAAAGTACGTCAATCAGATATTAGTGCTGATATAAGTATCAAAGGTAAACAAGGGTCACTCGTAGACGCACAGACAGCCACAGAGGGTTCGAAGAAGTTAGATGTCGAAGCTGACACTACTATTAAAGGTAAGCAGGGTAGTCTTATTGATGAACAGGTAAATACCGAGAAAGTCAGACAATCAGATATTAGTGCTGACGTAGGTATCAAAGAAGCAACAAGACTACGTGTTCACGAAGAAACAGATCTTTTACAACAACAGTTTATCACTGAAATCGCTGAAAGTGACAAGCGTCAAAAAGAAGCAGAGTTAGTAGAAGGTCAACGTCTTAAAATTAATGAAGAGACAATGCTCACTATTAGCCAAAAAGAGCTTTTAGAGAAACAGAAATTAACTGAAGAAGAGAACACAAATAAGATACAAGCTGAGAAGAATTTACTTACATCTCAGAAAACTAAATTAGATAACGAAACAGCTTACATAGTAACTGAAGAAAAGAATTATAATGCTAATCGAGGTGTAGGTCTATTGGGTCAATCGGGTTTCTTTACTTACAAAAATTTTAGACCGGAAATGCGTATAATGGGTTTTCAAGAAACTACATTTAATGCTTTACCTGCTTACAAAAAGAAAGAGTTATTAGAAGATGCAAATACTATGCGTTCAGCAAGAACAATAAATAGCACTTCTCTTATAGAATATGTAAATAATATTTTAAGATACATCGGTGAAGAACAAGTTACTAATACAAATGAATCATCGCTAGCTTCTGAAGCGTATGAGTTAATGTTAAAAACTAACACAGAATTACAATCTCGTGGTTGGTGGTTCAATACAGAGACAGACGTAGACGTCGTTCCAAATAACTCACTTATTAGTTACCTATCTGATTGGTTAAGTATAGAACTAAATGATGTACCAACAACAAAACAAAAGGTAGGAAATGCGTTTTATCTTAGAAATTTAGATACTAAAAAGTACAATGAGTGGGAAGGCACACAAAAAGCCACTATTATTTACAGCCGTGATCTTGACGAAACACCACAGAAGTTCCAAGAGTATGTCGAAGTAAGAACTGCTAGATTACTAACAGAGCTATACCCACAAAGTGGTATTGATATACAACGTCTACCAAAGTTAGAGCAAGAGCTTGAAACTTACTTTAAGGATCGCCAAAACGATCAAGGTAATTATAATATATTCAATAATTACGACACAGCTACTAGAGTAGGTGTTAACAGAAACTACGACTTAGTTTAATATGCCATTAGTAAATACTTCTATATCAAGCATAATCGGAGGTGTTTCCCAACAACCCGATTCAACTAGATTTGCCGGACAATGCGAGATACAGGAAAACGCTTTGAGTAGTGTTGTTGATGGTTTAACTAAACGCCCACCTTTAAAACACATAAAGAAACTTTTTAATTCATTAACCGGTACTTACACAACACATTTTATTGATCGTGATGAAAATGAAAAATATGTTGTTATAATTAATAGGACAGGGTCGTCGTCTACAACTTATCGAATATATAATCTACTCACAGGTGCTCAATGTTCAATTAATGGAGTTACAGGGACATATACAGCTAACTCATCCAATACACCTTATTTACACCCTAGTGCTATTGACGATTTAAAATTCACTACAATAGGTGATACAACTTTTGTGTGTAATAGTACAGTTACAACTGAGCAAGACACGACATCTACTTACGAAACTCCCGATTATGAGCGTAAAATTGTTACTTTTATTAAGCAAGGTGATTATGAAAAAGATTATGAACTAAAAATAGGAAATGACGTTGTCCCTCGTTTTAATGTTCAATTTATGCTAATACCTATTATGAACACAATTTCACCTGCTTACGGTATTGCTCTTAAAAATAACGCAGTTGGCTTTACTGCAAGTTCAACAAGTATAACCGGAAATATTGCTTGGGGAACTAGTGGTTATAATAAAAATATTAAATTTAAAACAAATTCTAATGGTGAAATTATAGAGTGGGCATACCAATTAAGCTCAAGTAGTAGTACCTATTCGGGATTTAGTACATATCATACAATCGAAGGGCCTTACCCAAATTCAACAAATCAGCCTCTTATTTTTACTATTAATGCTACGTCTTCACAGGCTCAATCAAGTAGTACTATATTTAATTATGGAACTGCTTCATTTAGATCCGGAGATGCTAACACTAGTGGTAATAACGCTGATACTACAACGATAATGACTTCCCTTAGGTCTGATATGAATTCAGCTTTTGGTACTAATTTTGATATATTTCAAGACGGAAATTTAACTGTTTTAACTCAAAAATCATCTGTAGCTAATGCAACTAATGACTTTATTGTCTCGGCATCAGACGGTCTTGGTAATCAAGGCTTAACTGCTCTTTACAAGAAAACAGGTTCTATAGTTGATTTACCAAATACGTGTGAAAATGGTTTTATAATTAAAATTGCAGGCGATGTATCCATTGGTACAGATGATATGTATGTAAAATTTGCGACTGAAGACGGAGGACAATATGGAATGGGTGCTTGGGAAGAAACCGTTGGGCCAAATACATATACAGCTTTAAAAGACTCTACACTTCCTCATAATATAATAAGTACAGCACCGGATACATTTACAATTGGTGAAGCTAGTTACACTAGATTATCTTGTGGTGATGGACTTTTAGTTCCTCCTCCGAGTTTTATAGGTAAACCAATTCGTAATGTTTTCTTCTTTAAAGACCGATTAGGTTTCTTATCAAAAGAAGGTGTAACTATGAGTCAAGCAGGCGATGTGTTTAACTTTTTTAGGACTACTATGAGTCAATTACTCGATAGTGATCCTATTGATGTTACTGTTTCTACCGATGAAGTAACTGATTTAACGAGTACAGCTAGTTTCCAAGAAAATTTAATCTTATTTTCAAAGACAGGACAATTTGTTTTAAAAGGTGGAGACTTACTTTCAAACCGAACTATATCAATCACTAATGTTACTAAGTATGATGTTGATGAAGAAGTTGAGCCTGTGTCTGTAGGTTCTTATATTTACTTTGCAACTGAACGTGACAATCATACAGCTTTTAGAGAGTTTCAATTAAACAGTACGACCGACGTCTACGACTCCGTTGAAATAACTGAGCAAATACCTAGATACATTCCAAGAAATATTAAAGCATTAACAGGTACACCAACTGAAGATGTTCTTGTAGCTTTAAGTAGTAGCACATCTAACTGTCTTTATGTTTATAAATATTTCTTTAGTGGTAATCAAAAATTATTGAGTTCGTGGTCAAAGTTTACGTTTGGTGATTTAAGTGAAAACCCTCAAGATGTTGAAATCATTGGCTGTCAGTTTATGGGGTCAGTTCTTTATTTATTTTACCGTAGTTACTTTGGTGGTAATGATTACTTAAGTATAGGTAAAATAAACTTTGAAGCTAACCCTGCGACCACCGAGCTTTATCTTGATTTTCAACAAGCAGGAACAACAGATAGTAACGGTCAATTAGCAGTTGATTCTATATTTCCCGAACCTATTGAAACTTATTATACAAACACAGGTGCACGTTTATTTACTAATACATTTATAGGTAGTAGTAAAATATTCCAATCCGGTAGTGGTACTCCCGGTGCAGGTCAATCGATAACTGCAGGTTGTGCTTATACAATGAAGTATCGTTTCTCGGATCAACTATTTAAATTACCCTCAGATAAGGTTAAAACACCAAGTAGTAGTGTTAGTGCTAAACTTAGAAACTTAAGTTTATTCGTTGACAACACAGGGTATTTAGCAGTAAAAGTATCACAGGAAGATAGAGCTACACAAACAACTACTTTGGGTAGTAAATCTTCTAGATCTCTTTTAGAAGATGATCATCGCTTTCCTATTTATTCAAGTCCTAAAAACGTTAACATTGATCTAGAAAACGATAGTGCCTACCCATCAAACATCCAATCAGTTGAATTTGAATCTTTCGTCCACGGACGATCACAAAGAGTCTAAGATTGTTTCACACCATATAGGTGGTGGTTATGTTCGTTTATCGGTCAACGACGACGTAGACGTCATAGCAAGCAATATAAGGGACATAGACGCCCTTGAGGTAGCTTGTATGGGTCATACCCCTCACGAAGCCCTACAAAGAGGTCTGAGGGATAGTGACGCTTGTTTTACAGCCGTTGCACCAAATGGTACACCTGTAGCTATGTTTGGGGCAGGACGTATGCAAGATTACGGTTTTATTTGGCTACTTGGAACTAAGGACTTATATGAGAATAGATATGCCTTTATTAAGGCTTCTCGCAAATACACACAAATATTAACACGTCCATACACAACAACTTTTAACTTTGTTCATAAAGACAATGAACTAGCGATTAAATGGCTTACATTTTGTAAAGCTCGTTTTTTACGTACAGTTTATTTTAAAGATGAACCTTTTTACGAATTTATAATAATATCAGATAATGTGTGAACCGGTCTCAATGTCAATCGGTTTGGGTGTAGCTCAAGCCGGTGCTCAAACAATGGCTCAAAAACAGCAAGCTAAAGTGCAAGCAGAAATGCAACGCAGAGCTTCAGAGGAAGAACGAAAACGTTATTTAAGACAAGTATCAGCACAAAGAACTGAGCAGAGAATGCAAAAGATAGCTTTGGCTAAAAAACTTCAAGCTAATCAATTACAAGCTGAAAGTGCTAAAGCTCAAGCAGGATTATCTGCAATAGAAGCAGGTGTTAAAGGTAGATCAGTAAGTGATTTAATGAATGACTTTTCACGTAAAGAAGCTCAATATAACTTTAGTGTACTACAACAAGATGAAATCAATGAAATCAACGCCAACATTAATTTGGAAAATGCTATTGGTAACTCAAGAGCAAATCTATTACAGATTAATCAACCTATTGAAGAACCCGACTACCTTGGTAATATTCTTAGTGGTGTATCAACAGGTTTCGGTATGTATAACACAATGAATCAAGCAGGCTTTACAGGGTTTGGTAACAAAAACTCTGTAAGCACACTTTCTAAAGCATCACAAAAATCTTCTAATATGGGAATGTTAGACCTTCCCGGTAGAGACCCTTTTAATACTTATGTCTAAGAATCCACTTAAAGAATTACTAAAATCCGACGGAAGAGAGCAAGTCTACTACGATCCTAGACAAGAAGCTCTGTCACCTCGTATTCAAACAGGAGGTAATTATAGAGTAGTTGTTCAACAAACACCTAAAACTAACTCATTAGCTAAGTTTGCTAATGCTTTGAAAGGAGGTGCTGAGGTTTACGGAAACGTCGTCGACGCTAATCAACAACAAGCAGTCAGAGATATTCAAACAATGTCTGACGAAGAGTTTGATAAACACTACAATGAGCTAATCCAAGGGGATAAAAGCACTCGTAGTGTCTTTGGGTATAACAAAGCGTTTCAACAAGCGATTGTAGAACGTACTTATAAAGAGATTGTACCAACAGAGCTTCAAGACATAGAAAACGATTTTGAAAAGAGTATTCAAGACTTTGACAGTATTGCAGAGTATGATGAAGCTGTTTCAACTAGAATTGATTCTTATATGAATGAACTAGGTGAACGCTTTAATCAAAACGTGTTTGCACAAGAAGCTCACAATGTGTTAGCAAGTGGTAAATCAGCTAAACTTAAGTTGACTTTACACGATAAATATGAGCAAAAAGCTAGAGAATACATTTCAACTAAAATTCAAGATGATTTAAATAGTGCTTTACAAGGCTCTGATGACACTACGGATTTTCAAACGTTATTCACAGATTCTTACAATTCAGCACTTACAAGACTTGATGGAGATAAATCAGCAACTAGTGCTTTATTTCTTAAATCTACTCAACAACACGTTATCAATCAACTTAACTCACAGACTGAGCAAGGTTTAGCGAATGCTGAAGACATCATAGAAGCTGTATATGACCAAGATGAATTTAACGTTGGTGGTAAGCCGATATTTGATACACAAGAAGGGGCAAAGATCGAAGGTGAACTTAGAGCTAGTTTAAATAACAGTAGAACTAATTTACCTATTCTTATTCAACAACGTGCTCAAAAGACTTTAGACGAATACTACTTTAAATACTTCCAAGCTGAAGGTGACTCAAAGAAGTTACAAGAGGTTGACGAAGAGTTTGATGAATTACTTGCTGAAATACCACAAGAAGAAGCAATGAGATTACGCTTATTGAACGAAGGTAGAGAGCAACTAAAAGTAAATCCTGCTTTATTTAGAGAAGAAGCATTTACTAAGTTTTACAAAAGTATACCTAACAACCCCGAGCTTGATTTTAGTAATGACTTTGTAATATCAAATATTGGCGAACTTGGGTTGGAGCAAGAGCAAATAGAACTGTTTTACAAGCGTAACGCTGATGACAAGTATGCTTTAACTCCTTTAGCTTATAGTTTAAGCTCAGAGTTATATACAATGTATGATAGTGAGTATCGACGTTTAGCTAGAGAAATCTTCGACGACAAAACTTTAAATGTTGATGAAAGAGAAGCTAGAGTAAAAGAAGCTCAAATTATAGCTAAACAAAAAGCTGACAAACAGTTAGTTAATTTAATTAAACAAAAAGCCGACGTTCAACAAGAAGTTATCGGTTTATCTGATAAAGAACAAGCTAAATGGTTAAACCAAGGATGGACACCTTCTCAAATCGCTGAGTTTGAACTTATAGAAGACGAAGACGATAAAGCTGAGTACATCAAAGAAATTACAGAGCTAAATGAAATATCAACTGATACCTTTGAAAGAGAAGAAGGTGCATTGAAGATTAAAGGAGGTTATAATAAAAAGAAACTTACCAAAAATTGGAAAGAGTCTTTAACAACTCAAGACCAAGCGTTTAAAGATGACCAAAACTTTTTAGATAATTGGTTTGCATTAACAGGGGGTGGTCACTTTTCGGCAACTGAAAATAGTAAAATACCTCAGTTAATTAAAAAAGGTAAACGCCAAGAGGCTTTAGAGTTTATTTGGTCACGTAAGGAAGTTACCGGTTTTACTGAAGAAGAATTAATAAGTGGTATCGTTGATGTTAATACTGATACAATTGCTCAACGACGTCTGTCAAGAGGCACAATGAATCCCGATGCTGATCCACTTGATAGACAACGTAAAATTACTGTTGAAAGTATTTTAATTCAAGATAGAGATGTAGCCGGTGACCCTAGAAAAGCTACACTTGCAGAAATACCAATTACCTTAAAAGGTGGTATGAGAGCTACGGTTGAAGCATTAAGAAACGACGACGTCGAGGCTTATGCTCAAATAGCCGAAAAATATGGTATGAACGCTCAAGAGTTATTTAATCTACAAAAGAAATATTTTATCGATCACAAATTTATTAGTGATGTAGAAATGGGTGACGACGAGGACAATGACCTTGATCCCGATCCCGAAAAAAAAACTCTAGAGGATAACGAAGTGGAAGCTATCGATTCAGATATTACTGAGAATTTCGGAAAGTATGGATTAGCCGATGAACCAACTAATATCCACGAACAAGTTCTAGATAAATACAATCTAAGAACACAAAGAGGAAAAATCTTTATTGACTATAAGGACTTTGCAAAACAGTTCTACACAAGTAGACTCCCAAATGCCAATCCCGAAGCTATTGATAGAATTGTTGATGCTAAGTTTAAGCTATTAGAACAACGTAGTCCCGAGCTTCTAAACACTAAAAACAATGAAGTTCGAATAGTATTTAAAGATCTTGGAGATAATATTGGAGGATTCTCTTATCGTAACAGAGATTTAATTGAAGTCAGTGACCGTTATAAATCTATAGAAGCTCTTGAGTCAACTATAATGCACGAGTTAGTTCATGCTTCTCAAAAGAACAGAAAAGGTACAATGACAAACCTTATGACAAACGAACGAATTAATAAAGGAGATTATACTTCTCCCGATAAGTCATACATGGACTACTTAAACTCACCTTCAGAAACCGATGCAAGACTTGCTGAGGTAGCTCGAAGATGGGTACTAAAAGGTAATGAATTTATAGATCCTAGAAAAGGAACTGAAGTAGCTGAAGACGCTTTAGTAGACTTTCTAGCTCACAGAGGCGATGATGAATTTGATGGTACTAGAGTTCAACTATTTAGGATGTTAGGCTTTCCCGATAGGTACATAATACCATTCAACAAAGTAAAAGACCTACCTAACAAAGAAAGAGCTTTGTGGTTAGGAAGAGGCTATAGCGACGAAAGTAGAATTCCTATGGAAAGGGATAAGGTCGGTGAAGAATGGGAAGAAAAGGTTCGACAAGAATTACGAAAAAACCCTAACTTAGAATTAATTTTAGAGTCTATCGGTACATTAGTACAAAACGAAAGCACTCAAAACCCAAATAAACAAATAACATAATATGTCTAGTTACTCACAGTTATCAACAACAATTACATCTGCAACACGTGGTGGGGCAAGAGCCGACATTGAGAAAAAGGAAAAGAAACCAAATTTACTCGCTGATTTAGCAATGTCTGTACCAAGAGGTGTAGAAGGTGCAGTTCAAGGTGTTTATAATCTTGCTGATACCGTAGCTTTTGATGCTTTACCGGATTATGATAAGCGTGTCTTAGGACGTTCACAAACTGCTGTAGGTGGTTTAGCTGAGGGTATTGTTAACTTTGCTACAGGATTTATTCCTATTGCCGGACAAATAGGCAAAATAGGTCAAGTATCTCGTTACGCTAAAGCAGGTATGAAAAACCCTAAAATCGCTTTAGCAGGTAAACAACGTAAGATAGCAAGTGACATAACTTCGGGTATGATTACTGACTTTACAGTATTTGATGGTCAAGAAGATCGTTTATCTGACTTAGTTCAAGGTACACCTTTAGCTAACCCTGTTAATGAGTTTCTTTCTAATAAAGACGAAGACGGACAAATCGAAGGACGTTTAAAGAATGTTCTTGAAGGTTTACTAATTGAAGGTGGTGTACGAGGACTTGCAGGTTCGTTTATGACCGGTGTTAAGTACATTAAGAAAGGTAAAGAAGCTAAAGAAAATAATGACGCTGAGGGCCTTGCTAAGATATTTGATGAATTTTTAGCTGAAAGTGATAAGTTTTCAATGATTGACAAGGACATCCAAACCGGAGTTGCTTTCAATAAATGGTTACGTAATGACTTTCAAACTCAAATTGATAAGGGTATTGAAGAGAATCAAATCGATTTACATTCTATAATAGGACGTTATCTAAACTCTGAAGAAGGTAAAAGTAGTTTATACGCTCCTATGTTCCGACATCTGTATGAGAATGCAGAGATGTCGTTGAAGACAACTCAGTTTAATGGCTTTAGAGACTTAAAAGGTAAAGCAGGAGCTACCTTCTTTCCCGACACTAGAAGTGTTACAGTTGCAGAGCGTAGAGGTGCAGAGAAACTTGTTGAAGATACTCAAACTGAAAAGTACTTCTTACACGAAGCAATGCACGCAGTAACAGCTAAGAAGATTGATGATACATTTGGTTTAAATACTGTAGATATTGTTACTACTAAAGATTTAAAAGAGAAAGGCGTTAACTATGCACAGTATTTAAAAAGTCTTAGTAAAATAGCTGATGGTTTAGAGGATTCTAACCCACTTAAAGGCTTAGCTAACTCTTATCTTGATGCTGTATTAGAAGGTCGTAGTCGTAAATTCTTAGACTCACCCGATCAGTTAATTGAAAGCATTAAAATGCGTCGTCTAGCAGGTCAAGACACTTATGGTCTTTCTAGTTTACACGAGTTTGTGGCTGAGTCTTGGTCAAATACAGGATTTTTAAGGAAACTATACGGTAGTAGACAGCAATCTCGTAGTGTATACCAAAAGATTGTTGGATACATACAACAGCTTTTAGGTATTCCACAGAACTACAATACAGACTTTAAGAGTATTCTTAGTGACATCCACGCTACAATGAAAGATCAAGATGTCGAAATGACAACTTATTCAAGAAGCTCTCAACGTGTTAACAGCGAACTTAATAGTATCTTACGTGGGGGTGACAACGTCGACGAATACTTTGGAGAAGGGTTTCAAACACTCAAGGCTGAAGATATGCAGAAACTTGTAGATGTTAGAGAACAAATTACAAAAGATACTGAAATCGAAAGAGCTGTAAAAGGTATTGATGAAGAGGCTGTACGCACAGATACATTACCTCAACGTTTTGAAGACGATGATATTGATGAATTAGCACGTAAAGAAGAAGAAAACCTGCCTAAAATGACTCCGGAGCAGTACCAAGATTATCTCGAGGGTAAGTTAGAAGCACCAAAGCAACCTGTAGCTCAAGTAAAACGTACGGCTGTTACTGAACGTAATTTAGAACCTGTTGCTGAACAGTTTATTGAAAAAGCTAAAAAAGGTATTGCCACTTTAAGTAAACAGTCAGTTGCAAAAGTAAAAACTTCAATTAGGTCATTAAAGAAAGAAGCACCTAAACGGTTTGAGGAGATAAAGAAAATTCTTGACTCTGATTTGCCTGCTCCTTATATGCGTCGAGTACTACTTGAGTATGGTCGTAGACATCCTAAGCAACTAAAACAACAGATGTTAATACTTGATACAGAATTTAATATTAAACTAAACAAGTTAATAGACGATAAGTTATCAATGCAACGAGACCCAACTTCGTCAAAGAATAGACGTAAGTTAGGTAAAGAGATAGGTGTTGACGTTGAAGAAGTAGATTTACAAAGAGATACATCTTTAGACACTCGTGTGTTTGAAGATACAAGTGGTTTAGATCCATACCGTGGAGCATCTACAAGTGAAAGACTTGCAAGAGAAGCACAATTTGAACGACAACTAATCGAAGATTTCGGTAGTGTTGAAGACGGGTTTCAGATTTACGATATAGCTCAAGCACAAGGTATTAACATTGGTGACGCAGAGTTTAAATATGCAAGATCTACAATGGATGCAGAAAGCAAAGCGTATCATAGGGAACACCTTGGTTTGAATGACGGTGAGTACGACAACATCTTTGGTGAAGGAGGTACATTTACTGAACAAGCAAATAAAGTAGCAAAAGAAAAGTTTGGTGGTGATAATGTTAGAGCAACTAACGAAACACTAAACAAAATGCTTGGATATGTTTCATCATCATCCGGTATGGCTATTGTTATGCGTCAGCTTGTTGATCATATTAAAGATACTACACCACCTAAGCCTACGACACTTGAAGAGTTAAGTAGTACAAATGAAGAGCTTATTGATGCCTTTGGTGGTGATCGTGGTCAGTACGAAACTTTAATGACTCAACTTAAAGGCAACGCAGATGCTATGGAAAACTTTAGAGCTGAACAAACAGCTATTAAGATGACTATGGATACACTTGCTATTCGCTTACAGAAAACAGCGATATACCAATCACAGAATATGTCTAAGGTTACAGATGGCGACAGAGTAGCTTTCTTGGAAGACTTAGATAGATTGTATGAAGTTGGTAAGATGTGGCAGTTGTATGGTCGTGAAGTAGCTTTGTCGTTAGTACAACGTCGTGGTCTGCTACAAGGTAAAGGACAACTAAGAGAAGTACACAAGAAGATCATTGATGGTAACACCAATAATCGTGACGTAGGTACACGTAATAAGTCTGAAGAAGGACAAGCTCGTTATCTTAATCAGAAGTCATCTCAAAAGAAATACATAGACCTTGTTCAAGAGGTAGCTGATGCTACTAATGTTGACCACCTTGCTGATGGTAAGATTAAAGAACAAATCAAAGTAGGTGCAATGTCTAAACTTGCAAAAGGTATTCACGGGTCACGTATGTTAGATATGACTCTTGAGTATTGGACAAACTCTTTATTGTTTGGCCCTACAACACAGATAGTCAACTTACTAGGTAACAGTCTTACCTTTGCTGTACGAGCAAGTGAGATGGTTGCAGGCTCAGCACTTACAGGTAATATGCCTATGCTAAGAGCTAGTGTTGGAGCAATCTTATCATTTGATATGTACAGAGATGCACTTAAGGTTGCTTCTCGTACATTTAAAGAAGGAGCTCAACTGACACAAGGTAGTAGAGCTTTTGATGACAACTATTTAGAAGTACCTAAAATCAGTGCATCTAATGTTAATGCAATGTTAGAGAAGACACCAATACATATAGCTGAAGCAGGTACGTTGACGTCGTCTATAATTAACGGCTTTGGTAAGTATGCTAGACTTCCGGGTAAAGCTCTTGGTGCAGGTGACGAATTATTTAAACAACTTAATTATCGTTACTACGCTAAGATGAAATTAGCTATGGAAGGTATTCAAGCAGGTAAAAGTGGTGAAGCATTAGGACGTCACGTTAAAGAAGGCTTAGATGGTATCTTAGATAAAGGAAGAGCTTACAATCAAGAGAACGTAGATATGAACTACTACAACACCGAGATTGCACCTAAAGTTGAAAGTGGAGAAATGACACCTCTTGAAGCTGAAAGAGAATACCAAACATACATCAGTAATCGTGGTGGAGCTAAGAGTGGTCGAGTTGCTGATGATTACGACAGCTATAAAGTTGACCCCGATAGTGATCGTTCTAAGTTAGCTGAAGAAGCTCTTGAGTTTGCTAAACAGAATACATTTACATCTGATTTAGATGAAACAAGTGTCTTAGGACGTTTGTCTCAAAGTATCAATCAACTAAAAGCTGACCCTGTTACTAAACCTCTTGGATTTATTATACCGTTCGTTCGTACACCTACAAACATCTTGAAGTTTGCTTTGGATCGTACTGTTATATCTCGTGATATTAGAAGTGCCGGTATGGATGGAGCTCGACTTATTGGTAGATTTATGGGCATTCAATCAGATATGAAGTCTGCTCTAACAGCTAAGAATATTGATCCTGTAGCTAGAGCCAATGCCTATGGTAAACTAACAACATCTGTTGGTCTTGTTGGTACAGGTATTTGGTACGCAAGCCAAGCGACTACTATGGGTGTTATTACAGGAGCAGGGCCAAGAGATACTGATCGTAAACGAGCATTACAACAAGCAGGTTGGCAACCATACTCAATTAAAGTAGGAGACAAGTATTATAGTTATAACAAACTTGATCCGTTTTCTACAGTCTTAGGTTTGTATGTTGATATGGCTGAAGCTCAATATTACTCAGACATCGACGACCAAGACTTTGAATATGGTATGGGTATTGTCGCTTTATCATTTGTGAATAACGTTGCGAATAAGTCATTCTTACAAGGTGTGGATAACGTTATGGCTCTCTTAGAGAATCCTATGACCGGTACAACTAAACTTGTAGGTGACATTGGTGCAGGCTTTATTCCCGGATATGTACCACAGTTAGGTAACATAAATCAATTTAGAGAAATCAAAGATGCTCGTACTGTAATGGATCGTATTCTTAAGCGTATCCCCGGTACTGACTCTTTGATGCCTAAACGTAATGTCTTAGGTGAAAAGGTATTATTAGAAAACTTACCAATGGGTGGTAGTCTAGTATTTCCTTCATACACAAGAACAGCCTCTGACAACGTGTTAGACCAAGAGATTGGTAGATTGAACAAAGGGTTCAGTTTACCTAAATCAAAACTTATGAATACTTTTGACTTACGTCAGTACAGAAATGAAAAGGAACAAACAGCTTACGATAGACTTCAAGAGCTAACCGGTTCTGTAAAAATGGACGGACGTACACTACGTCAAGAACTTGAACGCGTGGTCAAATCCCGTGACTATAGAAGTATGGAAGCAGGTAATGACCAAGAGTTAAATTTAGGAATACAACCTCCAAGAGTTAAACGTATGCAAAAGGTAATTAATCGTTACCGTAAATTTGCTAAGTCTGAACTATTGAAAGAGTTTCCCGAATTAGCTAAAGAAATAGACGAATTATTAACTCGTCGTAACCAAATAATATAATATGAACTCTCAACATCTACCATCTGCTATTGGTGTATCCGGTTTTATCGGTGCAATAACACTAGGCAACTTAAATACATTAGTAGCGATCCTTGTTGGACTTGCCACTCTAGGTTATCTTGGAATCAAGATATACAAAGAGTTACAATGTGACGCCAAGGATTGTCCTAGAAAGAAATAATTATGGCTGACCCATCATTAAAACTCCATTTGCTACAAGATAACCTTATCGATGTACTCGTCGAAAAGATTAAAAGTGGTGAAGCAACAGCTTCTGAACTTAGCGTAGCACGACAACTCTTAAAGGACAACGGAGTTCAAGCAACAGTAACCGACGACTCGCCTATGAAAGAGTTAGTAAGCTCTTTACCATTTGACGACGACTCAGAACCCATCCGAATAAGTGGATCGTAACTACAAAAAAGAATACAGAGATTACCACGGGACTGAAAAACAAAAGAAACGTCGTGCTCAAAGAAACAAAGCACGTCGTATGATGACCCGTGAGAAGGGCAAAAGTGCCCTCGCAGGAAAAGATATTGACCACAAGGACAGAAACCCCTATAACAATAGGCGTGAAAATCTTAGAATATCATCTAAAAAAGCTAATCGCTCAAGAAACACATAAATGAAAATACCGGAACAGCTCCGGGACTTTAGGAACTTCCTTTTTGCAACGTGGAAGCACCTAAACCTTCCGAAACCAACTGACATTCAGTATGAGATCGCTGATTTTATGCAGAATGGCCCTAAAAGATCTATTATCGAAGGGTTTCGTGGTGTTGGTAAGTCTTGGATTTGTTCTTCGTACGTCGTACACCAACTATTTCTTGATCCAAGTAAGAATATACTTGTTGTATCAGCCTCAAAAACACGTTCAGACGACTTTAGTACCTTTACATTGCGTCTGATACACGAGATGCCCATATTACAACACCTAATACCATCTCAGCAACAACGATTTTCTAAGATATCGTTCGACGTCGGGCCTGCCCCGGCATCTCACGCCCCTTCTGTTAAGTCACTAGGGGTCACTAGCCAACTTACAGGGTCACGTGCTGATATTATCGTTGCCGATGACATCGAAGTACCAAGTAACTCGGCTACTCACGGTATGAGATGGAAGCTAGGTGAACAAGTAAAAGAATTTGACGCTATTCTAAAACCACTAGATGACTCTAAGATTATCTTCTTGGGAACACCTCAGACAGAGGATAGCATATATAACATATTACAACAACGGGACTATATCGCTAGGATATGGCCTGCAAGGTACATTAGTCAAACAGACAATGAAACACAGTATAACGGGGCTGTGAGTGCCCTTTGTGTGGACTTGGATAAACACGGGAGGTCTACTGAGCCTGTTAGGTTTAGTGACATCGACCTCGACGAACGTGAGATCTCCTATGGTCGCTCGGGGTTCGCTATGCAGTTTATGTTGAACACCAAGCGTTCTGATTTAGATCGCTATCCGTTGAAACTAACAGACCTTGTAGTAATGGATATAGACCCCGAGTTAGCCCCCGAGAAAGTCGTGTGGGCTCACAGTAAGGATTTAGCGTGGGATGGTAGCGTGCCCAATGTGGGTTTCTCTACAGATAGATACCACCAACCTCTAAAGCTAGTAGGAGAGCACATTCCGTACACAGGGTGTGTTATGTCGATTGACCCATCGGGACGAGGTAAGGATGAAACAGCTTGGGCTATAATAAAGATGCTCAACGGTTACCTTTACGTCGTCGATGCCGGAGGAATGCAAGGAGGTTACTCAGAAGAAGTCCTAAAGGCTTTGGCGATAAAAGCCCACAAGTTCAATGTTAACGAGATCGTCGTAGAATCCAACTTTGGCGATGGGATGTTCTCTGAGATATTTAAGCCGGTGCTGACAAAGATCCATCCAATAACTATTAGTGAGGTGCGTCACAACACCCAAAAGGAAAAACGAATTATCGACACCCTTGAACCCGTGATGAACGCTCATCGCCTTATTATAGATCCTAAGGTGATCAAGAGTGACTTCGAATCTGCCCAAGGTTACCCCCAAGAGTCTCAACTCAGATATCAACTGTTTTACCAAATGAGCCGTCTCACTTCCACTAGGGGGTCTATTAGTCATGATGACAGGCTAGATGCTCTAGCTATTGCTGTCAACTATTGGACACAACAAATGGCACAAGATGCTGACAGGCGTATAAGCGATAGAAAAGAGGACGTACTCAGAGAAGAACTACAAAAGTTCGAGGATAGCTATTATCGTAACAAAAAGGGGTCTAGAAACGTCTTTACGTGGTAATCTGATACCTATACCCCATTTGACCACTACGACGTCGTATACGTCAATATAACGCCAAGTGTAAGAATAAGGCACAGTAAGTAATAACAAAAAATTAGGGACTAATATGGGTGATCACTAAGTGATACACTAAGAGTACTCTAAGTTTTATATAATATAATAGTAGTAGTCGTCATATTAGTGTTGACACCAAGGTCACACCTCTTTATACACTATAAGTGAACTATGGAAGACCCAATGACACCTCTCGATAGAGCGTCTGCAATACTTGGAGAGCATTTTGAACACTATGTTATATGTGTAAACGATGAACCACACTCAGTGCGTATCGAATATGACAATAGTTTAACTGCTCTTGGTATGTTAAGGACAGCAACAACGTTAGTTGATAAACATCTACTAGCTGATCCCTCAAATGACCTAGAAATTGTATGGGAGGACGAAGAAGAGGACGAAGTCGACGATGACTCTTGACAAACCACCTAGAGCCACCTACTATGGCGATACTTTTTAACTTTTCGTGTGTAATATGTGTTAATCAGTAGGGTCTCACATTGGAGCTATTTTAGTGCAAAAATGTGAGACCCTTTTTACGTATAGGATTACTGTCGTTTCCCCCATAGGTCTTTTTTTATGGCACTTTTTAGGCACTTTATGGCACGAATGATAGCTTTACTGCACTGCGAAAGGGATTTATAATCCATTGAGCGTTACTTGCACCAAAACAATAAGCGTCTGCTTGTTGTTGCAGGTGTTTTTTGTCTGAGTCCATAAAAAAACCCTAAGCACACGAAGGCACTTAGGGCTTGTGATGATAGCTTACGCTCCGAAGTATAAAATATCGCTACGCTCTTTTTTATCACTTCCGACATATACGCCTAACTGCACTAGGCTTCCCTGCTCATAACGAGGCTTAGCTACGGCATTATGCCACGCAGTTTCACGGTGCACAGTATTGCCTTCCTGCCACGCTAGGTCAACAGCCCACGAATCATTCTTGGGCGATGGAACACTAGGCTCGCCTTCAACAGCGAACTTAGGACGAATGCCTGTAACGAGACAGGACTTTATATTTTTGTATTGCATAATATGATAGATAGATATGAGACAAGGGTAATTCCTTCCTCACAAAAGAGGAAGAATTTCCCGTTCCAAGGCGTGACCCGAAGGAACACCGATGATAGTCCTGCAGTGCTTGTGTTAGGGCCACGCCCATAAAAAAAGGTGTAACCTACCGTGGAATGGCAAGCTACACCCTTGTGTTAGTAAGCTGTGTTAGCCTCTGTATGTCTCGATGCGACCGTTAAGCACCATTTGTTTGATAACATTACGCAGTCTGATGCCGGGTGTGATACCGTCTTGACGTTGTAGTAGACGGAGCTGATTGTATGTGTTCTCGTCTAGTTGAATGTTAACTTGTTTGAGCTTAGGCTCTGCATCTGTATGTGTGTTAGATAATTCCATTGTATGTATATGTGTATTTGTGTTTTTGTTGATTGTAATAAACAGGATGCTCAAGGTCATACTTGAGTCCTGGCTTGGCTACAACAATGCTGAGAAACCATAGTGTTAGTAAGAACATTATGAGTGCACTGATGAAGCCTAGTATGCTAGTAATGTTGTAACATAATCTGTGTTGGTGTTGATTTGTTGTGCGAATCGAAGTATGTCCAAGCGATCTCGGTAGTACCGTCTTCCATATCGATTGCGATTTGTTTGCGTTCGTAGTGTGTAGGATGACCTTCTAGTGAATCTAATTGGTCAAGCATATCGTCATCTACACAGTACACCTCTACTTTGACTTGGTTGCCATTGTTAGGCTCGTCGAAGAGGTAGGGTAGACCACTATGTATCTGTAGTGGGTATTTATTTGTTGTTAGACCTTCGCCTAAGTACATAGCTTCAGCTAGAAAGTAGTCGTGGTTACCATTACCTTGTTTGAGTGTACCATACACTGCAATGACGTGTTCGTCGCCTACGTCGTAGTATGGACATAGGTCGTCGTCAGCGTCGTCAGTAGCTAGTGAAGGCAGGTATTTGTTTTTGTAGTCGTAGTAACCGAAGCCTTTGTTTGAGTATGGTCTGTATTCTGCAAAGCAATCGCTTTTGCTGTACCATAGTTGACCTTTTTTGTGCCACTTACCGTGACGTGTTACTGTACCACTATAGTTTACAATAGCGAAACGAGTGTCTGTGAACTGTAGCACGTCCTGCCAATGGGAACGTGGGATGCGTGCTAACAGCTCGCAGACTCGTTGTGTGTCACATATCTTGTCATCACCTAGTGATGCAACAGTACCATTACTGAACAGGTAATGGTTGTCGTCGATGAGGAATGGATGACAATTTGTTATATCTATTGTACCTTTAGTTGCATAGCGATAATGGGCTACGAAAGGACGGGACTCTGCAATAAGTTGGTCAGCTTCTGCATAGTCCATTGTTGTAAAGCATTCGAATGTATCGGTGTAAACAATACCGAATCCGTCGGGATTTTTACGTTTGGCATTGTCGATGTATGTCTGTGGTATAACAGACTTTGGGTTTGGTTTATGTATTATTAAGCACATTTTCGTTTTCGTTGGTTGTTACATCAGCAGTGTAGTGATGTATGTTGTTTATGCGATGTTCATAAGGTACGTCGTTGAAGAATGCACGTTGATCAACTGTGAGAGGATTCGTTGATGAATGGTCTCTGAGATATTGTGTGAACTCATCTTCGAGTAAGCAAGCGTTGCCGTTGTCGTCGAGCCACGCTTGGAAAAGGTATGCGTCAATTACTGTGTTAGCAAGACTTGCCGGTCTGTTACGGTAAGAGACATCGAGGTATTTACACATATCGTGTATAAGGAAGCGTATACGTTTGTATGTATCGCTTTTGAAGAAAGATGTATTGAAGAAGTCGTCGTGACGTAAGTTACGGTATAGTGTACGTTCGCCATACTGTAAGTCTAAGCGACTGTTGATGGTGTGCATAGTAGATTGATACTCGTATTTGTGTACGTGGTATGAGTATATATGTGCAATGTATACTTGGAATAGTTTGAATCGTCGTAGTAGTTGACCACCGTTTTTGATACGGGAAGGTAGACGAAACTCTAATCTACCGGACTTGTTAACAACACAACAGTAACGACCACTGTGGTCAGCTTTGTCTAGCTTTTTATTATAACGACAGTAGTCATTGAGTAGTCGTTTTTTGAAGAGAGCATAGAGTATACCTGTGTGTTGCGTAATGGTTTCTTGTGTTAGGTAGAAGGGGTCGTCTACACCTTGACTTCTGTATGATATGTTTGTGTGGCCTCCACATCTATTGTTGACATCAGAGTTGACATAGTCTGAACGATTGACGTGCTTATTGAACTTGTCGTAGTCAGCTAGGTTGTATACGTGTGTGATACCTTCAACACCACAGGATGAATCTGTTTCCCAATGTGAGAACAGTGGTTGTTCTTCAATGTTTTGACGTGTTTCTGTACGTCCGTCGACGTTAGCTTTTTCTACTTCGAAGCCAATACCAAATCTAGATAGACCGGGTATAGATAGGTCGAGAGTGTCAGAAGGCTCAAGGTCGTGTCGTTTTATGTTAGCACCACTCCAATGATAAGTATGTATGAATGGTAGGTTGGGGTCGTGATCTCCGTAGTCTTCTTCATCATTGATTCTGTCTTCATAACAAGATAGACATAGAGTGTATCCTGTGCCTTCGTGATATTGACAGTCTTCGTCACGATAATATTCTTCACAGTCGTCGCAGTATACTACTTCTTCGTCTTCTGTGCAGTACATATCGTCATGTATATAGCAGTAGTGTATATCAAGTAGTTGTAGTATATCTTCAAATCTACGACGTTCTACGTTACAACCTTCGGGCATACCTTGATACGTCATTAGTGTACGCATAAATTTAGGTAAGTATGCCCATATGTATGTTGTGTCTACTAGATTGTAGGATTGTTCCATACCTACTTCACTTTGTGTATCGTGTTGTAGGATACCTATATGGTTATCTACAATTTTGTATAGATCACCGTAGGTTCTTATATTGTCAGTACCTTCTTGATGTCTAATCATATAAGGTATGTCGTGTAGTGGACAGACTTCTGAATCATTCAGTAGTTCGGCTCGTGTGTTGTGTTCTTGGTTATCGTATGGCATATGCAGTAGTGGTTGATGTGAATAGAAAATCAAAGAGGATTTAAAGTCCTCACAAAAGAGGACTTAAATCCGAAACCCCCGAAAAACAAAGAAGACATCCGAATACCTACAAAAGGAATGATGATAGTGTTGGGGTCGCCTACAAAAAATAGCGTCATAGTAGGTAGCCCTAGGTGATAAAAAAGTTAATATAACACTTGACAAACATTTAGTTGTATGTATGTGTTCTATTTATGCCCACACGACACACGAAACATAAGACCTTTTTGTCGACGTTTACGATCGATAACCGACGCTTTAGAAAAGCATTTAAAACTAAATTAGAGGCTGATGCCTACGAAATAGACCAACGACAACGACACCTAAGAGGTGAGGAGCTTGATGATAGTGTTAGGGCTATTTCTGATGTAGCTTGGGAAGTATATGAGGCAAAATGGATGGATACACCTAATGAAATAGGTAGAAAAGCCCACGTAAAATGTATTTGTAGCTTCTTTGGACACAAAAATATCAAAAAAATAGACAATATTGCGTGTAATGAGTACGTTTTGTTCCTAAAAAACACAAAAAGGAACGCAATTAGCACAATAAATGGTAAAATTAGTGCTTTAACTGTTATTTTTGACTACGCTTTGGATAATAACTACATTTCTACAGCCCCAAGGGTTAGAGGACGTAAAAAACCAAACAATGAGTGCCTAGAGTACATCTCAGAGGCTGAGGAAGCGATTATTTTACCCTTTATGTTGAATCACGAGCTTGAATCTATGCGTAAGTACGGAGAGTTTTGGGCTTGGTCAGTAGATACCGGTTTTAGACCTAGTGAGAGTAGACGACTACGTCCTCAAGACATATACTTTGATGACACAGGTAGATGGATGGCTAGACTTCTCAAGTCCAAGACAAACACTTGGAGAGTTATTCCGTTAACCGATAGAGCCCTTGAGATGTGGCAGAAGAACCGTTCGTGGGCACACATAACCCCACGTATGATTTCTACTTGTTGGGAGCGTGTACGTAAGTTTAGAGGGCGTGAGAACGATCGTAGTTACAAAGCGTACCTCACTCGTCACACTACGGGTAGCCGTTTGGTACAACGAAATGTTGACTTACCCGTAATAAAACAAGTGCTAGGACATTCGGACTTGACAAGCACAATGAGATATGCAAAGGTCAGCCCCACAAATTTATTCGATGCAATCGATACACTAAACACTAACAACACAAAATAATGCTAGACATAACTGAAACAACACCACGTCAAGACTTGTCTGCTTTTCTGAAATGGGCTGAAAATATAATAGCCAAAGAAGTAAAGCAGAACGAACAAATCCAACAGTTAGAAAATAAACAACTAATGGAGAAAACTAAAAATGCGAACATCAACACTATTACAAAAACAAGCAAATAAAAATGGCGAACCTATTCAAAGAAAACACCGAAGACGTCTTAGCAAGAGGTCTAAATATGATGACAAAAGCGTGCGACGCTCTCAGTAAACAAAACGATATTTTAAATAAAGATATCGATGGTTTAAAGCGAAAGATTGAACGCTTAAAAGATCGGGTAATAATCCAAGGTGAATCTAAAGAATAATGCCCGAACTTACACAAAAAGACTTAAACAGAGATATGGAATCTCTTGGTCTTGGTCGCTATCGTCAACGTAACGAGTCTGCAAAGAATCGTGATGCTGAATTAGAGACAAGATATGGTCAGCGTTTGATGCGTGCGTCACTACCTGCGTATGCTAAAGTTATTGACGATTGGAAAGTCCAAGTTGATGGCTACAAAAATAACGCAAGATATCAGTTAGACTGTCAAACACTTCACAGTAAGTTGTTAGCCTTTGTGGCAATCAAAGCTGTGTTGGACAGTATAACTAAAAGAAAGTCTTTGGCGAGTCTCTCACACTACGTGGGAGCTCGCATTGAAGACGAGTGTCGTTGTAAATTTCTACTTGAAAACAACGAAGAAAAAGGTAGTGGTATTTTATTAGGAGCTAAACGTAAGAAAGGTAAGTCTGCTAAACAAAGACACCTACGTAGCTCAATGAAAGGTGAAGCTGAAAAGGGTCTAATGGACTATTGGGATTCTTGGGCACACCGAGATAAGTTAAACTGTGGCTTACACTTTGTTGAGTTGTTACGTGTATCGACGTCGTTGATTGAGTACGTCTACATCGTAGGGGACAAGAGATCCAAACGTCCTTCAAGATATGTTACAGCCACCAAGGAAACACTTGAGTGGATTGAGAACTTCAACAACCATAGAGAACTACTAGAACCTTTTTGGTTACCCACAATAGAACTTCCAAGACCTTGGGAGAATGTATGGGATGGAGGATATGATACAGCAGGTACAGCATTACCTAAGTTACCTTTTATCAAGACACCTAATATGGAATACTTACGTAGTATTGAAGGTGAGCTTGTTGAGCCTATGAAGGCTACAAATTTAATACAACAAACACCTTGGGCAGTTAATGGTAAGGTGCTTGATGTAATGAAACATTGTTGGGAAAACAACGTCGAGGTAGGTGACTTACCTTGTCGTGAGGACGAGCCTCTACCACCAATACCTACTGACTTTAAAACTAACCCCGAATCAAACAAACGATGGAGACAACAGTCAGCTCGTATCTACGCACACCGAGTGAGCACTACGAGTCGACGTTTACTTGTAGCTAAAGTTTTATATGTAGCTGACAAGTTACTTGGTAATAGATTCTTTTATCCTAGCCAAGTAGATTTTCGTGGTCGTATTTACAATGTCCCTGCGTTCTTGGGTATCCAAGGGCCGGATATGTCTCGAGGATTACTACAGTTCTCTCGCCCCGAACGTTTAAAAGATGACAAGTGGTTAGCCATACAAGGGGCAAACACTTTTGGTAATGATAAAGTTACACTTGAAGAACGTGTAGAGTGGGCAAGGGGTTACGCTAACACAGCAGATGCCATTGCTTGTGACCCTACAAGGAACACAGAGTGGATGCAAGCTGATGATCCTTGGCAGTTTCTTGCTTGGTGTTTTGAGTGGGCAGAGTATTGTGCTAAAGGTAGTTTGAATAGTTACTTACCGGTTAATATGGATGCGTCCAACAATGGATTACAGATTCTGTCTATGTTGATGCGAGATGAGTATGGATGTTTAGCTACCAATGTACTACCTACTGATACACCTGCTGACATCTATGGTGTCGTAGCCGATAAAGTCATTGAACGTTTAAAGAAAGACGTCGAAGACAACAATCCTATTGCTTTTGATTGGTTGAAGTTTGGTATCAATCGTAAGTTAGCCAAGAGACCTACAATGGTATGGCCTTACGGGGGTACATTCTATAGCTGTAGAGCTTACGTTGATGAATGGTATGCTGATACTTTACGAAAAACTAAATGTAATAATCCGTTTAGTGAAGACTTACGTTACAAAGCTACGGGTTACTTAGCTCGACACACTTGGGATTCAATCAATGAAGTTTTGATTAAACCTAAAGAGTGTATGCAATGGTTACAAAACATAGCCAAACTACTAGCTAGTAAAAAGTTACCAATTAAATGGGTTACACCATCGGGCTTTCCTGTGTTGCAAGATTATAAAAAGACATCTACACAGCACGTACAATCTTTTATAAATGGCGAAGCTACTCACGTTAAGTGGCACGCTGATACTGATCAATTGAGTGGACGACGTCAAAAACAAGGTATAAGTCCTAACTTTGTGCATTCTTTAGATGCTACAGCCTTGACAAAATCTGTAATCTCTGCTAATGAAAGAGGTATATATGATTTCTCAATGATTCACGATAGCTACGGAACACACGCAAACAACTGCGATTTGTTCGGAGAAGTACTACGAGAAGAATTTGCAGATATTTTTACAGTTGACTTATTACAAAATTTAAAATACCAAATAGAACAACAACATCCAACTATAGATATTTCAGAACCACCACGCTACGGAAACGCAGACATAAGTAAGGTCTGCAACAGCACTTATTTTTTCTGTTAACAACATAATAATAATACAACAATATGAGTAAAACACTAAGTACACCTGTAGGATTAGCCTACTACCCACGCATAGACACACCGGATACTAAATTCAATCCCGATGGCGTCTATTCTTGTAAGCTTCACGTAAGTGAGGACGACTACAACGCATTCAATGCACAGATCAAAGATACTGTAAACAAGGCATACCAAGAGGAATGTCAGAAACGTGGTGTCTCAAAACTAAAAGTAGCTTCTACTAATCCCGTCCGTGAAACAGCAGATGGGCAATATGAAATCTATGCTAAACAAGTAGCAAAGAAAGATACACGTAAAGGTTTGATTGAGTTCAGTATTACTGTATTTGATTCAAAAGGAAACAAACTCGAGGAAGTTCCAAGAGTTGGTAGTGGCTCTAAACTTAAAATGGGTGTGGAGATATTCCCTTACTACACCGATCTAAATGGTTTTGGATATTCACTTCGGTTGAGAGCCGTACAAATCTTAGATCTTGTCGAGTACGCTTCATCGGGTACAGCTTCATCTTTCGGATTCACAGCTGAAGAAGAAGGTTATACCGGTAATGGAGAATCGTTTAACGACACGTTCGATAAGAATGAGCCGATCACAGAGTCAGCACCATTCTAATTATCGTTCTAAATTTGAACTAGACGTTGCCCTTTACCTTGAGGGTGAGGGCACGTCTTTCTCTTACGAAACCCTAACACTTAAATATGACAAACCACACACGTACAAACCGGACTTCATACTTCCAAACGGAGTTATTATTGAGGTTAAAGGTTATTGGAAAAGTGCTGATCGGACGAAGCATCTGCTTGTTCGTAAGTATAATCCGAGCTATGACATACGCTTTTGCTTCCAAAACGCTTACAATAGGCTGTCAAAAAAGTCTAAAACGACCTATGCGTCTTGGTGTGATAAACATAGCTTTGAATGGTGTCATAAAACGATACCGAAAGAATGGCTGATTTAATCTCTGCACAAACACACCAACCCTGTGCAAGCTGTGGCTCAAGCGATGCGTTAACTATTAATACAGATGGTTCAACGAAGTGCTTTAGCTGTGGTGAGTTTACAGGTTCACGACAACTTAACACACACACAATGAGTAGTAATTTTATTCAAGGCGACTACGTCGACATCCCTAGCCGAAAGATAAACAAGGACACTTGTAGACACTTTGGTTACACCGTGGGTACTCTTAACGGAGAACCTTGCCACATTGCTTCCTACCGAAATATGGACGGAGCAGTTGTTGCACAAAAATATAGATTTAAAGATAAATCATTTCGCACCGAGGGTACACCAACGTACTTCTTTGGTCAGAACCTTGCCCCTAATGGTGGTAAGCGATTAGTTATAACTGAGGGTGAGATAGATGCCCTTACAGTTAGCCAAGCATTTGATAACAAATGGCCCGTGGTTTCATTACCAAGTGGAGCACAGTCAGCTAAGAGTGCATTCAAGAAACACTTTGAATGGTTATCCTCTTGGGATGAAGTTGTGCTTATGTTTGATAATGACACACAAGGTCAACAAGCAATGGAGGATGTATGTAATATACTTCCTGCAGGTAAGTGTAAGATAGCCAAGCTAACACTCAAAGATCCAAATGAAATGTTGATGGCAGGGAAAGCAAAAGATATTTGTTACTCTGTATATAACTCTAAAGTTTGGAGACCCGATGACATTGTCGACGGAGTTGAGATATACGACTTACTTAAAAATCCAAAAGAACATTTATCAATACCTTATCCATTCCCATCTTTGAATACAATGACACGTGGTATTCGTAAAGGTGAAATCGTTACATTCTGTGCCGGTTCGGGAATTGGTAAGAGTCAAATTTGTCGTGTCATAGCACATCATATACTAACGACAACAGAGAAGTACGTGGGGTACATCGCCTTGGAGGAGTCGCTTGAAAGAACAGCACAAGGTATTATGGGGATACATACCAATCAACTCCTTCACTTAGAGCCACACAGTTTCAACGAGGAGGCATTTGCAGAAACTGTGGGCTCGGGGCGATTCTTTATGTATGACCATTGGGGTTCAATACAAGGAGATAACCTACTAGGTCGTATACGATATATGGCAAAGGTCTTAGACGTTGAGTACGTCGTCCTCGACCACCTTAGTATCGTTGTATCGGGTATTGGAGATGGAGACGAACGTCGTATGATTGACAACACTATGACAATGCTACGTAGTTTAGTTGAAGAAACAAAGATCGGAATGATTCTTGTATCACACTTAAAACGCCCCGATGGTAAAGGACACGAAGAAGGAGCAATCACATCACTTGCTCAGTTACGTGGTTCTGCATCGATTGCACAATTATCTGATATGGTAATTGGTCTTGAACGTAATCAACAAGACCCCGACAATAAGAACCAAACAATTGTTCGTGTACTTAAAAATAGATTTAGTGGTGAAACAGGCATTGCAACTGCTTTACATTACAATCAAGACACAGGTGCTTTGAACGAAATGCAACTTAATATTGAAAACCCATTTTAATATGAGAGTGTATTTTGATATAGAAACAAATGGGTTGACAGATTGGACTAAACATACCGATCTTGAAACTGTTCATTGTATGGTAGTAATAGATGAAGACGACAACGTCTACAGATACCAAAACGATACAATGAATAAAGGCTTAGAACAACTTAAAAACGCAGATGAAATCGTTGGACACAATAGTATTAACTTTGATTATATGGCTTTGTACAAGCTTTATGATTTCGTACATCCTAGAGTCATTGACACAATGATTATGTCTCGCTGTATCTACCCCGATATAGCAACCAATGATGCACAAGCAGGACGTGATCGTTCTGTTATGGGCTCACACTCATTGAAGGCTTGGGGTATGCGTTTAGGAGATCACAAAGGAGACTTCGGTCAGTCAACTGATTGGTCACAATGGTCACAAGAAATGGAGGACTACTGTGTACAAGACGTAAGATTAACTAAGAAACTATACGAGTATCTAATGAGTAAAAAACCTAGTCAACAAATGTTAGACTTGGAGCATAATTTTGCTAAACAAATGAAACTACAAGAGCGTAATGGTTTTCCTTTTGATATGGAGAAGGCTAAGAAGCTAGACCAAGAATTAGGAATGCGTAGAGCAGAGCTCAAAGAAAAATTAGAAGCAACATTCGAACCAAATGTAATTACAATGAAAAGCAGATGGTACGAAAATTCTAATGGCGATAAGTTTCCAACTAAAAAAGCTATGTTGGAAAGTGGTTACAAGCCCGAAGATATTAGAGAGGGAGATTTCAAAACGAAAACAATTCCTTTCAATCCGGGTAGTCGTGATCAGATTGCTCAACGTTTATTAGACAGAGGGTGGAAGCCCGATGCCTACGAGGGTAAAAGACCTCAGATAAATGAAGGTGTTCTTAAATCTATTAATACACCCGAAGCTGATTTGTTACTTGAGTACTTGATGGTATCAAAACGTCTTGGTCAATTATCAGAAGGCAAGCAAGCGTGGCAAGACCTTGCTCGTTTAGACGACGACCACTATAGAATACACGGTTCAATAATTACCAACGGTACTGTATCGGGTCGTTGTAGTCATCGTAAACCTAACGTAGCACAAGTGCCTGCTGTACGAGCCCCATACGGTTCAGAATGTAGAGAACTATTTACAGCCCCTAAGGGTAAAGTCCTTGTAGGCTGTGATGCTAGTGGTTTAGAACTACGTTGTCTTGCTCATTATATGTATCCTTGGGATAGAGGTGCATATGCAAAAGAAATACTTGAAGGTGATATTCATTCTGCTAACCAAAAGTCAGCAGGACTTGAAACAAGAGACCAAGCTAAAACATTTATCTATGCTTTCTTATATGGGGCAGGTGATGCTAAAATTGGTTCTATTGTTAACGGATCATCAACTGATGGTAAACGTTTAAAGAAACAATTCTTTGCTCGTACACCTGCGATTAAAAAGTTCCTTGATGCTGTTGGTGTCGCTGTCGAAACCAAGGGTTCACTCACAGGTCTTGATGGTCGCAAACTACCTGCTAGGTCTGCACATAGTGCACCTAATCTACTCCTACAATCAGCAGGTGCTGTAATTATGAAACAAGCACTTGTTGAGTTTACAAAAGTCGCCAACCATTCTACATACCAAATGCACGCCAACGTACACGATGAAGTACAGTTTAGTTGTGATGCCAAAGATGCTGACACCTTGGGTTCACAATTTGTACAAGCAATCAAAGACGCAGGTAAAACATTAAAGTTCAACTGTCCTCTTGACGGAGAGTACAAGATAGGGCAGAATTGGAAAGAAACACATTAATATATTATGCACACAAAATTCGAAGTAACACAAACATTCTATGTCACAGCCTCAACAATACAGAAAGCTCACGAAGCAGTCGCTGACGATGATTTCTCTGAGGTCGATGTCGACTTCTCTAAAACTAAAATCAAAGTAGAACCTGCACACTAATATGGACAAAGCAATTATAGACGGAGATATGATAGTATATCGCTCAGCTTTTGGAGCAGAGCACGAAATCAAGTGGGACGATGACGTCTACACTTTACATTTAAATATGCGAGAAGCATTTGATAAATGTACTGACATTATTGATTCTATATGTAAACGATTAGACACTACTGATTACATCTTAGCGTTCAGTCCTTCGGTTACTTTTAGACACAATTTATTTCCCGATTACAAAGCTAATCGTAAAGACAAACGTAAGCCCCTTGGTCTTAGAGACTTAGTAGATAAGGTCTTTGAACAACACAATGGTAAACGAGTCGATAACATCGAAGCTGATGATTTGATTGGTATTATGTGTACCGGTAATGATCGCTACGTTGCTTGTAGTGGGGATAAAGACTTTGCTACATTACCTTGTCGTTGGTATAACTTTATTAGAGATGAGTACTCTGAACGTACTCACGAAGAAGCTGACTATAATCATTTGATACAAGCTCTAGCAGGTGATCCTACGGATAACTATATGGGAGTTAAAGGTGTCGGTGTAAAGACAGCCGATAAACTACTAAAACAAAAAGGTGCTACTTGGGAAACAGTTGTTGACATTTACAAGTCAAAAGACTTAACTGAGTACGATGCTTTGTTGAATGCTCGTCTTGCTTATATACTTAGGTGTGACGACTACGACGAAGAAACAGGTAATATAACGTTATGGAAACCAAAAAACTATGAACCAACAGAAGTCGAATCTACCGGATACAGGGTCTCGTTCTGAGTTTAACACAGGGGCAGTAAGAGATGCAATGGAAGGAAAAGGTACACCAAGTCTTATTCCAATTGATGCGTTACGTTCAGTTGCTAAACGGTTCGAGGACGGTGCTACTAAGTATGGTCGTGATAATTGGAGAAAAGGTATACCATTATCTCGCTATGTAGATAGCCTTTATAGACACCTATGGCAGTTTATGGAAGATGACCAAGCTGAAGACCACGGAGGAGCTGTTATATGGAACGCTATGTGCCTTATACAGACTAAGAAATGGATAGATGAAGGTCGTCTACCTCAAGAGTTAAATGACTTAAAATGGGACTAATATGAAAGAACCTACAATACCCGAATCTATAGTATTATATATGGAAGAAATGTTTCCTCCGAGGGATTTTGATACCTCTACGGATCATAGGGATATGGACTTTCATAATGGACAACGTTCTGTTGTTCGCTTCGTAAAACAAAAGTATTACGAACAAAACGAAAATATATTAAATAAACCATTGGAATAACTTATGTGTTCAACACCTAAAATACCCGATCCACCACCACCACCTGCACCACCACCTGCACCAACTGAAACAGCTAAAAAAGTTGCTGTTAAAAAACCTGCAGTAAGTGCCGGAGGTAATCGTAGCAGAGGAATCGCTTCATTAATACGTCGTCGCCCTACTCTTATGTTTAGAGCAATGCGTGGATTGAATTTCTAGTAAATTTGTATGTCATCAAGAAACTACACCGTAACTCACGGGGATGGAAGCACCTCTTCCATTTCGGTGAACCGAGACAACCCAACAGGTATCAGACCCGAAGGCTCAACACTTAAAGTTGACCGACGAGCAATCCCCGAAAACTCGAGAAAGGGTGAATCAAAACCTCTTTTATCAAAAGTAGTAGGTGGTGCGAGTGTTGCTTGTTCATTTAGGGACTTAGTAAATAGTGATGGTAGTAGTACAGTTGCTCGTGTAAGACGAACTAACGATGGTTCAGTATATAATGAAGCAGACTTTCAAGCTAAGAATATTAAACACTTAGAGGATTGGGTTGCCAACAAATGGTCAACTGTTTTACCTGCTGATGTAGACCCGACTAACTGTAAAGGTGTTTATGGTCTTCGTCAGATGAAACGTGGTTACAACGACAAAGTCATTCGTGTGCGTCGTTCTACAGATACGAAAGAGGTCGACGTCTACGTTGACTCACGTACAGGTATTGTTGACAGATCACGCACAGAGTCGGGTCAAACCTATAAAGAATTTTTAAATGAGACTGTAGACATACCTTTGGGTAATACGTTTATATCTCAAGTTGATGGTAACGGGGCTCGAATCGGACAAGCTCTTGTAACTAATGCTACCAATTCGTCATTCAATTCTATTGTTTCTAAAAGTGGAAATCAAGACTTTGATATCAGATCCGGTGGTCAAAACTATGCTGACATCAAAAAAGGAAATATAAAGGTTACTTGTCGTGTCACTCGTAATACACTAAGTGCTAACATAAACGTTCAGTTGTGGCAACTCGTCGATGGACAAGGATACAAAACTGTAGGCAGTATACCGGCAGGAAGAACAGGTAACTTTGAATTTGATTATGCCTTTACTAATGCCACTACGGGAGCAATATTTAGATTTACTTGTAATGACCTATTAGTTAATGACGGTGAGTTATTTGACGTAGAGGATATTAAGATTCAAGGTACTGCACACACAGCGACTTTAAGTGTTTGGTATGATCAAACAACTCGTGGTAATCACTTTAGACAAACAGACCAAAGTAAACAAGCAACAGTTGCAGAGTATGGTTTACTTAAACTTGATGAAAATGGTCACCCAACAATTGCTGATTTTGGTAATGGTAAATGGATGATCGCTGATGAATACGTCTATGCTACTACTGATACTGAGTATATGATGTATACTAAACTAGGTAAACGAGACCAAACAAGTGGTAACTATTATCTTGTTTCAGATCACGTCACCGGTAATACTCACGGAGGAGGAGGTACACGAGGTATTTTAGTACAGCCTACTAGACTTACAAATTATCACGGGTTTCCTTATGAAGGAGATTTAAATTTTGGTGGTGGTTATAACGATTGGGCACGTGATGGTGTATTTAGTCAAGGAACTGATGGACTTGTAGATGGAAGCACAACCCTACATACATATGAGGGTTACAGTAATGGAGCTGATCTACATATGCAGAATAATTCAAAAGGATCAACTAGACACTTAGTTGCTCGTGTTATATTCAATGAACAACAACTTGCAGAAGACCCAAATGTAACTAATAACAATAATTTCCAAGGTGATTGTTCAGAATTTATATTCTACGCAGGTGACCAACAGGACAATAGATGGTTGATTGAATCTAGTACTAATAATTATTACGGTTTATACGACGACGAATACGAATGGGATGGAGCAGTACGTTCTCACTTTAGTGGTACAGCTAATGGAGTAACTTTACCATCGGGAGTTGAAACTGATATTGGATTTAAAAGAGATTTAAAATATACAATAAACGACTCAGTTACATCATCTCGTTTCCTTCGGATTCTACTAAATACTAGAAATAAAGTATATAAAACAGAAGAACAGTTTGATGTAATTAGAGTATCTTTCTTTGTTGATCCAAAGGAAACTACACCGGGTATGAGTTTTGTTGCTGAGTTTCGTAATAATTTATCGGGTGGTACTTTAACTAATTCTGCTTCGTTTCACTCAAATAGTGGTCAAGTAGCTTTCAGTTTCTCAAGAAATAGTACTACTGCTGATTTAAATAATTTAGTTATTATAAGTACAAACCCAAATGGTGGTGGTACAGTAAGTCTTAAGAATATTAAGATTTCAAGACATAATCGAGAAGGTCGTGTTTCTATTTGGTATGACCAATCAGAAGGTAATAACGACTACCAACAAATAGACCAAACTAGACAACCATACATTATCCGTAATGGTGGTTATGATAAACGTGGTATGGTATTTACCAATAATAACTTGATGCGTTTAGCTACATCACAAGGAGGCTTTGGAGGTACACCCGTAGGTGTTCCTTTAGGAAATCAATGTACTGCTGTGTTTGTGGTTAGTAGAACGCTTGATACTGTTGCTAGAAATACATTTGCAGGTACAACATTAGACCTTGCCTTAAACTCATCTCAGCAACCAATTTTAAGACGTAGTAGTTCGAACCAATTTACTGCTAATCAATTAACGACCACTAAGGGTACACAAGTTATGTACATTTATATGGTCAAAAACGACGACGTTCCTACTGTACATTTAAATGATAATTCTCAAACACATACTACTACATTTGCAGGAGGCTTATCACAAGGTTTTGACATTATTGGTGAAAACCATCATTCAACAAGAGCGTTAAACAGTTCTAATCAACCTATCTATGCTCTAACGGGAACAATGAATGAAGCAATTTTATTTACTAACGATCAAACGATCAACCTTCCTGCACTAAAGGAAAACTTAAACAATCAATACGAACTTTATTCTTAATATGTCTGAAGAAACAATTACCAATAAATATCTTGTGTTTGATACAGAAGACGATGGTCTTGCAAGAGCAGACGTCGAGGGTCAAGCACGCAATTACTCATACCATCGACACGGTGTGGGCACACGTTACCATTCAACTCCTGTTCCTTGTGAAGATGGAACTTGGGCACTTGATGTAACTTTTTATAAAACTCTTAATGAATCAGAGTCTACTGTTAGCGAAGTCACTTTATTGACTATTCCTGTAGAAGACCCGTCAGAATAATATGCACAACGTCACAGCACAATCATTATATAATACTTTAGAAGGTAAGAGATACCAATACGTTGATCGTGCTAGAACTTGCTCGAGATTAACATTACCTTACATTATGCCGGATTCGGGCTTTGGAGCTCACTCTCGGCTAGATACACCATTTTCGAGCATTGGGGCTCGAGGAGTAAATAACCTCGCCTCCAAACTATTGTTAGCACTCCTACCACCCAATGCTCCATTTTTCAGATTAAACATAGACACGTTCGGTTTACAAGCAGAAGGTGCTCCACCCGAGTTCATAAGCTCTATCGAGACTCAGTTACAGCAAGTAGAAGAAGCTGTAATGGATGAAGTATCTCGTGAGTCTTACAGAACCGGCTTACACGAAGCCCTTAAGCATTTAATAATCACAGGTAATGCTTTGATATACTTACCCGACACAGGTGGAATGAGAGTATTTCATCTTGATAGGTATGTCGTCGACAGAGACCCAATGGGTAATATCTTACACATTGTAACTAAAGAAACTATTGCACGTACAGCCTTGAGTCCCGAGATGCAAGAAGCTGTTGGTGTGGATGGTGCGATCGACGACGACTACGAACTATATACTGCTGTGTGTCGCATAGGTAATAAGTGGGAAGTATTCCAAGATATTAACGGAGTGCGTATTCCGGGTTCTGAAGGTTCATACAAACTTGATAAGAATCCTTACATTGCACTTAGGTTCACACGTATTGATGGCGAGAGTTACGGACGTGGTTACGTTGAAGAGTATCTTGGAGATGTACAATCACTTGAAGGACTTACAAGAGCAATCGTTGAAGGATCTTCAGCGTCAGCTAAAGTACTGTTTATGGTTAATCCTAATGGTACTACAAGAGCTCGTACACTTGCAGAATCACCTAACGGAGCTATTGTCCAAGGTAATGCAAGTGATGTTCAAGTATTACAAGTACAGAAACATAATGACCTTAGAGTTGCCTCTGAAACTATAGAGACAATTAAAGAACGCTTAGGTCACGCTTTCTTACTCACAAGTGGTACAGTTAGAAATGCTGAGCGTGTAACTGCTGAAGAAATCAGAATGCTATCTATGGAGCTTGAGAATGCTCTAGGTGGTGTCTACTCTTTATTTTCAACCGAACTGTCTTTGCCGATGGTAAATCGTATTATGGATGTAATGAACCGTAAACGTAAGTTACCTAAGTTACCGAAGGACGTCGTCAACCCCGTCATCATTACAGGTGTTGAGGCTCTTGGTAGAGGGAACGATTTACAGAAGCTAGATATGTTCTTACAAGGTGTAGTACAAACATTAGGGCCGGAGGTTATGTCTCAGTATATTAACCCCGAAGAATACCTTAAACGTAGAGCTACAAGCCTTGGTATCAAAACAGCAGGACTTGTGAAGTCTCAAGAACAGATACAAGAAGAAATGCAACAAGCACAACAAATGCAGATGGCTGAGAAGCTCGGCCCTCAAGCAATGAAAAGTGGAACAGATTTAATTAAACAACAGAGCGAGGAATAAAAACAATGGCTGAATTAAGTAAAGTACAAATAAACGACCAAACTGAATCTGAAAAGGTCACTTTGGAACAACAAGCAGAGGCTCAAGATAAAGCTAAAAAAGAAGTGGAATCTGAGCGTCCCGAGTGGTTAGACGAAAAGTTTACCTCTCCCGAAGATCTAGCGAAAGCGTATGCTGAACTACAACAAAAACAAGGTTCTAATAATGAAGATACACAAGAAGATAATACAACTGAAGACCAAGAAGAAACAGGTTTCGATCCTAATTCTGTCATCGGTCAAGCCCAAGAAATGTATGGGGAGAAAGGTGAGTTATCTGATAAGATGTATAGGGAACTTGAGAAAAATGGATTACCAAGAGAAATGGTTGATGCTTACATTGCAGGTCAAGAAGCTATTATTGACTCTGAAACTAATGCAGTACGAGATTCTATTGGTGGTGCTCAAAACTATGAAGCAATGGTTCAATGGGCACAAGAAAATCTAACAGATGGAGACATCGACGCATACGACGCTGTCGTCAGTAATGGATCACTTGAAGAAGCACAAATGGCTGTTCAAGGGATGTATGCTCGTTTCCTAGCAGGAGGAGGTAAAGCACCTAACCTTGTTCAAGGAAGCACGAGTGGCGAAGCAATTAAACCTTTTAACTCATCAGCTCAAGTAACTGAGGCTATGCGAGACAAACGTTATACAACTGATCCTGCATTCCGAGCAAACGTAGAGAAGCGTTTATCGGTTACTACAGCATTTTAGGGACTAATATGAAATGACAAGCGAACTTATATCATTATTCTTAGGCACAGGCGTAGGTGCTATTACAAAAGTAATTGGACTTTTTGTTTCAAGTAGTATTGAACTCAACAAACAAAAAGTAGAAGCCAATGTAGCTACTCAACAACTTGCAGACGAAAGCCACGATAAGGCTTCTAAGCGTGGAGGAGAGTGGGTACGTCGTCTAATTGTAATGGTATGTTTGTTTGGCGTCGTCGTCGCTCCATTCCTTATGGCGTTTATGACACAAGGAGTCACCGTGAGTGAACAGAAATCACTTTTATTCTTTACGTGGGAAACTTGGAAGACCTTAGAAGGTTTTGTAATCTTACCCGAAATCCGTACCACACTAATAGCCATCGTTGGTTATTACTTTGGCTCATCCTCAATTAAAAAATAATATGTCAATACAAGTTAGAACAACAAATATTACGGGTGGGACAATTAAATCTATATCGTCTCCCCACGGCTCATTCGTCGAAACAGTCACAGCTCCTACAGTTACTTCAAGTGCTATTACAGTAGATAACGCTAATGTTGTCCAAGCAGATAGAGAAATACTAAATTCGGCAAGTACTTATTTTGAAGTAGTTAGTGTAGATAATGCTACGAATCGTATCAAAATGATTACATTTGAAAGTACCGGTACAGGTACATTTGATATGCTTCAGTTAACTGCTGTAGGTGGAACTGTAAGGTATGATTTACTAACTGCTTTAGGTGGTACTGTTGAACTAGGAAAACAATATAGTATCCAACCTACATACGGTAGTGGTAGTGGTCAAATGTCTTCTGACGACATCGGAGAGATTAGATGGAGTTTAACAACTAATACAGCTACTACACCAATACCTCAAACTATAGAGATCAAAGTAGCTATATATTTTAACGATGCCTAATAAACCCTCTCCGTTAGAACTTGGAGAGGACACAGGAATAACAATTCCACTTAGGAATCTATTAGCGATCATCGCAGGCGTAGCTGTAGCCGTTATCGGTTACTTTGGTGTAGACGAGCGTATAATGATGCTTGAGCACGAACAGGCTCGATTGTCTGACGACGTCAACGTCAACGCTACTTGGATTGATGAATGGGAGTCAGATGGAATTTTACCATTAGATGTTGAGCAGAATATGCGAATAGAGCATCTTGAATGGAAACTTGAAAAACTAGGATTTTAATTATGAGTAGAAGACGTAAAGGCGTATCTCTTCGTAAAGAACACAAATCTAAAAAAGGTGGTCTTACAGAGAAGGGAAGAAAATACTACAACGCTAAAACAGGCTCTAACCTTAAAAGACCACAACCGGGTGGGGGAAGTCGCAAGAAGTCCTTCTGTGCCCGTATGAGTGGTGTTAAAGGCCCTATGAAGGACTCTAAGGGTAGACCTACTAGAAAGGCACTAGCCCTTCGTAGATGGAAATGCTAATGAGTTGTGGTTGTGAAAAATGTCGACGTCATTCTTTAACTATTAAACGAAAGAAGAAAAATGCCAAAAGTTAATGGAAAGAAATATCCCTACACAAAAGAGGGAAAGAAAAAAGCTAAAGACGATGCTAAACGCAAAGGTCTAAAAATTAAATACAATGGGTAAAATATGTCCGGAAGGTATTGCGTGGGCTAAACGTAAATACGACAAATGGCCATCTGCTTACGCTTCAATGGGAGCATCGAAGTATTGTAAGACAAGAGGCAGAAGAAAGAAACTAAAGGTCAAGAAGTAATGGGTGAATTAGCAAAATGGCGTGCACAAAAATGGGTAAGAATTGGATCGGATGGAAATATTAAAGGCCCTTGTGGCACGTCTAAAAACAAAAAGAACCCGGACAGATGCCTTCCGATGGCTAAGGCTAGAAGCCTATCAAAATCCGAACGTGCTTCAACAGCTCGTAAAAAGAAACGAGAAGGAAGCAAAGGAAAACAATTTGTACGCAACACCAAGAGAGCACGAGTAAAGCTCAAAATGCGTAGATAAGAATTTTGTCGACCGACTTAGACACACAGCCCGTTGCGACGGATAACTGTATGAATGACGACGTCAACCGACACCTAACTAAAACAATAACAATCCAAAAGGAGAAATAAAAAACTATGGCAAATCCAGCCTTATCAGCATCTCTCCCTGCTTCACGTGTTGGTTATAATTTCAATACCGATAACACGACTACGTCGAACGCATTGGAGAACGCCTTGTTCCTCAAGGTATTCAGTGGTGAGATTCTCACTGCTTTCGAAGACGCTAACATAATGAAAGGTCTTCACACTATCCGTACCATCTCTAATGGTAAATCAGCTCAGTTCCCTGTTACAGGTATCGCTTCTGCGAAATACCACACTCCGGGTAATTCATTGATCGAAGGTAGTGGTTACTTATCTGACATTCAAAAATCAGAGAAAGTTATCCTTATCGACGAGATGTTAACTTCATCAACATTCCTAGCGAACATTGATGAGCTTAAAACTCACTTCGATATTCGTTCAGTATACGCCCAAGAACTTGGTAAAGCACTAGCTAAGAGATTCGACATTGCTACAATGAAGACTCTTTACCTTGCTTCTAAAGCATCTGCTAACATTACAGGTGTAACTGACGGTGGCTCATCAGTCCACATTCCTTCAGCTACATTGAAGACAACTGCAGGTATCATTGATGCCTTGTTCACAATGGCTCAAACACTTGATGAGAAGAACGCACCTCAAGAAGGTCGTTTCGCTATCCTTCACCCTTCAACTTACTACCAATTAATTACAGCCGACAATGGTAATGTAGTTAACTCAGCAGTAAATACAGACGTTGGTGGAGCAGGTAGCCTTGCAACAGGTACTATACCTATGGTTGCAGGTATCAGCTTATTCAAGTCTAACCACATCGTAGACGTCGCAGGAGCTCTTAACACTAAGAACTCAATTGATTCTACAAGTGGTGCTGTTCAGCCTACATTATCCGGTACAACCGGTTATGATGGTGACTTCCGTGCTTTACGTCACGGTGCAGGTACAACTGCTGATCCACACGTTTATGGTATCATCGGTGGTACAAAAGAAGCTATCGGTACAGTTAAGTTATTAGACTTAGCTACTGAATCTGAGTATCAAATCGAAAGACAAGGTACATTGTTCGTTGCTAAATATGCAATGGGACACGGTGTACTACGTCCCGAGTGTGCTATCTCTATCGTTCCGGAAGAAGGAAGTAGTGGAGATGACGCAGTCTCAGACAACTAATTCTTAATTCAACTCGAAACCCTCATAGGTCTATTCCTATGGGGGTTTCCCTTTTTATAAAATTTTATTATTATGTCTCATACTTACGTTCACAACGACAATAATCCCGTAGATTGGTTTGGTATCGACTACGACTTTACATCATCAATGGGTATATTCCAACTCGATATGAATATGTTCTACGAAGATGCTGTTGGAGGCCCTAGTGGTACAGTTGATGGTCAATCAGCTAGTAGTCTTGCATTACATTTAAATGAAACTACAGGTGATGTTCGTTATGTTTACTTTGTTATGATGCGTTACTTGTTCGATAAGTATATGGACAAAAAGAACTCTAGTACTCACGTTATGCCTAGAGCTTTCAAAATGACTAGAAGTCAAGTAAGAGATAGAGACAATAATAAACGACACACAACATACACAGTTACTTTTGTTGAAAACGAATCATCTGTTACAGACACAGTTGGTAGTCGTTTCTTAACCCCCGAAACACAATTATAATTTATGTCCACTACAACTCTACACGACGCTGTCAACACTTGTCTTAGTGTAATAGGAGAATCTGCTCTTACTACAGCAAATACAAGTACTAATCCTAATGCAGTCATTGCTCGTCAAATTATTGAAGAAGTAAGTAGAGAAACTCAATCTAAGGGTTGGTGGTTTAATACAAGTGGTGGCAGTATAAGTATTTATACAAACGCTTCTAATGATTTTAACACTAATATTCCCGAGGAAGCAGTAAGATACATTACTATTCGTTCTGCTAGAGTTATGCAGAGTCGTTTCCTTAGTTCTGAGGAGTTACACAAATTCAGCTTTAATGAAGAGCA
>Ga0099849_1000056_pt1 | contig 39979 bp, 54 predicted proteins | sample CB_VirMetaG_4_FD_78177 | JGI IMG/M metagenome (GOLD analysis project Ga0099849, IMG submission 78177) | Freshwater to marine saline gradient viral communities from Chesapeake Bay - CB_1508_1M Viral MetaG | ecosystem: Environmental > Aquatic > Marine > Coastal | place: USA: Chesapeake Bay... | reverse complement strand
TGAAGCGCGCCGCGATATTTGCGCCTAAATAAATGCAATATTTAGAACGCGTATACCACGACACACTCTGCAATATAATTACAGAACTAACCCCGCGTCAAAGTTGATAGCGGGGTTTTTGTTAGAGCAGGTTCCCAAGAAGCCACATCGTCACTCTGACTAACCGATACGACCTTGCCGTCGTCCAGATCGTTTAGCACGTCCAGTAACAACTTCAGCCCCATCGGTGCCAAGTCACGTCTCCATAATTCGCGGGCGTTATCACCCGGTCTTATCCAACACCAATCCTGAGCGGCGATTGGCCCCGTGTCGGCTCCGTCGTCCATCCAGTAGACAGAACCGCCTGTGATCTTGTCACCCATTCGTACTGCCCATTCTATCGAGTCGCGGCCTCGATGCCGTGGTAGTAGTGACGGGTGATAAGCGATCGCTCCAAACCGCGTAAACAATCGAGCCGAAGCATCAACATAGGCGTGGGTGTTAGCACCGACGATAACGTCGGTGCCTTGAGGGATATCCAAACCCGTTAATCTAGTGCCGGTGCCGCAGGGCAGCCCATACGACACGGCGGTGGTAAACAGTCGGTCAGATTTGTCAGGCGCGTACCCACCAACGACAACGACGTTATCCGCCGCCGTAAGCAATCGGCAAACCTCGGAAGCAAACCAGCCACGACCTACGACCAGCACTTTAATCATGATCGGCCCCTATATAACGAAACCCCTGAACCGCGCGCCAGTGGCCACCGTAGGAGGCGCTAGCAAGTCCCGTATCTCGGGCGCAACTGCCGTGCAGTACACCGCTGACCTGTGTCCAGCACGATTGACGGCGCAGCGTATCGGCTAAGCCGGGATGTGACGTGTGGAATAACGTCGGTAGGTTTAGACCGAACCGGTTCTCGGCGTTGAGCCAGCGCTCACAAATCGCGTTTAGGAACTTCATACCAACGCCCGCGCCTTGCCACTCTGGCATAACGACCAAGCGGCAAGCGCGAGCCTCAACAAGCCCCGGTCTTGTTGAGAAAGCTACGTGAGCAACAGGCTCACCGTTAACAAACCCGACGTAACATTTAGCCGCGATCATCTTGGGCAGTTTTAAATAATGATGCGGCTCAAACAGGGGCCAGTATCGCCAATCCGTTTCGATGATTTCCAACTCGAACTTGGGTCGCCTAAGCGCCCTCCGGTTCAGCTCACCCGTGGCTGTATCAAACCACCAGTCGGGCTGTAGCCATTCCAGAATGTCGTAGTGACAACTCAGCAGGACGACGCGGCCCTTGGTTCGCCGCCATGACTTAGCGAATGCTAACGCACCGACTTGAGCAATCTGGCGGTCAACGACACTGGAAAATTCATCAACAACCGCGTGGGCAGGTGCGTCGCATAAGAGACGCGCTAGATCGGCGCGGAACTTCTCACCATTGGATAGAACGTTATAAGGACGTAGCCAGCTGGGTACCGAACCCAAGCCCACCGAGGACAACATGCCCGCCGCCTGTTTTACTTCGAGCTTAACCCCGATCACGTCGATGATGGGTTTGTCTTTCGGCCAACGGGGTGACCAAGGTTTAGTGCCGGGCCAAAATTCCGAGCCGAGTGACGTTTTACCAGAGCCGCTGGGACCGACGATAACGCCTATGCCCCAGCCTTCAGTATCGTCGGGCAGTTGAGCATCGATGCGGAAGTCAGCGCCGCTTTCGACGTTAAATAAACTCTTAATGTATTCGGCGCGGAATGAATCAAAGTCTGAGCAGCGGCGTTCGATAGTGACTGTTTTCATATAGTCACCACCTTAGTTTTTAGGCCCAGTTCTTTAACGCGGCGGTGCGCATCAACTTGTGAGGGTTCGTCTTCGCAAATGATAACGACGCCAAATTTAGGCTTGTACTTAAAGCCGTTCTTTCCGAGGGGTTTTGTTTTCGACTTGGCCATGAGACCTCTCCAAATTTACCGCAACGTGCGGACTATTTAAGAGGCTCTCGGCCTTCTGGATATTCGTATGTTTGCAACGTGAGCATTTGATCTCAACGAGCAACGACGTGCTTACTTTATCATCGCCACTGACTCGCGCCAGCAGTTTGTTACATTTGTTGCACCGCACATTATGCATGTGAATAACCTATCTGTTAGGCTAGCTCCGCTCGTCGACGAGCAGGAGGCCTTGGCTAATTCACGGTGGATGGTTCACTGTGGTTGGTGGCTTCGGTTTAGTTACAGCTAAATCGGGGCCGTCTCCTTTCCTTTATTCTTTCAGACTTCAACGCTTGAACTTGGCAGGTTTGGTGCCCGCCCGATGATCTTCCCCCCTTGAATGATTGCTTTATCGCCAGCCGTTACGCTGTCGCCCTGAACACGCAGCGTGCTGCCACCGCGTAGTGTGATGATGCTTGTGCCATCGCTGTTGACCGTTGTCACTGTGACGATTGTTTTAGCGCCTGCGTCAAACAGTTTGCCGAACGAGATCCACGGGTTGCTCATGTTATGCCTCCCACTCAATAGGCCGATCGAGCACGACGGTTTGCGTGACGTTTGCCAACCCGTTGCCCGGTGCGCTGATTGATACCGAATCAACATACGCGCGGAACGATTGCGCTGTGTCGTCGTAGATAACCGCGAGAGTTTGACCAGGAAGAATTATGCCCGGCTCGGTGGTGATCGATTCGGGCACGGCGGTTGATAATGTGTAACGCATACGTACGCCGCTAGCCGCGATCGCTTGAGCGCCTCGACTTTTATTAGCGTCGAATGACGTTAACCACGCGTCGGATACGTCATCGCCGAACGTATCGCCAGCGGTGCCCGCGCGTGTGACTGTTAGCGAGACCGCGCCGCTGACATCTTGCTCGCCGCTCACAACAACCGCGTTGATCAGTTTGTTATATACGCGAGTTTTGTCGAACGTCTCGATTTGATGTTCGCTGATTGAGTGGTCCTGCGTGCTCGATGACAAGCCCCACGGCAGAGGGTAATACTCGGGCCGCACTGTGATTGTGTCGGTACTCATGCCCGGCTGAACGATCGCACCCACAGCACCAGCCATTTTTGTGATGACCTGCAACGGGGTTAAGCCTTGGTAGCTAAATGAGTTGCTGGCCAACGTCCAGTCGGGCAACCGAGCTGTGTCCCAATCGAGAGTAAATCCGGTACCGAACAACTCATCAGTAACGGCTTGCACCGCTGTTGTTGTCGCCGCGCTTGCGGATCGCAACGGCGCGTATGGGTTGCCCAAATATTGCGATCGGCTATAACCCGATGCAGTATAGCGATGATTTAACGTGTCGCCGCTGAACGATTTTGATTCGGGCACAGAATCAATAAAACACTCCCAGCGCCAGCCGTTGATTGTGATCGCTACTTCTTTTTGACCGGCTGCGGTGGGTTCTATTAATGCTGCACTTGCTGAGTTGAGCACAGAGAATGAGCATTTCCACGCCGCTGATTTTTTATCGAGATCGAGTTTAACGTCTACAACCGCCAGCGGCTCATTGCCGGGCAGCGCGACGACATTGACGCTGTTCATAGTGATGTAAGTCTCTCTAATGTCAGGTTCTAAAACCGGCGCACCTGGTATTAATGGAGGATCCACTTTGTACGGCAAATCCGGTTGATGATAGAGCGATTCGCCCACACCCCAGCGTGTGTTTGTCGGTGTACTTTTGTCGGGTGCTTGATGCACGTTAACTATGCCGCCCGCATAGATCGGGTAGGCGGGCAGGTCAGTGAGTTTGTATGACGCGATTTTAAAAATCGGACTAGGTATATGCTCTGGCGTATCGAGATTAAACACACCTGAAACGCCGGTGAGCAATTCACCCTGCCGTAGGTCGTATTCATTCACACGGATCGTGTAGCGATCTGTGCCCAGCTGGGTTGTTATCGTCTCAACTGAGTGCGCGACGGGCATGTGTACTGCAAAACTGCCACCGTGATTTAAATTCACCGACGCTTCAGCAACTGATAAAGAGCCTTCGGTTTGCATTGGTACTGGCCGCAAAAATGGCAGCGCAGAGCCGTGATTTAGCGCCGCACTGGCAATGGGTACCGACATCACAACAGAGCGATTATGCGTTTGCAGCGTATCCCAAGCCGTTGCCGCCTCACTGACAAAACTCAGCTTAGCAACAGCCACAGCAACGCGCGCCCCAGTTTGATTTGAGCGCGGTTGATGCACGGCGGTTGCAGCGCTCGCAACGCACGAAACATCAGGAGCGACGACGGGTAAACCCGCGCTAACACGCAAACGAATTGTCATACGCGTCCCTTATACAAAATACGGCCCCTGAGACTGAGGTTTATAAAACGGCACAGCGACCATGCGCACTGTGCCGCTCACTACCACGGCGCCAGCTTCGGTTGGCCATGTTGGTTCGGTGCCCAACGTGCCGGTTTCACTCACGTCGTAAACGTAGCCGGTGTATACCGACGGATGAATACGTTCACCCACGCCTCGTGCCTCGCCGGTTACATGCGGCACACCGTAGTCATCATGTACTGTGATTAAAATCTGCCCGCTATAACCGTTCCAGTTAAGCGTGTATGCACCCGTACTCGGATCAGAAACTGTACGTGCCAACTGGTACGGAGTTTCGCCATCAAGGGCCAAGGCCACGACATTACGCGCCGCCGGTTGATCAGCAACCAGCACCGTGCCGCCAAACGAATTAGGCTCGCCGGTTTGTGAGTTCTCAGCACTCGATTTGAACACGATATTGACTTGATCAACGTCGTACACGTAGTCATCAACCCACCACACGCCGTCCGCGATACCGTTTGAGATTTTAAACGCCAGCAATTTATACGACGCGCTTGTGTCGATACCCGCAATTAAAAAACGGAGCGTATCGCGCACGACGATCACCTTTTCAGGCTGATTGACTGACCGAAAGAACTGGACAACAAAAAAATCAGCAGCGGGCAGATTGTGATTAATCGACGCATACGCTGGCGGCACTACCGCTATCGGGGATACGACAACATCAGCGATGGTTACTGTAACTGTCATGCCCAGTCACTCGCATCGAGTGATAAAAATGCGACGTTGTATGTCAGTCTGATTTTTAAAAACGTTTTCCCCGCAAAATTAAATTCTGTTTTTAAATCACCGACGAACATACGATCTAACCAATCGTCATACCAACATGCTGCAGGGTTAGCATACACACCGGCCATGGCGCTCGTTTGATTGCCATAGCGTGTAGTTGATTGCCCGTCAGTTAGCAGCCAAACGCTACACGGCAGCAGCGGTAACTCAATGATCGAATCGTCTTGCTCACCGATACCACTCTGCTGCCCATCCACCTGCGAATTGAAAAACGGCCAAAAACAATACGCCCCCCCCACAGTCAATATTTGACCGTCCAATCCGTAAAATACTGTCGATGAATAATTGCCGAAAATCGCTGAGTTATGAAACATGCCGTATGAGCTCGATGACGCTACGCGCTCGGTATTTGCGCCCCCAAAAATTACAAAATTACCGATCGATGGTGCACTAACATCTCCAAGCCCGCGAAAATTTCTCACAGCGCCGAATCCAACGACACTGAGAACGCTTTGAGCGATCGAAGTCGTAAACACCGTATCGCTATTCGACATCCACACCCACGCAAAATTTTCGTTAGCAACAACGCACCAATACGGATAGTGCATCCGATAGTGCACCGGCCGCTGCGTCACTTCGCTCGACCCTTCAACAAAATCCGTGGTTATGTCTGTAATAGCGCGCTCACCGCTGCGCGCATTGACGGCAGTTTGTGCATCAATCATCGCCTCCGCAACGTACATAAACGGCGGGTAATCTGTCGTTGTTGCACGCACTAAACCGAGCACGCCGGACTGCCCAGCGTTAGTAAAACTCGCGTGCCCGCTCGCGGCCCAGTCGTCATAAACGACACTCCAACCGGCCGCCGCTTTGCTGCCGTAGCCGTCAATCAAACACGCTTTTAATACTTGATAAAACGCATCTTGGCCGTTTGTTAAAACCGGCGCACCGGCGTCGTCGGAGTAATAAACTGTAGGTGCTGTCATTAGTCTGCATCTCCCAAAAACTCAATCACTATCACGTCGTCATCAGCGGGGACGTTGCTTGGCGTTACTGTGCGTATAATCTCAACCGGCGCGGCGGCCGCGTCTGTATTAAATCGCACGATGTTTGACGTCACCCAGCCCGCACCCCAACCCGCAGCGCGTATTGTAAAATACGGTGTGCTGGTCATGGGATTGAGCGGTGAGAAATCAGAGTTAATGCTACCGGTGCCGATAACGCCGCGCTGCTCAGAGATGCACTGAAATCCGGTCGTGCTGGTGAATTTTAATTTCCAGCGATCATGAACACAGCCCAAACTATCGACTAAAATCGGGTAGTTAAGATCGTCATAACTCGATGTTGCAGCGTCGCCGTCGATGTCGTCGAGCCAATCGGGTGTATCCACTTTTTGAAAAAACGTGTCTTTAACACGCGCTTGTAAATCACCGGTTTCGACCATCGCGGACACGTAACTTTCATCCGCAACATAATCGTGCGTTAGCTGCAAATTCAGTTGCAGTTGGCCGGTCACTGACGCATTAGTAATAACCGCACGGTCTTCGATTCGGTGATTCACGACTAGCGGCAACGTGAGCGAATTACCCCCAGAATCAACCGCGCTGAACGGATCAGCCAGCGTTGCGGTACCGGCGGCTAAATCAACGGTGTATTGATCATTTGCGAGTAACGCACCGAGCGCGTCTTTAATCACGATGACTGCAACATCGGTACGCCCGCAGTTAATCACCTGACCGGCAACCGGGCTGGCGACGCTGACTGTATCTGTGTGGTGAATAACAACGAGATACCCATCCTGCATCACCGGCACCTGCCCATTCGTTGGCAGTCGGACTGGGTTTAAACCTAGGCGCTCAGGGTCTTGCGGTAGCGTTGTGTATGCCACGGCGTTGTACGTGAGTGTTGATAAAATCACGGGCTGAGTAAATACGATTTCAACCACGCCAGCGGTGCTGTCAACACTGCCGCTGGCACTGCCTGCGCTTGTAGTTGCAGGCACGAATGGCAGCACATAGCCATTGCTGACCCCCGGCTGAGGCAGCTCAGTTAATGTGTCGCCCGCATCGAATGATCCGCTGATTACGCCGTCGTTATCTGATACCGCACGCATTAACGCGCCGTCCGTTGAACGTCGTGCTAAAAACTGTAACCCAGAGCTACGCAACGGAGCCGCAGCGGTGCGGAATACCACGCTTTTTACTGCAACTGCGGCACCCAAGCCAATCGCGGCTGCATCAAGCGAACCGCTGAGCGAATCAATAACATCACGTACTGCGCTGTAATTAATTTCAGCCATGCCGTTGACGTTATCAATCGAACCCGCGGTTAGGCCCGCGCCGGTGGTCGTGTTAAATGCGCGATATAACACGCCGTCGCCACGATCAATTAATTCATCAGCGTCGAGCGTGAGCACAACACTGCCGGGCACCAATGTATCTGCAGCGATTTGCATTTTTAGTGTGAGATCAGACACCGGGATCGTTTGTGTAATGGGTATGCCTGCCGTGGTCGAGCGGTAACTGATGACAGCCGTTTGCGACTCTACGCGCATGGTTTTTACGGTTGTTGTTTGCTGCCAGCCGCCAAGCACACCGCCTTGCTCTGTGTATTCAGCAACGGTGCGTGTAAATGCCGTGCCATCGACGGTGATAATACCCGTGGCGTAATCCACTGAGCCGACAACAACGCCGCCCATCCAGCGGGCCTTTAGCTGGCCCTGCGCGTCGGTAACTAACAGCTGCGTACTGCTAATACGCGACTCATAAACAGTGCCGCCGGATAACGTGCCCGCCGTATATGTCAGCTCTAATTCAAAGCTGATCGACGCTGCAACGATACTCGCTTGGCCGACGTCAATCGTAAAACTGCCGCCGGTGCTCTCAGCTACCGACTTGTTAGCGGTTAGCACTGCCGCATTGTGTTTGTCGTATGTGATAACAACGTCAGACGTCGGTAAATTAGCGGGAGTAAATGCGACACTATTGCCCGTGATTGATCCCGCGCTGCTTGATAAAACACCGCTCGCGTTAGCGGTTTCTGAATAGTTGCTTGCGTTACGTGACCAGTCAATTTGCAACGTGGATTCCAGCGGCACGTCATCGAGATCAATCTCAAACCACGCGCTACGTGCGCCGGTGGGTGCGACTTCGTACGGGGTTTGTGCCCAGGTGTAAATGATTTGAGAATTTAAATCGGGCTCACCGGGTAACGTAATCGAGCCGCTTGCTGTGTTGTAGTTAATCGACCCGCTCGAACTTGGGCCAGACAGCGCACCCGTGCCGTCGTCAGTGAGCGAGTACCACTTGCCGAGATACATAAAATCAACGCGCAGCGTGCCGGGAGACGGCGGCGGTGCGAGTTGAAACGTGTACGTGACTTGGCGGTTACCCGCAGTAATTAACACTGAATCCGTATACGGCGTGAGTTCAACAGCAACGCCGGGGATATAACTCACGGAGCACGACCGCGAACCAGAGACGCTAAACGCTAATGTACCGGCGGTTGCACTAATTGAAACATCACTCAGGTACTCAGAGCCAGACAGCAAACGCAGCCCACCATCCGCTTCGTCGTGTACGCCACCACCAACCGTTAGCTGCAATGTGCCGGGCACCCACGCAGTTGGTAACGTAATAAATTGTGCACCGGTTAAGGCGCCCAGCGAGCGTGTTTTTGTTGCTTCAGCCGTCGGCTGTACCATTTTTTGTACAATACCAGGTTGCTGATCAACGTAAGCTGTCTCACTAGTAGATGCAGGAATAATCGGCTGAAAAATACTGTCAACAAATACGCTGGCGTCACCGACGCTTGCGGCCGCCGCTAGCGGACGAATACCGTAATATTTTGCGCTGTTGTTACTCTGAGTTTTGAATATCTCAGTCGCGTGGGCGGCTACCGGAGATGGGTCAGAGCCACCAAAATCGTTATCTAGCTGCTGAGAAATACGGATCGTCATTTCCTGAGCGGCGTACTTTTGATACACGCCTTGGTTATCAACGTATGTGTATGATGCGTTGCGCACGTCAACGCTCATAACCTTAACAGGCTGACTAATAGCGCCCGCTATTAAATACAAAACCTCACCCACCTCGGGCGCATCATTGCGATTATCAGCGTACAGAACAATACTAGTTTGACCTTGGCGCTGCGTACCAACGGGCCGCAGCGGTGATCGAGTAGACAGCACGACGTACTGTTCGATTTTATCTTGTATTACCGCACGTTCAGCGTAGTGATCGCCAGTGCTGAATAGCATTGTACTGATATTCGGTGCAACAGTATCCTTAGTCAAAATAAACCCGCTACCTAAAAACATATCTGCATTTGCCGCGCGAATCGCGCCGAATAAACGACGAATAGATACACCACCACGCACCTGCAAATTCTGAGAGATATCTGTCCAAAGGTTATTGATATCACCGGATACGATAGCAGTGCCCGTCATCATGCCCCCGCCGTCGGTTTCGTCGGTGTTGCGTTCTGCCAGCATCAGCTGTACGTCGTTCGCATTAATCGCCATTTTTAGGCTCCTGAAACTGTAATTAAATTAATCGTGAGCTTATAAAGTGTTTCATCTTCGGGGTTGCACAGCGGCGCGGTTAGCGGATATTCCGACGTTGCGACAAGTCCACCCGCGTCGAGATCGAATAGCACCGAGTGCGTGTCGCCGTTGTTAAGCGTGAGTGTGCGCACGGTATCAATCGCGTTTTCCATCGCTTGCAAAATAAGTAATTCGGCGCGGGTAATCCACGCCCCGGTCAGCGTTATCGGCTGGCCGTACACCAGCGGCGCGGACTGAATAATCATGCGGCCGGTCACGCCGCGCTGTTTATTTTGAGCAGCAGGTTTAAATGAAAACTCGTTTGACCAGTAGAGATTTTCGGGCAGTTCAACTGCGTCGAGTAACATGATTATTAGCCTCCTGAGCGGTTTTTAAAGTCGTTCATTAGCGATAAAAAGCTATCCGCAGACGCCTCGTTTGCGAACGCCAGTTTAGTTTTTTCTCCGCCGAAATTGACGTTGACGTCGTACGTTTTTGTAGCCTGTTGAGAGGGAGCGGATGGCGCGCTACCGGCGGTTTGAGAGTTGCTAGATGCTGCGTCTTCGCGAGCCTTTTGCGCCTTCGCGCTGCGCACCTGATCTAATAATTTCAGCGCTTCGGTCCAGTAATTTATCGCTTGTTGATCGCCGTATAGCCGCGCATTTTCTAGCTCTTTTTGTGCTTCGGCTTTTTTACGTTCGTACTCGTTTTTATCAATATTGGCTTGATTGCCGTTAATGCGATCTAACTCGTCTTGCAAACTATCACGCGTCGCTTTCGCAGCGTCACGCATCGACTCTAGCTTTTGCGTTGCACTGTCAATTGCACTGCGCAGGGTCGCGAGATCCTGAGAGCCGAGCAGCTTCATTGTGCCGACCGCGGTTTCGGCGTTACGGATAAACGAGGCGTTTAACGTTTCGCCGTTTTGGAGGGCTTGGGTGTACTCAAGGAATTTAATTTTCTGCTCGTTGTACGCGCTGACGGTTTCATTCTTCGCCTGCAGTACAGAATTCTTCCAGCGATTGATGCCGGTCGGATCGAACACTTGAATATTGTCGATCGCGATTTTTCCGAGTTCCTCGTGGGCCGCAGACAGCGCAGCTTTTAACGCGTCGACTTCGTTAACGGTACCTGAAGATTGCAGACCCATTTTGTCGTCGAATAGCGCACCGGCTTCGGCGCTTAGGCTTTGCATTTCGGTGCGCACAGCGCCGAACCATTCGGCCAAACTGGCGGCGACGGCTTGGACGTCGCGGGTCGAGTCTTTAGCAGCTTTGCTCAGCGTTCTGGTTGCTTCGGTAGCACCCTCGGCCCCTTTTTTAATCTGCTCTCCAGATTGCTCTCCCGCATCGCCGAGCAATCCTTGTTGCTGTAACAACTGCTCAAGAAAATCAGACATACCATTCATGACGGCCATGACTTTTAGTTGCTCGATCACGGTCTGACGTTGCCCGTCTGCCACATTTTTATTAGCGGCGACGGCGGCTTGAGCATATCGTTCGAATGCGGCTTTTTGGTCTTCAATAGGCGCGTTGCTGTTTTTAATATCGTCATAAAGCTGGCGAGCTGATTCGGCAACACTGTTAAGCGCCGACTGACTGACAATACCTAAGTCGGCCATGCGTTTATCAAGTGAATCTGCGGCTTGTTTGGTTTGATTTAATGAGCCGGTAATACGATCAAACGCGGCCGCTGTAATAATGCCTTGCTCGCGCCAGCGTTCTAAAACTGCGGTTAGCGCGGTGCGATCGGCGGCGGTTTTTGCGTTGCGCAATGCCGTAGTAATTGAGGTCTCAACAACCGCGGCCGCTGCGCTACCCGTGACGCCGAGGTCAGCCAGTTTAGTGTCCAACACTTGCAGATCCGCAAGTGACTGCTGTACGCCCGCGGATATGCCGCCGGTCAAGTCGGTCATAGATAAGCCCAAGCGGCTAAGCGCTTGCTCGTCCGCCGACGTATTCATTTTATCAATCAGCGATTGCAGCTGAGTAATACTCAGGCCCGCGCCATCAGCGCCTTCGGTCACTTTGCCCATCGCTGCTTTTATTGCGTCGCCGAAGCGCAGGCGTTCTTCATTGCTTAAACCGGCCAACGCGGAGGACAATCCGGTCTCGATTTGCTCCGCTGTTAACTTGCCTTGCTGCTCGGCACCACGCAATGCAATGGCGAACGCTGCAACGCCGGTTTCGCCATTTTTCATGGCATCGAGCAGTGCCCCGGACATTACCGACGCGAGTTTCGAATTATCATCGACAGCTGCCTGCAGTAGTTTGTTTGTCTCACCCATTCGGGCCGATAACTCTTGCTGCGTGTACGTCATTTTTACGGCCGCGTCACTGGCCTCTAAATCGCGCTTGGCTTTTAACTCGGCGGCTTGAGCCGCGTTTAAATATGCATTGGTCTGCGCGTCAATAACGATGGTGCCGCTGGCGATGGCGACGTCAAGGTCGCGCATGTTATTAACGACAACGCCTGTTTTTTCGCTAATTTCGAGATAGGCTTTTGAGAGTTCGTCGTTTTGACCGATCAGCTGTTGCTGAGAATCTGAAAGCACCCGGTTGGCTTGGCGTAATTCCCCAAGCGCACCAACGAGTTTAAATGCTTGATCGACGCTGAATGATACGGCGAGCAACTGCAGCCCGTTTTTGAGCAGTGCCAAACCTGCGGCGGCACCTTTTGACGATCCTTCGACGGCCGCCATACTGCCCGCGAATAGCGTTCCGTTTTTAGCGGCGACTAGCGTGGCTTTGCTCGATGCGATGACCGCAGGCACATACTTTTTAAGCAGTGCGGCGGTAGCAACTTCACCCGCCAGCTCCAGCATATCAATGACCGTTTCCATGTTTTTGGCAACGCTGGATAACGCCTCGGCAACCAACGCCGACGCACCCACGGCTTGATCCATTTCGCCGACCGCCACCATAAATTCGTTTTGCATCCGCTGCACGGCACGGCCGATCGTGTCGGGCATTTTAGCCGCTTCTTCAGCGATGGCGGCAGATTGAGATTGCAACGCGTTTAAAACGAGTTCTGTGGTGAGTTTGCCGTCTTCGGCCATCGCCCGTAGCTCGCCGCGCGTCACCCCGAGGGCGTCGGTCATTGCTTGCGCTAAGCGTGGGCTTTGCTCCATCACGCTGTTGAATTCGTCGCCACGCAACACGCCGGACTGCAAACCCTGTGCGAGCTGTGTAATCGCTGCGTCAGCGGCTTGCGCAGACGAGCCTGATACTAAAAATGATTTGCTAATGGTGTCGGTTAAATTCGCGACTTGTTGTTGCGAATAATTCAACTCTTTAGTTGCACGATTAAGCGTGACATACAGCTCGCCGATAGAGCTAAGCGCGCCGCCCACGTCGTTTGCCGTATCGCGGATATCCGCCATACCTTCGCGGAACGCTTCGCCTTCGCCGACCGCTAGTTTTACCCTGGCACTGAGGTTTGTGTACTCGTCCGCCATGCGGCCTAAATCGCCAATTAATTGCGTGCCTTTGGTCACGCCGAATAATGCGATCGCGTTGCGCTGTAAATCTGCAAGCTGTGTGGATGCCGTTTTTGCGGTTTTAGTCACTTCAGTTTGTGATGCGGCTTGTTTAACCGTCGCGGTGCTTGCGGCTTTTAATTGTGTGACTTGAGATTGCAGGCCACGGGTTAACAGATCGGCCTTGGCTTTGGCATCCGCGGCGGCTTTGTTGCCAGCAATTTGATGCGCAGCGAGGTTACGCGTCTCGATGCCCGCGGTTTTTAAATCACCGCGCATATTTTGCACGGCCAATCGGTTTTGATTGTACGCCGTGGATGATTTAACGACTGCGGCGCGTGACTTTTCGAACGCCGCGGTTTGGGCTTTAGTGGGGTTTTCGGTGTTCTTTAATTCGACAGCGAGTTTTTGCGCTTGGGCTTGGGCCAGCTTTAGCGCTTCGGCGGATTTTGTGGTCTCTGTTTTTAGTTTAACAAACTGTTCTATTAGCGCGTCATTGCGTGCGACCTCAGCGAGCGTGTCGTCAAGCTCATTAACTGCATCTTTCCACGCGCCGGTCTCGATGCCCGCATTTTCTAACTCTTTAATCGTCGACCGAATCTCGCCCAAGCCCTCGGAGGTCGCTTTAATTTTTAGCGCTAGTTCGAGATCGCGGTTGGCCATATTTATGTCTCAGATTTATGTTTTATGTTCAGAGTTTTATTACAAAAAAGGCGGCTAAATGGCCGCCTTTTTTAATGGGTCTCTTCCTTGAGATGTCATCCGTGTTTTTTATGCCTGCTGCACTCGGTAGTACGCAGACTTACCCGCGCCTTGGCTGCTGTCTTTCAGGCATTTACCTTCGACACTAATCGTGCCCAGCGCGTCACCAATCAAAGACAACTCGCTAGCCGCACCCAAATTCACTTTGTGCAAATCAACAACCTGCGGGCTATCGCTATCTGCTTCGTTCACGCCGTCGAACGTGAGCGCCCAGTTCGTGTTGCCTTGGGTCAGTGCTTCCACTTCGTTGTACGCGCCATAGGCGTAATCAACTAGCACGGGTAGGCCGTCTGATGGTGTACCCAGTGCATCAATTGCCGTGGCAATCGCCCCAGTGGTCGCGATCACAATACCGGCACCAACTACGTCGTAATCTGTGCCTTCGGTGTAGGTCGTATTGCCATCCGAGCTGGTCACAACCACGGTGGTCGGGCTGGGTTTCGCTAAGCGAATTAAAGCGCCTTTGTGGGCGGTGCCGGGTTCGTCAGTGACGGTGCCCGCAGCAACAACAGTGTTGCTGCCTTTTGTCGCTAACGCGAGGTTATCGGCGTTAAGGTCGTGCATCGTGATAGCGGCGGTCACAGAGTTGATGCGACGCACCTCAGCGTGCGTACCGCCGCCAGCCGATGTGTAATCTTTTTGTTCGATCACTTCTTCGTCGACAGTCAGTGTGAGTACTGACACGTTACCGATATGATACGACGGGCCGTTTGGCAGCGATTGATCACGCAACCAGACTTTGCCGCTGCCCAGATAGGGTTTATAAACTGCTACGCGTTCAGCCATGACTATGCTCCTTTCACGGGTTTAGTGGTGGGCGCGTTATCCGCAACAACACCGGCTTTTTTTAACCACGACGCGGTTGCTTCGCGGACGTTAATTTTGTCGCCAGCGGCGTAGGCTTTACCCGCGTGTGTGTGTGCCTTCGCCAGTGTGACGTCGATCGTTTTTGTAGATGCCATAAATACCTCGTGGTTAGTTGGCTGCTTTTAAAACTGTGTCCACGGCAAACGCCAGCGGCACGTATGTAAATCCGTTGCTTGCGCCGCTGCGCGGTGCGTTCGTTAGCGTCAACGGGCCAGCGGCCGATTGCGGCCGGAATCCCATCAAACTGCCCGCAACTTGTTCGCACAGCGCGACTGCGTCTTCTCGTGCCGCTTCGCCGGTACCGCGTTTGCGGACGTTGCGCACGGCGATCACGGTCAGCCACGTTTGCGATACTTGTGTGGCTTTGCCGTCGGTGCGGGCGTTTGGCAACGTGCGATAGCCGTTATAAATAACGTGCACCGCAGGCGTTGGTTGGCGTGCCTCGTCGACTTCGGATAAGTCCGTCGCTGTCAGTACGTGCACATTCGGCATTGCTGCTTTTAAACGCTCAACTAACGCTTGCTCAATGTCGGTAAACATTAATAACCACCCCAATCAAATGCCGATGGTTTAGCCACAACCGTCATGCGGCCGCTTGGCTCTGGCGTGCTCGGCTGGGTGTAATCAAGCGAAGCTTTACCAGAGGCTAAATCGCGCAGATAGTCTTCCTGCGCTTTGATCGTTTTCCGCATCTCTTCGCTCTGACGAATGCCGTACATTCGGCCCAAGGCGATTACCGCCACGGCATAACCAAGGCCGGTGTTTTGGTAATGCTCCAGCGCTAGCGGCACTAATTCCCGATAGCGTTGGTTTAAATACGTGTCTGCATAACGAGACACGTTTTCGAGCGTGTCTGTTAGCTCTGCCAGCCCGTCAGCCGCGTCGGTGTTTAACGACAAATCGTCCAGCGGCTCGTCGTTATACACCTGCTCCAACATGTCGCCGGTCACCTGCGGGTTACGTGTCGAGAACTGGGCGAGTTCGTCCCAGCCGTCTATCGCTACGCGGGCTAACTCAGCGACTGTTGCATACGCGGCCATCGGTTAAATACCGCGCACAATACGGATGACGTCGCCATCCGCGGTGGCGGCATCCAGCGCGTAGCCGTTGCTGATACCGGTATCCAGCGTAACCGCTTTACCAGCCGCATCGACTTCAACTTGGGCTTCTGCAGCAATGGCACCACCGGCTTCAATCAAAATTACGCCGAGGGCGTTAACCGAGGCTTGATCGCCAGCGTCCACGGCGAATTCGGTGACGCCGAGGGCTTTTGCCCCAGCGGCGCACAGGTCGCCGTCGAGGCCGACGAAACGACGTTGAGCGATGGCCGACGCGGCGGTGATCGACATTACTAATAAAGGCATGTGAGTTTTCATGCGGATTCTCCGGTCATGCTAATGGTGCCGTTTGCGACCAAACGCGCGGCTTGTTTAGCAGTTAAATAGATGTAGTCACCAACGCTGTACGATTCGCCGTCGTGATTGACGGGGGAATTGACAACGTATTCGAGCGGCTCAAGTGCAGCGGCCTTGGCTTGCTCCTTAGCCGCTAATTCTTCAGCGGCCTTGGCGTCGGCTTCGGCTTGTTCCTTGGCCGCTAATTCTTCAGCGGCCTTAGCATCGGCTTGGGCTTTTTCCTTGGCCGCTAATTCTTCAGCGGCTTTGGCGTCGGCTTCGGCCTGTTCCTGGGCGGCATTTACATCAGCGTCGGTTGCGTCTTTATCAACGACGACCGCAGCCGGTGGCGGAGTTGCAGCGGCTTGTTCAGCCGCTGCTTTTGGGGTTGGTTTACGGGCTGCCATGCGTTACTCCTTAACCGTTGGTGTTGCTGATTAAGTAGCCGCCTTCGGCACCCAGCAGGTACGGGCGATAAATATCGGTCTGGCGAATGATCTCGACCTTACCGTCTTCAGTACGCGCATCCACAATCAGACTGCCCTTTTTGCGCAACGTATATCCATACGATGGCTTGTACATTGTGCGCATAGACTTATCAGCGGTTGGGACGTACGCCATGACGATATTATCCGACCAGATATCAGCCATCTGATCGCCGATCTCCGGTTCAAACATAGATAAACCGATGACAATATTTTGAACTTCAAAGATATCCTTCAGGTCTTCGATTCGTACTAAACGCTTTGTGTTGGTTGATAGCAGGCCGCGCAGCTGAGGATGACGTTTCAGCACGCGCCACGACGATTCACCGATTACCATCGTGTTCGCTTTTTTGCCGATTTTCTTACGAATTGCGTCGTGCGCATCGGAGACGACACCCTCGGGATCGGAGTTAGTGCCGTCTGTAAACTGGCTAGTACCCGAGAGCGTAATTTTGTTGCTCGCGGCATAATTAGCAGCGTTCTGAGCGAGATCCGCACAATATTTTTCGCGGCGTAATTGAATGCCTTCGGTTACTACATCGTTCGCATGTGCACGCAGTGGGAAGCTCGCTTCTTCGTCTTCACGATAGTCAATCGGATATTCGAGATCGTGCTCGTCGAGGATGATGTCTAAATCACCGATGTCGGATGGCTGGATGCGATTAGACTTCGCACGCAGCGCGCGTAGTGTTTCATAAATGCGGAACTTTTCTTTTCCGAACAACGGAATCTTCCCGCCTTCCTTGTCAACGTTAACAACAGGGAATAGCGCTTCACATGCCATTTCCGCGTTATCGTAGCCGTACGCTAACTCAGTTAGCACCGGATCTTGTTGACGCAAATTTGATAAACGACCCATAAAGTATCCCCTTATTTATTGCCGACCGCGTGCGCGGCGGTGGTGTAGTCAACGTTATGCGCTTTCATGTGCGCGCGAATTTTTTTATCCAACTCAATCGACTCAGGCGACGTGCCTTCGGCGTATAGCACCGAATCATCGGCGTCCGCTTCCGCACCTTTTTCTTTCGTGACGATCTCCGCAAACTCCACACGTGTCGGCTGGGCTTGCAGCGAATCCGCAAACGCTTTATGCAAGGGTTTTGCAGCGTCGCCTTCGCCAAAACTCACCGGCGTTGCTGCGGCGGCATTTTCGAGCGTGGTTAATACGGCGGCGATTAACGGCGCTTCGTCTTTACCGATGCGGGTTTCTGTTGCCAATTTTTCAGCAAAGGCAACGTTTTCTTTTGCGCGCTGGTCGGCGGCGTCTTTAGCGCGGGCGGTTTTCTCGGCTAGCAAATCCGCTTCGAGCTGTTTGTTTTTTGCAGCTAACGCTGCGGCTTCTGCTTCGGTCACGGTGGTGTCCTCGGTTTGAGTGGCTGGGGGTTCTTCGGTAATAGGTGTTGCAGGCTCGTCGACAGCAGGCAAACCTTCGGAAAATTCAACGGTGATGTAATCATCGCCCTCGGCGAACTCGGGGTTACGCAGCCCTTTAATGGCTGGAGGCATCGCGCCCAAAAAACCGACGTGACGTAAATACCAAACGCCGGGCACAGGGTTATTCGCGGAGGTCGGGGGGTAAAATGATGCGGACACTTTTTTAAACGCGCCGCTTTTATGCATCTCTGCAAAATCGGCATTGACTTGATCCGGGATCGCCACCATGCCGTCGGCATCGGCGGCTAATGATTTAACCCAACCGTACGCAGGGCCATCTAATGTTGGGTGACCGATAACGAGAGGGGCTTCGTGGATCGCTGGATCGTAGGCATTAATAGATGCGGCAACTTCTGCATCGCTAAACGATATTTGATCGCCCGCGACGCTGGTATGAGTACCGGCTTTGAAAATGTGGATGCTGGGTGTTGTGCCTGGCATGGATGCGACTCACGAAATAGATAACGTGAGATCACTATGGCGGGATTCGCGAGTGGGGTCTTTTAAAGGAGTTTAAGAGTTTTTGAGGGGATTTAGTTGCTGATTAACAATACCACTGCGCCAGCTACTTTTTAAATACATCTTTGACGCGTCAAACGGCGTCAAAACATGCCTAACACTAAAAACACGGGCCAATATAGCGGGTAGCTAAAAACGATCACAACAGCGGCTGCTGAGCGTCTGCGTGTATTTGTTTCTTAACTGTCCGAATAATCGAGTAAATCCAAACTGTGCTGACTTTGTATTTTGCGGCTAGCTCGGCGTGGTTTTTTCCGTCGAACTCGTTATAGATATCGAGATCGCGTTTGCGCAGGCGCATGATGCAGCCCTTGCCGAAATATAATTGTTGGCCGGCCCACGTTTCGCCCAACTGGTCGACTACTTCAATGGCGAGCTTGTCCGCCGCGTCGTCAGACAAACCCGCTTTGCGCGCAGCGGCTGACGTGTGATCGTAGAGATCCATCAACATCTCTGGCGCATCGCGCATGAACTTGGTTTGTGTCGACATACGGCCTCCTAAATTATCTATTTAACGTTAGCCTGTTTTTGTACGCGCTTTTGCCACTGCTTTAATGATTCGATTAATTTAATCGTTGTGTAGTTATCGCAAAACTGGGGGGCTTTAAACGTCCCAGCGGTTTGACGATCAACGTACGAGCGCAGCGCAGCGTCGGACGCGTCGCGCAGAATACCCTCGTCGCCCATCGCGCGCCACTGCGCAATTAATTTATCTGTGAGCGTGGCGGTGGCTTTAGACGATGTTTTTTTCTTCGGGCGACGTGATTTAAAACCGCGATCTTTAAACGCCTGCAGCGCTTTGTTTAAATCGATCACGCCCATGTCTTTGCAGCTAGTTTTACCCGTTGCGGCTTTTAATACCGCGCGGTACGTGTCGTCGTCCATACCGAGCTGAGTTTTAGCGATGTGAATTTGCGCTTTTAAATTAGCCATTTTTTTAAACCTGTTTTTTTATGAACGATCAATAACACACGGGTGCGCGGCGATCTCGTACCTCGACGCGCGACTCCGGCGTTATTGCTCGCTCAGTACCCAAGTGGTGTTCTTAACCATATCCGTTTGCCACTGAGCCAAATCATCGTAATCATTGCCGTTGCGCTCAATGCGCAAATCTTCACTAACTACATTCGCGCCGAACTCATCTTTTAAGGCTTTCTCAATCCGATCCATCACAATACTTTTACCGCACGGAGTAGGCCCAGTTATTACAATATGCGCCACGTTCGGTACTTTAATTTTTAATTCAGCCATGATCTTTGCCCTCCCGAGCAATAATAAACATTTAAAACTAGGTTTTTTTTCAATCGGCACAATGCCGTCCCGCGCACATATCCAGACCGTTACACACGGCACAACGTTAATGCACAGCCGCTTGTTATACGTCGAGTAATGCGCGCCGATCCATAGCGCGTGTGGGTTAAATAAAACGCCCGCTTTCATGCCGCCACCGCTAACAATATCGTGACAGTAATTAATACAGTGATGGTTGCGATGCCGTGTGCGGTGAAGTTATTCACGATTGATCACCGAGCGCTAATATTGATATATCAGAAGATTCAAACTCAAATTCGTCAACGCGAGTTATTTTTATACCCTCCGAGCCGTCCATTTTCGGCCAACCCTCGACACCTCCGTGCCGCTGCGAGTAATCAAAGTCGTCTACAACGCCAAATGTGTTGTAGTCATTACTAATTTGAATATGAAGAACAGTTTTTGCCAGACGTTTCAATACTGCTTCTAATACGGACTGTTCCTCAGCCAATCTGGAATCTGAATCACTCCAAAAATTATTAATTTCATCCAGCGCTTCATAGCTCAAAACATCATGATCAATCTCAACATGAATTTCGACCTTAGAATCATAATTAATTACATATTTTTTAATATTCATAACTAGCTCTCCACCAACGGAATTGCTGTTTCGAGATGCTTAATCTCGCGCTCTAGGCTGTATACGTCTTGCTGCATTTCCGCATGTTTAACGCGCAGAAAATTCAGCTTTAGCACTTGCCCCGTGCGGCAGTAGTTGCACGCTCGATAGTTTGCAAGACGATCATCGATGCCGGTGTCGTCGCAGATTGTGCACGCCGTATTTTTGTTACTAGACATAATCGCTACTCCGAGAATTGCGTGTTGTTTTTTGATATGTGACAACATCGGGGCGTACCAGCCGCCCCGATTTACGCAGGCGGTAGGCTTTATCCGCTACGGTTGCGGTAGTGCGCCCAAGCGCCAAGGCAATGGCCTCTGCACCGTCTTTGTAATAGTTATTAATCAAGTATGTTTCGTCGGTCGTCAGCCAAGGCATGTCGTGTTTATCATGCAGTTCGGGGTTAAATTTCAACCGGCCGTAATTATCATGAGTGCTGAGATTACCGCGCATAACCACCTCCCACCGCTGCAATATCCAGCGGGATTGGACGATATTTATCGCTGTCGTTCATGCGCTCAGAGACGCGCACATAAACTGTGGAGCCATCGACACTGATAGAGTCTTTCAGCGCTTCGCAGGCTTGTATCCAGTTGGGGTGCTTGATGTCGTAGCTGAGTAGGCGTAACAACTCGGCGGTGCGTAATGAGCCGCCGCGCGTGGTGCGAAATGCGCCGTCGATTAATGCGCGAGCGTCGGCGTTTGCTCCGGCGGTTACTTCATCGAGATAGCGCAAAAACAATTCTTTCGCGGCTTCGATCTCAAGCCCAAACGAAATACGGTCGGCAAATACGCGTTGGATTTTATAGCGGCCATCGTAACTGCTAATACTGAGATTGCCTTTATCGCCGCCGATCTGTACGTCGTATTTTTCAGCGGCAGTTTTGATTAGCTCTTGAATATCATCAAGTGCCATGCGCTTAAATTTAATCAGTGCCATGTGGATGTCGATCGCCTGCTGAGCAAGCGCTATCGCCGCTTGATCTTTTAATAAATCAATCGGCTTTATATTTTCAATCAGCACTAAATCGCCGCGCGAATTTTTCATGTAGCCGTTTGGGATTTCAGTATTCATTGATTGTCTCCATCATTTCGTTGCGATCGATGTATTCGATCATTTGCAGAGCAACCGCGGCAGCGTTTACTAATTTGCTGCGCAGACCGTATTGTTTCGGCCCATGGCATTCGTAATGCATTTTTGCCTGAGCGAATTTACCAACTTCTTCGCTGAGAATTAAAAACCACGTCGATAGCTCGTGATCGTCATTGTCTGCACCCCATTTTTTGTCCTGCGCTGCCATTTCTTCCATCACGCTTTTAAGCGCGCAGCTGGCTAAATGCGGAATTTTTGGTTCAGTTTTCATTTCACACCTCGGGTGCTTCTAATATCGATTAACAACTGGCCGCACTGACGCATTGAGCGCGGTCCAACGTTTAATTGTTTTTTGCAGTTTTGTGGCTGCGCTATTTGTTCGATTCGCACCGGCCCGCACTTTGGGCAGCGTGCTATCCATACGTTACTCATAAAGATCTCCTTGGCCCGGAGGCGCAGGCGCTTTTTTTGTTCGTCCGAAAACATCTTTCATTGCTGATAGCCATGCTTTGTATGCCCAGCCCGAGCGTTGATGAAATGGATAGTTTTTCGAACAATGTTTTTTCAGTTCGGGCATCGTCATTTCTGGGTGCTCGATCTGCTGTTTTTTGATAAATGACATTGCGTCTGTGTACCAACTCATCTCGGTGGCCCTTTATTTTTTCGAGTTCGTTTTCGTGCCTGGTCTAGATTGATGACTACGCCACGCGGCTTAGGCGTTACCGTGTGGCGTCGGGCTTTGGCCGCATGAGCGCTAAGTCAGCCAGTGCGTTAGCAATAGAGCGGGACTCGTCGCCGCGTCCTGCGGCGATGTCGTCCCCAGCGGCGGGTGCTGCTGTTTGGGTTGTTAATTTAGGTGCCTGATCGTTTGATCGAGCGAATACGGTGCGTGTGGTGAGCACGACGAGGCACTGCAGCAAGCACAGCGCGATCATTTGCATGGCCAGCGGCAGGTATACCGCCAACGCTACGGGTGCGGGTGTCGCGGCCTCGGTTTGCAGCGCGGTGAGATCCGCGCGGGCCGTGGCAAGCTGTTGCTGAGTTGACGCGATCAGCGGTGCCCAGCCGCCCCTATGAGCGCTGTTGTCGTTGTATTGCGCTAACGATGCCGTAAGCGTTGCAATCTGCGCCTGCGCGGCTTGTGTGCGCGCTGGCAGCGTATCGGCGGCTTGCTGTGTTGCCCGTTGGCCGTCGAGCATGGGCGCTGCGAGCTGATACAGCGGGGCTATTAATGCCAACGCGGTGGCGAACACGGCGATGCAGTTGCGTAAGCGGCTTTGCGCAGACCACAGCCAGATCGCACCGGCTTCAATCACGATGCTCCACAGCCAGCCGGTGGTGGGGTCGTACTGCGTCCACCACGCCATCGCATGAATTTGCAACAGCACAACGGCACCGGTTAGCAGTGCGAGCGCGGGCAGTTTGTTGAGTAGTGTTTTCATGCGATCCCCTCCCATTCGAGCACGCAACCGAGCAACGACGCGCGGGTAACGGTTTTGCCGACTCTGTAAACCGTGCTCATAATCGCAACGCCGGGGATCGCGCTGGCGTCGCCGCAGGTCATATGCACAAACGAATCACGCATTGTGATTTCGTACATCGGCACACCGGCATTCAGCAACTCACGCGCGGCGTCATACGCGACAGATAGCGCACAGGCGATCTGATAGTTTTGCGCGTTGATTAGCGTTTGCGCGTTTGGTTTTAAGACTTGGCTCATGGCTGGACCTCCCATTCGATTCGACAGTTGTGGACATTGGCTTGCATACGATTGATCGGCCCTGCTGGGCCGCCTTTGCGGGCGAACTGCACACCATTGAGTTGATGCACAGCGTAGCAGCGCTGAACGGTAATCACAGGCTTAGCGCGGTTCATGTCGATGTCTAAAATGCTGATATCGAGATCGGTTAATTTGCCGATCGCATAAGCGACATTGCCGATGCGGTCGATGTAATGAGTATTCACGAGTTGATGATTTAGCTGCATGTCACACCGCCTTAATCACGTCGGCGGTGACTTTAGGCGCAGCAATATCGGCGGCGTAGTTCATCGCGGCCGTTAGCTGATTACCTACGGCAAGCGGGTACAGCAAGCTGATTGAGCGGGTGCGCTTATCACGCGCCGGTACCGTTAATTTCGCGCGCAGGGCTTCCACTGCGCCCTTATCCATAATGTCGCTCAGCTGCTTTCCGGCGGCGATTAGGCGGTGCTGTAAATAGCCTTCTAGGTGGGTATCCAGCGGGTCGAGAGTGATCAGCTCGATGCGCTGCACAACTTCGCGCACCTCGCTGCGGTTCTCCGCTAGCTTTTGAGTCAGCTCTGTTTGGCCGATTAGCACAATACTCAGCAGGCGGTTGAAGCCGTCTTCCAGCTCATAAAACCGCTTCAGGTGTTTCAGCGTAGGGATGCTGAGGCCGTGGGCTTCCTCGATGATGAGTACGTGACGGTTACCGCTACGGCGTGATTCGCGCAGCACGTTATGCAACTGGGCGTAACGTGATTCGGCACTTAGGCGCAGTTTGGCCTGCGGGTCTACCGTGCGAATAATCGCCGCGGCGATATCGGTGCTCTTTAGGGTTTTGCCTTTTTTGTCGTTATCTTCCAGCCCGAGCACGTAAGGCTCGATGACGATTACCGGCAGCGCCTCGCGGTTAATGCGGTCGATTAAATCGCGGCGCAGCGTCGATTTGCCCGCGCCAGATTCGCCGCACACCGCAATGAATCGCTCGCTAGTTAGCGTCTGCGCTAGTGCAAGGCGCACGTAACGCACATCAGGTGTGTCGAATACTTGCGCGGCGTCGGTCAACTCCCCAAATGGATCGGTAACGATGCCGAAGTGCTTGCGGGTGGTTGGGTAAAGTGGTTGTTTTCGTAGTAACATCTCAAAGTCCTCTTTGTTTTTCGTTCCGTTGGTAGCGGGTGTGATATCAAATAGGGCCGCCAGCGTTGCAGCGCTGGCACCTTTCTCTTCTAACAGTGCCGTGATGCACTGCTTTAAAATCTCAGTCTCGGGATTCGCTGGCCACTGGCCGTGGTTGCAAATAGCACTCACCGCGGTGCGGCTTAGGCCCAAGGCGTTGCCAAGCCATTTGCGGGTTAAGCTCAAGTCGATTAGGGCTTTATTCAAATTCAGCATTACGATTTACCTCCGATCTGAACTACATTTGCTGTACTCCAGTAGGTGGCCATCGCTTCGATGTCTGCCTCGGTCAAGCCCAGTGGGTACTTACGCACTAACTCTGCGTAACGTGCCGCGTTCCATGTCACACGTTGGCGTAGCTGCATAGCGGCCTCGGCGTGGGTTAAAACACGCTCCTCAATGCGGCTAGCGTTAACGTCATGCTGTGTTCCGCGGCGCGGCAGTACGGCGATTTGTGGTAGGTCATCAAGATGTTTGTACGGGTCGATACGCCCACCAAACGGCAGCTTTTTGGCTTTGGCGGCGGCGGTGGCCTCGTCGTCGGTGTCTACCTCGTAGATCAGGCGCTGAATAGATTTACGATTAACATCCAACTCGGTGTCGGCCATGCCTTTAAACTCGCGACCGATTAACGGTGCCTCGGATTCAAAGCCGTATTCGTCGACAACGATTTTTGGTATGGGTTGGAGCAGCTCTTGACCGTCAACGTAAGTAACAACGTAGGCGGTATCTGGCGTCAGCGGGTTAACCGTAATCGCCAGCTTTTCGCCGATCCGTACAGCGTGCACCTGCGATACGTCGTAGAGTGCGCCGCGGAAAGATACGCGCAGGTTGTCACGCACTTTTTTCTCTTCCGGCTCTCGGGTTAGTAACTCAGCGGCTAAATCAACGTCGACAATTCGCAGTTGAAATTGGGTAATTTCCATCCACACGTTCAAGCGCGTTTTGCCCGTGCGGGTGTGGACTTGCTTGGAGTTAAACCAGCGACAAAACCGACGCGCTTGCTCGTTAATCCATTGAATGTTTGGCACGTGGGTGAACTTAAAGCCCATTTCGAAACGCGTCTCGACGATATTGTGTGTGACCTCGACTTGACCGGTGGCGCGGGCATTACCCACGGCATGTACAACGGGAGTGATCCCCAGCGCGGATAAAAAGCGTTTAAAGGTTTTGGTAGCCGCTGATCCGGGGTCGTAATACAAGTGAAACGGTACGCCGTACAGCGCTTCGCCTTGCTTCTCGCGCACAGCTTCTAAGAACGATTCGCCTAAATTAGCGATGCTCTCGCCACCGGCGACGTACCAAACAAACACAGCGCCACTGGTGTGATCCGTAATCACGTAGCGCGTTAAACGCTGGCGCTTAATTCTTTCGAAGTTAGCCGGTTTGTTTTTGTAAAACTCGCCGGGTGCCATGTCCGCTAGGCCGTCCTCGGGCACATAAAATAGCGTGCTGATTGACGCATCGATTTCCCACACATCATTCGGATGCGCGCTACGCTGCTGGATCGACGGCGATGGGCGGCGCAACTGGTCGGGATGCAAACCGTAAGTGCGCAACGCGCGTGCACAGGCGGTCTCACTGAGCGGTAAAAACTCGCCGGTACTCTCATTGACTCGACCGGCGGTAATCGCGCCATTAGCGCGCAACACGTCCAAAGACCCTGTAATAGTCGCCAGTTTTTTATTGTTGGCGCGGTAACTCTGCATCATGAATGCGCTAAGCACTTGCGCCTCCGCCAGTGGCAGTACCATCTGGCCCGCGTCCTTGCGTTGCTTACGACCCTTTTTTAAACCCAAGTCTTCTAGCTCGCGGTAGAGAGTCGAGAGCGACACACCAAGCCGCGCGGCCAAATCTTTTAAAACCTTTTGCTTCTTGCCGTGCCCAGCGGATTCGGCCTCCCGCCAAGCATCGACCAGCATTTCTGCGGGCAATGCCATATCAGGCCTCCTCGTTCCAGCCAGCGGTATTGATCAGCGCGAACGCTTCACGTATATGCGTAACCTCACGGTCTATTTGGTTTAAGTGGCCTATTAAAATTTCGTCCGAACTGCCGCCGTGCAACGCATGATGATCAGCAATATCGACCAGCGCCTTGCGGTATACAGTGCCGAGGGTTTCGGCGATTTGCTGTGTAAGCGCGGATACGTCTGTCAGCGCGCGTTTTAGGTACTCGTCGGGGGTATTCAGCTTCGCTGAACCGTTGCTCAGCTTCGTGTGCAGGTCGTCTAACTGTTTATTTTTATTGTCCAACAATTTGTCTTTGGCTTCGGCCTGCGCCTTGGCATCGCGCAGTTGTTTGCGTAACGCGGAGCAGCTCATGCGGTCGATTTCGTCGAGTGATATGCCGCGCACCGAGCCGTCGAACTCCAGTTCTTTGATTTCGTCGTCGTCCAGCGCTAGCAACTCAATCAGTTTGGTTTTGCCTAGCTTTTGCAAATGCGCCGTTGACGGCGCATTTGAAAACTTCAAGCTCACCTGCATAAACTTTTGAGCCATGCGCGGTGCAATTTCCAAACGGTCGATGCGGTCGTGAAAGTCGCCGTGGTCGCACAATTCTTTAAGCAACAACAAGCGAGAGCCGATACTAAACAGCTCCATACTGACACGCTGCTGGCTGTCTTTAATGCCGGTTTCTAACGCGTCTGGTGACAGCGGGCCGTCGTAGTGCAACGTATGGGCTAACGCCAAGCTGTTCTCGCGCTGTTCGGCGGTTAGCTGTGCCAGCGTATCAATAGCGGTGCCCGCGTCCTCGCGAATAACTGGATGTTCGTGATCAAGTACGACTGAAGGGGTTTCTTTACGAGCCATAATCAAAATCTCTTATTAGTTGCTTGGTGTGGTCATGCGGTTACGCATTTCTGTTAAGCGCTGCTGTGCGCTATCTAAGTCGTGCAATACGCCCATTGCTCGCTGAGCAACGCGCACGCTGGCACGAATTCGGTTCGTCTCGGGGATGCGTTCGGCCCAGCCGGTAGACTCCAGCGTTGCCACGTAACGGCTCACGTTCGGCGCGCTAAATCCGGTCGCTTTAACGATCTCGGTGGACGTTAGGCCGTGGACTGAGTGACGCAGCACTAAATCGAGCACGGTTAAAATCGCCTCGGCGGATTTGTGGATTGAGGGAGTAGCGGTCATGCGGCGTCCTCCTCGTCTAACGCATCGAACAACCAGTCCAGCGTTTCGTCTGCCTCGGCAGACTTACACTCAGCCAAGCGCTTGCAATACGCCGCGCTGTCGTCGTTCCAGCCCGTGGCAGTTAGGTTGATGCCGTTAAGATCGGCGGCGGTGCGCTGGCAGCCACAACGACTGCATGTGAGTAGATTTTTCATGCGGCGTCCTCCGCCGCGTGCTTGAAGATTCCCGGCACAATTTCGTGCTCAAGCGCTTTGCTTAACTTCACTAAAATACGAAAACTCAACCGGCCGATCGGCAGGTCCGTTCCACCCGCATAGCGGGCAACGGTTTGTGTAACCGTGCGCGGGTGATAGTCATTTTCCAGTGCCCATTTTCGGAATGAAGAGTCTTTCTCCACGAGCAACGACTGGACTTTGCAGAACGCCTCTCGACGAACTTTGTTTTGTTTGCTGTTTTTAGCTTGATCGCTCATAGATTCTCTTTACCCATTTAGTTAAGCTGTACTCATTATGCATACATTATATACGCAAAATGCGTATGTCAAGCTTGAGAATCAACAAAATGCAGAAAGACTCAGTAGATGCCGTTATCGCACGGCTCAAAAGTATTCACGACGTGGAATCAGACTCTGCGCTGGCTAAAGCACTCAGTACTAACGCCCAAACAGTCAGCTCGTGGAAATCCAGAAATAGCATACCGTACGCATTATGCGTAAACATCGCAAAGAAGCATGGCGTGTCGTTAGATTGGTTAATCAGTGGAACCGGCCAAGCGCCGACGGCTGGCATTAAAGAACCAGCGGCGTCATATGGCTTATCTAAACGTGAAGAGATCGTGCTGGAGTTATTCAACGGGTTAGATATGGAACAGCAGCAGGAAGTTATACAGGATGCTAAGGAGAGGCAGCGGATAGCCGAAATGGAAAAAAACCTAAAGGCGTTGCAAGACCAAATGGAAGAGTTAAAAAAATCGGGTTAAAGTGTTCCTATTAAGAACACAAATTCAATAGGGAGATTGCTATGTTTTTATATTTTGTAATTTTAGGGGCGCTAATAGGTGCCGCCGCAGCACAGAAAAAAAAGTTTAGCGTCGTGCTCGGCGCTATTTGTGGCGCGTTGCTCGGTCCACTTGCTGTGTTTTTGTATTTTGTAAAAGGCGACTTAAATAATTGCCCTCAGTGCGATAAAAAAATCAGTAAAAAAGCGAAAGTCTGCCCGTATTGCGCGCACTCAATGATTGAGAGCAAAAAATCCGCGCCGGTTATGCACCCCGCGCCGACGACTCAAAAAGCATTAAAAACAAAAACGGCACCGGATTATTTAACGGTTACGCAAGATATCCTCAAAGGCTCAACGCTATCCGAGAATCAAATTATTGCGATATCCGTAGCGGCAGAAACTCAAAATAACAAAGCGATGGAGCAAGCCCTCGGCGATAGCGATTTTGTCTGGCCGTGGTTTGACCAGGCGAAAGCCGCGTTCAACGCAGCCGACCAATGGCCAGACCTCGCAGCGTGGTCATGGTTTGAAACAGAACCCGATCCGCTCGAAAAACCCAGCGAAACAAAAAAGAGAAAACGAGCCAAACGAATGCTACTAATAACCAGCATTCAAGCGCGCTACTTCAACACGCAGCGTCATGAGCAGTTAGCAATGATGGTGATTGATATGGGTTGCAGTGTGAAACTCGAAATCGATGATCCAGCGACCAACGTGATTGTTAGCAACTATCAATTTGATCCGACGAATAATAAGCATGTACCGCCGTTTTTTCCGGGGGACACCACGACACTAAAAAGCGCTAGCCCTCGCGAACAACGCGCGGCGGCGATGTCGTAAAAGAGAAACAGGACGTTCTGAGTTTGAAAAAATCGCGATGATTACTCAAGGAACTAAATAAGGAGATTACTATGCTGAAATTAATCGCTATCGCATTACTCACACTCGCAAGCAACACCTGGGCGGGATCGTATTACTCATGCACGGATGCCAACGGTAAAAAGTCATTTCAGGCGATGCCGTGTGGCGGGCAGAGTGCATCGAAGAAACACGAGTATGAAAGCTATGAACCACCGGCCCAACAAACAAGCTATTCACCCAGCGCAAAAAGCCCCAGTGAATTAGCCGATGATTTATTTCGTGACAATAAAATCCGGCAATTAGACCGCGACATTGCTAAATCAGAACGCAAACTGGATCAGCAGACGAAATCAATGCAGCAAGAACTCAATGCGCTGCGATCCAAAAAACTGCGAGCAAATAACAATATGGCTGGTGCCCAGTGGGAAACCAGCATTAGTGAAGAAATGAATTCGGTTACGACTAAATATCAAACATTACTTGAAAACGAACGCCAGAACTTGTCACGGCTACGAGATGAACGTGCGGCGCTGAATTAAAGGAAGGCCCAGCATAGTTGGCGCTAGCGGCTGGGAGAGGTGGCGGGTTTCTTTTAGAAAGTGGCAGCACGGACGCGCCGCCGGAGGGGTTCACGCAGTCACGACGCCCGCCGATCCTGTTCCTACAATTTTCAACGACTCAACTTCGCGCAAGCCTTCGATGATTTTCAGCGTACCGGCCGGTACGTCACCCTCCAGCTCCGCGTAATCCGCCGCGCCTTTCAGCAGTACATGCACAGTGGCAGACGCTGTGCCCGTGTTCGCGATGTTGTAAATATCGACGGGTTGGGAGTTGTTAGCGGTTAAGCTAATTGCCGTGGCGCTAGCAACGTCTGCCGCGCCTGTGTATGTTTTTGATGCCATGTTTAAATACTCCAGTGATCGTGTAGATTCCAAGCGGCACCGCGGCCAACGCTCCAGTCAATCGACTTTTTGCAGTGATCCCGGTCAACGTTATTCAGCAGCCACGCAACGCCTTTATCAATAATTAAAAAATTAAATACTGGCGGGTGCTGGTGATAAATCGCCTTTCCCAGTCGGCTTGATATCGTTTCGCGGCTGTCGTGAAATAAAAACGCGTTGCACAAACAATCGAACGCGCGCCACAAATGATACGCCTTCACCGCCGCCCACTTTCGCGTGGGTGGTAGCACCGCTAAAAACAGCAATAAACACGCGACGGCGGGAAAACTGGCTGTGATTAAAAGCACGGCTACCGCGATCAGGAGTCCTAAAACGATCACAGATATCGGCAGCGCTAGCCTGCTTATTAAAAATTCAAAGGGGTTTACGTTATGCATCGGGTAATTCCTCGGTGGTTTGTGATTGTTGTGCAGCGGCTTCGCGCATTTTCGTAACGAGAGCGTCGATGTCTTCCCAAGGGTAAGGCAAAACGCGTTCGTGAAATACGCCGTTTTCGTCGGTGTGTTCGAGCATTGTGCGCAGTAGAAAATATTCGTCGTTAGACAGATAGCCTTCGGGCGTAACCGGATTGCCAGCTTCATCTTTAAAATGATTCGTGCCGACAAAAATAACTACAGTTAGCGCATTACCATTTTTTGTGACATCGACGGTAGATAACGCACTGTGATTTGCCGGTACGACAAACGAGCCGGGGATTAATATTGAGCAATAAAGCGCAGGGTTGTATTTGGAAATGCTCATTGGGCTATCTCCAGTTTTTCTCGAACTGTAATGTCGCGCACTTGGCCCGTAACAATTTCGCCTTGCTGACGCTTAATACCCAGAGTTAAACCTACACCCGTCGAGTCGTACACAAATCGATTCTCCAATGGCACAGCGATATTATCTGCAAATCCAGTTGATTGAGTCGGATTAATCACACCAACAACATCGCTATAGCCAGAGATTTGATATACATGACTGTCTTCAATGCCCGGCAATCTAGCCCCAGCCAGCGTTGTATTAGTCATTGAAAACTCAATTGAATTACCGGTGGCAGTACAAGCACCGGTGGTAATTACATTCGCAGCGTCCCAGAAATTCGGCTTTAGCCAATAATCCCAATAACGCTTACGCTCGATCTGCAGCCAGTGCTCAGGTAGCGCGTTTTGCAGTATGACGCCTGACCATCCCCTAATTGAAATGTTTCTGACTTTGAATGTCCCTTCTCCAACCCCATTTCTTGCCCGCAAGGAAAACCGGGTTAATCCAGCAGCCGGAGATTTTAAATAAACCTTATAAATACCATTGCCTGCCTTATTTTCAGAGCCAACCCCCTCAAAGGTTGCCTGTAAATTGCCAGACACATAGTCAAATATTTCAAATTCAATCTCATAGGTAGTGGAATATGAATAACCTATGTCGTAATTTGCACCAGCGAAATTATCTTCGTTTTCAAATATCAAGGCGTTGTCGAACTCGACAGAAGTAGAGGCCCAGCCAGTACCATCAGCAATACTGGTAGCAGGTAGAAGAGATACCCCCAACGCCACCGCACGATTACGCTGGTAGTCAGAGCCTGATTCATCGAAAGGAACGTTGAGAATTAAATCGCCGGTATTGCGGTCGCCGTTAGTCCAGATTTTTAGGCCAAAGGCGATACCTATTAATCTCTGGTTTGATGATTCAACGCCTAGAACTCCATCTATAGTAAGCGTTCCAATGTCCTCAAATACTCTGACTAAAGTTTCGTATTCACTTGTTAGTGTGAAAGTATCACCGTTCCTCTTAAATATAATAGATCTCGCTTTCCCATCATTAACTGTGTCAGCTAGTGTTATGTACGAAATATCACCATTACCTGCCGTTAATTTTACAGAAGGTTTTGCCGTGCCATTAAGATGTAATGAGAAGTCAGTTTCATTATTAGCAACCAACCTTTGCGCAGATTCTAAAGCAGAGGAAAAGAAAATCTCCAATTCAAATACGTTTGGCAGCACTATTTGATCACTCAACTCACCCCATTGAGTGCCGTTAAGCTCAAACACCGAGCGCGTAATCAATTCATACGGCGATGTGAGCGGTTGCGTCATCGCGGGGCGCAATGGGCTTTTAATCATTGTTTGACCTGCGTATTCATAATAATTAATTCCATATCCTCGCCCCACTGACGTAACAGACGCTGGCGCGTGACGAGTGTTGTATATGTCTCATCGCTCAAACACGTTAGCTCTTCGGGCGCGATCGCGGGTAATACAGGGCGAGGCACGATTGGCAGCGGTAACGTTTGATATTCAATGCGCGTGGCACAGCCGCTATTTAAAGCGATTATTAAAATGATCGCGGCCATCAATGCTGGTCTCATCATTTAATTGCTCCTGCTGGTGCTGTTGTTCTAACTCGGCGCGCTGGGTGTTGATGCGTTGATACGTGTCGGCGGTATGCTCTGCACGATCCGCGCGTTCTTCTTCGTACTCAGCTTTTTCCGCTTCGCGCTTGGCTTTTTCTGTGGCGGCTTTGCTTTTGTAAAACATGGCTGCCATAGCACCGAGGGCGGCAAGCCAGCCGATTAATCGTGATGCCCAGTTATTCATAGTGCTCCGGCTCGCGAGTGTCACCGTTTAAATACGGTTTCTGTGTTTGTTTTTCGGTGTATTCACGGCCCACCCAAGCGCCTAAAATACCGACCGCGGCAAGGCCAAAATCAGCGGCGTTCATGTCGGGCACTAACCCAAATGGGGTTTCCATGCCCGATGCGACAAATTTAATAATGAGCACAAGCCACGACACGCTCACAAAAAACAGCGTGACGCTTTGTTTGCCGCGGCTATCGCACAGCGTCGGTACCGCTCTCATAACGCACGACCTTGCGCAATTTTCAGCGCGTCTTCTTGGGTGTGCAGTCCGCGTACGTACACTGTTTTTGGTTTGCGAAATTTACGCGGCACTTTGACTGCCGTGAGTATTTCGCTGCGCTCAAAACCGGAGCGGCTGGGCGTAGATATATGTACCCATTGCCCGAACTCTAATATGAGTTGATCAAAATTAATTTCACGACGCATTTTTAAATCGACGATGTCCCGCGCTAATTCCATCGGGGTTTTACCCGCGGCGTTTATATCTGCAGCAAGTGCAGGTACATGCTGTGAGCTATCTGCCCCGCCAATTTTTCGGTTGAGTGCTAAGCAGCGGTAGCCGCTGCTCACGCTAACAGTCACGCCAAGATAATTGCGGATCGGTTGCAGCACGTCGCGGCATAAACGTCGCAAGTTAGCATACGTTGGGCCACTCACGCTCAGGCTGTTATCAATGCCGTAGCGTGCCGCAGTTTGGCTGCGGGTGAATTCATCGAGATAAAAATCATTCGTGATTTTATGACGTTGCATTCTGTGGCCCTCCGATACGTAAAAAGCTAATTAAAACGTGGTCGGCTTTGCGATTGATCGCACCAGTGCCATACAACCCGTTTGTAAATCCGTTTTTCCAATAGCGACCCAGCGCTGGTCTGGATTGATATCAGCAATCGGATTTTCGAGCTTTTCAACAAGTACACGTAGCTCTTCAGCTTTTTCTTTGACTTCGTTCATTAAGTCAATTTCTTGCTGATTCAGCTCGCGATAGCCTGCAATTTTTTTGTGTTGGTTATCCATTACATGATCCGCCCCTAAGTAGTTGATTAACTATTGCTAGTGGGGTCAGTTTGCACGGATCGCGCGGGGGCATCTTTTAAAGCGGTTTAAAAGATCAAAGGTAGGTAACGAGTAAACTGAGACTACGTTTTTTTATGAGATCAGACAAATGGAATTTACGGATAAGCTCGACGGCTATTGGCCAATACTGGTGTTGCTAATTAATGCCGTCGCATTTTGGATCGCGTGGTCATTTCGTAAAACGACGGTTAGCCCAGAAGCGTTCGACAAGTTTACCGCGTCTGTACATGATGCGATTGAAAAGCTAGATCTCGATGTAAGAAGTAGCCTCAGCGATCACGAAAAACGTATCACCACTGTTGAAGCAAATTTAAAACACAGCCCCACCCACGAAGACATTGAAAAAATACACGTACGGCTCAGCGGTATTTCTCGCTCGACGTCAAAAGTCGAAGGCGCGACAAACGCGATGGCGAATCAGTCTGCGCTTATCTATCAACATTTATTAGATCAAAACAAAGGTGGCAAGTGATGAACTTTACTGAACGAGTCGCAGAAAATCAGCGCCTATTGATTTTGCAAATGCTAGAGCAAGACGCGGGCTATTCGCACAACGAAACCGTACTGCAAATGGGCCTCGATGCAATGGGCCACAGCGTAAGCGCGGATAAAGTGCGCGCTAATTTAGACTGGCTGGCGGACGTGGCGCTGGTCACTGTGTCTGAGTCAGCGGTGGGCAAAGTTGCAAAAATTACCGCGCGCGGTGTTGATGTTGCTAAAGGTCGCACGGTAGTCACTGGCGTTGCACGTCCTTTGCCGGGGGCGTGATCATGGCCCAAAAAAGTAGCATTAAAAAGCGGTTAACAGCGGACGAGTTGGAGCAGCTGCACGCGTGGCTGAACGATCCCAAACTCACGCAGTTAGAAGTGACTGAAAAAATAAACGAACTGATTGAAGACCGGGGCGGAGATCCCGTGACTAAGTCTGCCGTTAATCGCTACAAATTAAATATTGATCAAGTCGGTAAGGCTATCCGCGAGTCACGCCAAATGGCGGAAATTTGGATCGGTGAGTTCGGTGCTGCGCCGCAGTCTAAAGTTGCGAACATGACGAGTGAGATTATTCGCAATTCCATGATCGACGTTTCCCTGGCACTGCAAAAAATCACGATGGGCGCAGACGACCCGGAGATCATCGCGGGCGCGATCAAGATGCTGAAAGACCTAGCGTACTCGCACGAGAAGTTAGAAAAAGCCGTGTCTGAAACTACCGATCGTGAGGTCAAGATTAAAGAGATCGCACGCAAAGAAGCGCTGGCTGAGGCGGCAAGCAACGCAGAAACAGCAGCACGTGCTCAGGGCATGGACGAAGACCAGGTCGCGTTCTGGCGTAACAAAGTGCTGGGGATTTAACCGTGGCGATGAAACCCCTAGGCGATACGATCCGCTGCGTTGAATGGGAAGAGCTTCCGGCGCGCGCGCGTAATATTCCCGACGGTTTTAATCCGATGGATGCTGGCGTTTTAATGCAGCATCAAATTGATTGGCTGCGCATAGATACGCCAATTAAGGTTTGCGGAAAGGGTCGACGCACAGGCATTACCTTCGCCGAGGGTTTAGATTCACCGCTATTGGCGGGCGCGTCTAAAGAAGCCGGGGGCATGGATGTTTATTACATCGGCGATACAAAAGAAAAAGGCTTAGAGTTTATTGGTTATTGCGCGAAATTTTCTAAAACCATCGCGATGGCTCAAGCCGGTGGTATTTCTGAGATCGAAGAATTTTTATTCGAAGATCAACAGGAAGATGGTTCGACAAAAAATATCACTAGCTACCGTATTCGTTACGCATCCGGTTTTAAAATCGTTGCGCTATCAAGTAACCCGGCAAACATTCGTGGCCTGCAAGGCAAGGTAATCATCGACGAGGCCGCTTTCCATCGTAACGTCGCGGCGGTAATTGATGCGGCGACGGCGTTGTTGATCTGGGGTGGTCGTGTATCAATTATTAGTACGCATTACGGCCGCGCAAATGCGTTTAATGCGCTAATAAAAGATATTCAAGACGGGCGCTATGGCGACAGCGCCGCGGTCTACGTGTGCACATTCGATGACGCCGTGGCAAACGGTCTGTACGAGCGCGTGTGCATGATGAAAGGCGAAGTCGCGACCATCGAAGGTAAAAAGAAATGGTACGCAACAATCCGCAATGGCTACGGGCCACGTAAAGCACAAATGCGCGAAGAGCTGGACGCGATCCCTCGCGACGGTACCGGCACAAGCATGCCGGGCATCTGGATTGATAACGCGATGCAAAACGAGCCTAAGCGCCCCGTGGTGCGGTTATCCTTGGCTGACGACTTTACTGAGAAAGCACCCGCCGAGCGCGAGGCGTGGTGCGACGATTGGATTAAACGCAATATCGATCCAGTTTTAAAATTATGCACCCTCGAACACCTGCATGTATTTGGTCACGATTTTGCGCGGCACCGCGATTATTCTATTTTTACACCATTGGCGATTGAACCAAGCCGCCGACGCTATACGCCGTTTGTGTTAGAGATGCACAAAGTACCGACGCGCCAACAAGAGCAGATCATCTGGTACGTGATCGACAATTTACCGCGCTGGTCCGGCGGTGCCTTCGACGCAACCGGCAGCGGTGAAACGCTGGCAGAATACACCGCGGATAAATACGGCAGCGGCCGCATCGCAGAGATCAAATTAACGCGCTCATGGTATGGCACGTGGATGCCAAAAATGATTCAGCAGTTTGAAGACGGCACGATCGTGGTACCGAACGATCAAGACCTTGCAAACGACCTGCGCGCGATCGAAGAAGTCGACGGCATACCGATGGTCAGCAAACAACGTAGGCAAGATTTAAAAGACCCAGACACCTATCGCCACGGCGACTTTGCGCCGTCGTTGGCGCTGGCGATTTTCGCCAGTATTGAAATGAGACAAGGGCCGGTCGAAGTGGTGAGTAGCCACCGCCGCAAATCAGCCGGAATCCTAGAGGGCTACTAATGAGCAAGAAAACCATCACTGACCACATCGTCACGCGCGATCGCTCGCCCGATTTTACCGCGCTGGGTAATTATCTACCGAACCCGGATGCGATTTTAAAAGCCAAGGGTAAAGACGTTTCTATTTACCGCGACTTGCGCGGCCACGCTGCCGTGGGCGGTGCGATTCGTCGACGTAAGGCGGCGGTAACGTCGCTGGAGTGGGGTTTAGAGCGCGGCAACGCGTCAGCGCGGGTTGAGGCCAATATTCAGGCAATTCTCGACGATATCGACATGGATAAAGCGCGCAAAGATATTCTCGAAGCACCACTTTACGGCTATCAACCCATCGAGATTTTATGGGCTAAAGGGCCGCGTTTTACGGTGCCGGGCGAATTAATTGCTAAGCCACCCGAGTGGTTTTTGTTTAATACAGACAACCAGCTGCGGTTCCGCACCCGCGACTCAATGATGACGGGCATCGAGTTGCCAGATCGTAAAATTCTATTACCCCGCAACGAGCCAACGTATCAAAACCCGTGGGGCATCGCTGAAATGAGCATGGTGTTCTGGCCCGCGGTGTTTATGAAAGGCGGGCTGCGATTCTGGGTGCAGTTTGCTGAAAAATACGGCACGCCGTGGTTGGTGGGTAAAGTACCGCGCAATACACAGACTCACGAAAAAAACGAATTAGCCGCCGATTTAGAAGGCATGGTTCAAGATGCGATCGCGGTGATACCCGACGATTCAAGCGTCGATATTATCGAAGCCGCGGCGAAAGCCGGAGCCGCTGAGGCGTATGAAAAGTTGCTCATGTACTGCCGCAGCGAAATTAATATCGCGCTGCTTGGGCAAAACCAAACGACCGAATCAAACAGCACGAACGCCAGCGCGAAAAGCGGCTTAGAAGTCGCCGACGATTTGCGCGACGGTGATGCGGGTTTGGTCGAGAGCACAATGAATACGCTCATCGAGTGGATCATGTACGCGAACGGCATGAGCGGCCCCGCGCCAAAGTTTAAGTTATGGGAACAAGAAGACGTCGACGACAAGCAAGCCAAGCGTGACGAAATTCTGAGCGGTACCGGCGTGAAATTTACGAAAGACTATTTCATGCGCTCGTACGATTTAAAAGAAACGGATTTTGACGTTGCGGAGGAACTTGTGCCGGTACCAGCGAAAGCTGAGCCGACCGCGAAAGTGGATCCCGCACAACCTGACGCGGTGCAGTTTGCCGAGGGTGAACCGGCCGCAATCGATCAACGCCTGCAAACATTAACCGAGCAGCTGCAAACCGCAGCAGCCGAGCCGATGGATGCTTGGCTGACGAAAGTGCGCGCGATCGTCGACGGCGCTGACAGTTTAGATGCTCTGTACACGACGCTGCTAGACAGTTACAACGCGCTCGATGAGTTTGATATGACCGTCGTGCTAGAGACCGCATTCGCGGTATCTCAAGCACGCGGCGCGGAAGACGTAGCGAATGAAGTCGGCATGAAAATGCTGGCGTTTGCGGAACCCGCGGCGGTATTTAACGAGCAGCTCGCAGCGCTTCAAATTCGTCTGCGCAATCTGGTACCAACCCAGCGTTGGGACGATTTCAAAGGCGCGGCGCATGATCGCGGGTTTATGGTCGCCGGAGCGATGAAAGCAGATCTATTAAATGACCTTGCTGGCGCGGTGACGCGGGTGATCGAAAACGGAGGCACGATCGAAGATTTCCGCCGCGACTTCGACGACATCATCGAGCGCACCGGCTGGAACTACAAAGGCGAAAAGAACTGGCGCACGCGCACGATCTACACAACGAACATGAAATCGACGTACCACGCCGGAAGGCTGGCACAGCTCAACGACCCTGAGTTGTTAAAAGTTGCACCGTTCCGAATGTATCGCCATGGCGGCAGCGCGGAGCCTCGCCCTCAGCATCTAAAGTGGGACAAAATCGTTCGACGCCACGACGACCCGTGGTGGGACACTCACTACACACCAAACGGCTGGGGCTGTTCGTGTTACGTGATCGCTGTATCTGAAGCAACGGCAAAACGCATAGGCGGAAGTTTTGAAGACCCCGCGGCTGATGAACCGGGCGATATAGATGACGGTTGGGATTACGCACCAGGTGCAAGCGTCGACGCTGAGATCCGCGACATCGCATCTAAAAAAGTGATCGCTTTAAATGCAACGCTTGCGGCCGCGTTTAAAGCAGCGTTGGTGCGCGAACTTGGGGAGCGGTTTTTATGAGCGTATCTGTAACGCTTGACGATAAAGAAGTCAGCTCTGCGTTACAGGCGCTGCTCGATGCAGTCGGCAACATAGATCCGGTGCTGAATGAAATCGGCGAGGTGCTGATTGATTCGACTAAAGATCGTTTCAATACTGAGACCGCGCCTGACGGCGAAAAATGGGATGCGAACTCAACGGTCACGCTGCTGAACTATGCGGGTCGATTCAAGACCAAACAAGTCGCACGCATCAAAAACAAAAAGGCTGGTACTGGCGAGACTAAGCAACTCCGCACACAGATTTTTTATAACGTCTCAAATGGTGAACTCGAAATAGGCTCACCGATGATATACGCGGGCACATTTCACTTCGGGGCTAAAAAGGGACAGTACGGAAAGCGAACCCCGTGGGGCGATATTCCATCGCGTGAGTTTTTAGGGTTGTCTGAAAACGATCGGGAGTCGATACTCGACATCGTCCGCGACCGTTTCGCATTTTCATAGATTGCAATAGAATTACAGAAACGTTCCCACTATCTCCCGACCGTTCCCGCTATATCCCGCGTTTATTGCATGTATCGCGTTCGAAATATCTCAGTGGTGGTCAACATTGGGTGGGTGGTTAACTGAAGTCTTTAGCTGGCACTACATCTTTTACCTGAATGTGATTCCTGGCGCTTTGGTTCTTTTTCTTT
>Ga0099849_1000055_pt1 | contig 40079 bp, 47 predicted proteins | sample CB_VirMetaG_4_FD_78177 | JGI IMG/M metagenome (GOLD analysis project Ga0099849, IMG submission 78177) | Freshwater to marine saline gradient viral communities from Chesapeake Bay - CB_1508_1M Viral MetaG | ecosystem: Environmental > Aquatic > Marine > Coastal | place: USA: Chesapeake Bay... | reverse complement strand
GCAATGTCTATATTAATGGATAGAATAGCCCCACAGTTAAAGGCTACTGAGATAAAAGCAGAAGTCTCACAGACGAGTGGCGTTATCGTTTTACCGTCTAAAGATAATAGGGTAGGGGAGAAGCCTGCTCCTGTCAAACAGAAAGATTGATTTATGTCTTGCCCCGTCTACAATTCAATGGCATATAATCTATATTATGTATAATAGAGCAAAGCCCACCGAGGAGAAAAGATAAATGAATCCACGCAAAAAAATAAAAATGAGACCCCCATCCGAGGCGAACCGTGCCTGCGTATCCCCTAAGTCTAGTCTTTTTTTTTCAGAGGCAGATTGTGCGTGGGTATACACCCCCAACCCGGATTTCACGAGTTTTAGCCACCCCCTGATTGTGAGATATATATATGCGTAAAGATTTTGACAATGAGATATGGGCTTGGGTTGTCCTAGCAGGTTGGTGTGCCATCCTTGGTTTACTAGCAATAATGGTTAACATTGGGTAGTGATTACAATCCACAGACAGCGAGGTCTTTCAAATCAGGGTTGGTTGATGATAATCTGTCTTTCCATATTAATATCAAGTGGCTTTTACAAATTTTTACTGCCATTGGTTTTATTGTGTATGGATACGTACAAATTGAAAATAGAATTACAGACCTTGAGTCACGAATGGGACTTGCTAATACCCAAATTGAAGAGCTTATATCCAAACATATTATAGAAGAAAATGCTAAGATGGCTGAATTAGAAGAACAATTAAAATGGTATCAGAAGGAACTGAACCTTAATCCACTTTCTAAGTGGCGTAAAAAGAAATGAGTGATAATGTCATATGGAAACCACACGAAGGACAGCAAACTAGAGCGTTGTCTGTCGATGCTCATACCGTTTTATACGGGGGTGCACGAGGTGGTGGTAAGACTGAAGCAGGCTTGGCGTGGCTTATTGAGCCCCAATACCTTGACAATCCCCAATATCGTGCGTTGGTTCTTAGACGTAATTATGACGACTTACGTGATTGGATTGATAGGGCTAAGTTTTTTTATCGTTTCCTTGATGTACAGACTGTTGGTAACCCTACCGAGTTTCGTTTTCCAAGTGGTGCAAAATTTAGGACGGGACATCTATCAGAAGATACAGCGTTTCAGAAATATCTAGGACACCAATATCATAAGCTACTTATTGAAGAGGTAACACTAATACCTAACGAATTAGATTACGAGCGTGTAACTTCCTCCGTACGCTCACCCCACCCCGAAATGCCCCCTAGGATTTTTCTAACAACTAATCCCGGGGGGCAGGGACACCAATGGGTTAAGAAACGCTTTGTTAAAGAACCTAATAAGGTAATAACAGGTACGAATGACCGTACACAATGCTTTATACCATCAACCATATATGACAATCCTACATTAGTAGAGTCTGACCCCGACTATGTAAAACAGTTAGAAACTTTGCCTGACGAGCTTAGACGTATGTGGCTTGAGGGAGATTGGGACGTATTCCAAGGTCAGTTCTTTAGTACATTTAAAAGAAGTCAACACGTGGTCGAGCCTTACGAGATTCCCGACAGTTGGTATCGCTATCGTTGTATTGACTATGGATTCCGTGCCCCCTTTGTTTGCCTATGGTTTGCTGTAGATTACGATAAGAATGTACACGTATACCGTGAACACTATGAGGCAGGGCAAGAACTGCATTATCATATTAATAAAATAAAAGAATTATCAGGGGATGAAGATTATATGGCTACTATAATTGACCCATCAACTTATATAAGCAACCCCCAAAACACGAATAGGTCTGACATAGTAGCCCCGTCAAACCAATCTATAGCTGATATAATGCTATTTAAGGGTATACCTACTATGAGAGCTAACAATAATCGTATGTCAGGATGGAACTTAGTGCGTGAATATTTGCAGGAAAATAATTCTAAGGACAAAAAGGGTGGCGATATTAAAATCTTTAATAACTGTAGTAACCTAATTGAAGAATTTGCAGGTGCAGTCTACCATAAGTCAAAAGTCGAGGACTTAAATACTGATGGGGACGACCACGCTCTTGATGCTTTAAGGTACGGATTGATGCACTTAGGTAAGCCACACTTAGTAAAAGAAAAGAATTGGATAGAGAAAGAGATTGAGTTATTACAGAAAGATGAAAATATGTGGCAGGGAATAGCATAATGATGCCGAATGGCTAAAACCACAAAAGAAAGTTATACGTGGAATCCTAAAACACAGGAGTGGGATTTAAACTTAAACCACGACAACGAAACACTAGAGGAAATCAGTCGTCTGTCAGGTCAGATGCAAGACTCAGGAGAAGAGGCGTGCGTACAATTTGAGCACGCTTGGAACGAAATATTCTTATTAAAAGCTACCTGTGAGAACACAGATTACGACCCTCTTACTATTTTAGAAACAGGCATAAATTTCGCAAGGGCATAATATGTATACACCTTCAGAACCAAAAGGCGACTACCAAGCAACAGCAGAGCAACAAGCAGTCATAGATAAAGTAATGGCAATGTTTGAGCTGTCAAGGCAAGCTAAGTCAGAAATGTACAACGAATGGCGTGAGGCAGAGGCTTTATACCACGGTCATCATTGGGAAGGTATTAATATGCCTCAGTTCAGAAATAAGATGACCATAGATTTAATAGGTAGTGCAATCGACACTATGATTCCTATATTAAACTCTCAAGCCCCTAAATTAGATGTAATGGCTGTAGGTAATGACCCTATGGACTACAAGATGGCTGAGACTTTAAACGCTGTTATGGACGAGTTTTGGAATCTACGTGATATGCAGAATTTAGTCTCTGAGCTTTTGTTAGACTACCTAGTGTACGGGACGGGAGTATTAAAACTTAGTTATAATCAGTATGATGATTTACCTGACTGTGATATTGTAGACCCGTACACATTTTTTGTAAACCCATCAGCAACTAAGTTAGAAAATGCCGAGTGGGTTATTTACGCATCTCCTACTCCTTTATACGAGATTAGGAAGATGTACCCCAAGTTAGGACAGTATGTTAAAAGCGACAGAGAGTTAGAAAAGTTCAAAGCACATAAAACAGTAAGAAAGGACAATGATAACGACACATTTGTAGCAATGAATGGTGACGATGGAACTGAGCTATATAAGTCGAAGTCGCAAGCATACAGAGACCAAGAAGAGAGCGTATTGTATATAGAGGCTTATATAAGAGACAATACAAAGAATTATGTAAGTAGCGAGCAGGACTCAGAAGAAGATAGAGACCCGAACAAAGAACGTGTTGGAGTACGCAAGGTATGTATAGCAGGTAACGTATTATTAATGGATGGGGACACTAAGTATCCGTTCTTTAATCAACAAAACCATCTATCACATCCGTTTCCATTCATTCATATGAAAAATTCGGGCTCTGCCCATCAGTTTTGGGGTAGACCTGAGCCACGTAGGCTAAAGCATTTAAACCTCGCTTTAGACCGTATTTCGAGCCAAGTAATGGATAATGTGCACTTAATGGCTAATCCTATGTGGGTGGTTGACCAAACTGCTGACGTACAAGACCAAATAAGTAATCAACCGGGTCAAATAATTAGAAAAAGAGGTGCAGGGCAGGTAAGTATGCAATCTCCTGCTAGTATGCCTAGCTATGTATTTAATTTATATAGCATATTATTAGATATGTTTGAATCTGTTAGTGGAGTTAACAAAGCTACACAAGGTAAAGCAGATACTAATGTTACATCAGGCGTACAAGCACAACTATATCAAAAAGCTAGTAGCAGTAAGATTGATTATAAAGCTAGGACTGTTGAGGGAGCACTACAGACATTAGGTCAAATGTGGCTCACAATGTTTAAACAGCTTGGCACAAAGTTTGTTAACATCCCTTATCAGCACTCATCGGGGCGTATGGAGTTTCGTAGTGTTGTAGGTATGTTATTTAAAGAGAAAGACGTTATGGTTAGGTGTAGAGTTGGCTCTACATTGCCTGAAAATAAGCAATTTGCAGAAAATAAGGTAATGCAGTTAGCTCAAATGGGGATTATTACTGACCCTGAGTATATTATACAGAACTTAAATATGCCTGATAAAGAGCGTTTAATGGCTAGTATGGCAGAGAAAAAGGAAGAAATGGCTCAAGCTGAGTTAGCTCAACAGCAAGCACAAGCTAAAATGCCACCTGATTTAAGTGGGTTTGGTGGAAACCAAGCTGAGATGATGAAAAATCTGAAGGCTAATCCGGAACTTTTGAAACAAGCAAAAGGTTCTCTTGAAAATTAATATGACAACATTAATAAATATAATAATATAGGAGAGTTTATTATGTCAGATGAAAATAAAGATATAGTATTAGAAGATGGCGAGTACGGTGTACAACTAACGAGCGACCAAGTATCTTCGCTGTTTACTTCCGAAGAAGAAGAAACACCGAAGTTCACGTCAGCTCCCGAACCTGCTGTCGAAAATAGCGAGGAAACTGCTACTACTGAAACAGAGACTCAGGCAACTGAGCAACCAAGTGAAGAAGAAAGTGTTTCTACTGAAGAGGAAGTCGTTGATGATGATTTAGTATTTGTACATAATGATACCGAATACACCAATGACGACCTAGCCCTCGCAATCGAGGCTCTACAGAATAGAGATGAATGGCAGAAGTCAAACACTCAGAAAGCTCAAGCTGTTGCTGAAGAGAGGAAACAACTAGATAGTTTAATGTCTAGGGTAACAAGTGCTTTAGATACAGATGAAGTCAAAGAGTATTTTGGTTCTGACCACGCTTTATTCAAGAGCGTTAGTGAGTACGAGGCATTGCCAAAGCAGGAACAGGAAACTATTGAAGAGCCTAAGCAAGATGATAGAGTTCTTTTACTAGAAGATAAGATTGTTCAGATGGAAGCCGAAAGGCAGGTAGACAAGGATATAGCTGAATTAATAGTAGCTCATCCTGAACTACAGGGCAGTACCGAGGCGTTGAATGACGTATTGGAAACTGCTATTACTAAGAACTTATCTTTAGAAGATGCTTATATTTTTGCAACAGCTACTTCTAACGGGGAGTCTGCCCTGATGAAGGCAATAAAAACAGTAGAAGAGGCAAACGCTCTAAAAGCTCAACCTGAGGCAAAACCTTCAGGTAAAGGTCAAGTTGAAGAACCTATCCCTGTCGGGAAAGACTTTGACGAGATTGCTGATATAGCTTTGACTCGGTACAACATAATGAAATAATGTAAAGGTAAAATACAAAAATGGCAAAACAAATAGATGATAGTGCTGTTGATTATTCTTCGCTGACTGCCCTTACTAAAGAGCAGTACATTCCGAAGTTAGTTGACAACATTAAGAAAAAATCTGTTGTATTATCCCGTATGCTAGGTAAGTCGAGACCAAACGCATCAGGAAATCAGATAGTACAACCTGTCGAGTATGCAGACAGCACAGCATTAGGCTTTTATGAAAAGTATGGTGAGTTGGATGTAGACCCTGACGAATTCGCAAAGAGTGCCAAGTATGATTGGACACAGGCTTATGCAAGTGTTTCAATCTCAGGCTACGAAGAGCGTGTAAACGATAACCCTGAAAAGTTGATTGACCTCTTAGGTGCAAAGATGAAGAATGCTGAGAAATCCTTAGCAAAGAAATTCTCTAAAGCACTTTATGGAGTTGATGATGCTAAGTTGGTTTCTTTAGCAGACATTGCAAAGCAGACTGACCCTTCATCAGCTAACGGTGGTGCTTTAGGTGGGTTAGGTGTTTCAGCTAACGCTTGGTGGAAAGGTGCTTTTGTAGATGCTCACACAGATGCAACTGATAGAACTATTCCGGGCGTAACAGCAGGTTCTACAAGTAAGTTCGATGGACAGTCTACAATCATAGATGAGGTCTTCCGTGCAGGATGGGAAAAGATGAGTAAGGACTCAGGCGATAAACCTTCGCTTATAGTTGTTCCTCAGATTGTGTACGATATGTACGAACAGTTCCTATCTGATAAGAAGAGAACTCCATCAATGGCATCAGGCGAAGTTGCAGATGCAGGATTCATCGGAATGAAGTATCGTGGTGTTGACTTGGTAGTTGACCCAAGCTGTCCTGCCGGACAAGCCTTCTTCATTAACGAAGAATACCTAAGAATGGTTCACAGTCGTAAAGCTAACTTCACATTTAGTGGATTCAAACAGCCTGTTAAGCAAGATGCTAAAACAGGTCATATCCTTTGGATGGGTCAGTTAGTATGCTCTAACAGAGCAAAGGCTGTTGGTCAGATTACAGGTCTTGCTACTGATTACGATACAGTAATACCTTCAGCAAGTTAAGGCTTAGTTCTTTGACAATTAGTATGATAATAAAAGGGGTTGATTTCGGTCAGCCCCTTTACTGCAATGGCTAAGTCGCCTGCTTGGACAAGAAAAGCAGGTCAGTCTAAGTCAGGTGGGCTGAATGCTAAGGGTAGAGCAAGCTACAATAAGGCAACAGGTGGTAATTTAAAAGCACCTGTAACACAGAAAAACCCAACGGGTAAGGCTAAGTCTAGGCGTAAGTCTTTTTGTGCTAGAATGTGTGGTATGAAAAAGAGACTTACAAGTGCTAAAACAGCTAATGACCCAAACAGTAGAGTAAATAAAGCATTGAGAAAATGGAACTGTAGGTGTAAATAAATGAGTTTATACGAAAATATTAATGCAAGAAAAAAAGCAGGGACAAGTAGGTCTAAGGAAAATTCTACAATAAGCGATAAGAATTACGCTGATATGAAAGCAGGATTCCCTAACTCCAAGAAAAATCGTGGAGCATATTTAAAAAAGAAAAAATTTAAACCTCATACAATGTATGATAAAAATGGTAAGTCTTATAAAGCTAATACAATGCAGGAGCATTTAGATATGAAGAAAAAAGGCTACTCTCATAAAAAAGGAGCTTATATGAAAAAAGCAGATGTTGGATATAAAATGGGAAAGGCTTATAAGAAAGCCCTGAAAAAGAAAAAAGTAGGTATGAAGACCTCTAAATCTTTTAGTAAAACCCTTACAAACACTATACCTGAAAAAGCACAAATGACAGCTAAAGATGGTGTATATAAAACAAAGCAAATAATGAGTGTATCTGCTGACCAAGTCGGTGGCAAGGGTGGTAGAAGATATTACGTTGGAGAAGGTAGTAGTCGGAGTATGAGTAATTCTAGGACTAAAGCTAATATGAGAGCAAGGTTTAAGATGGCATCAACTCCTGCTGATTCAATACCTGCGAATCAAATACCAAGTTATTTTGATTCTCCTGCTAAGAAAAAAATAAAAGGTCTTTTTAAAAGAAAAAAGCGTAGATGACAGTAAGTGAAATAGCTCAACAGGTACAGTTACGTGTTGAAGATAAAGATGGTGCTATATTTAGCCAAACTGATATTGCTAGAGCAATAGATTCGGCTAATCAGCGTATAGGTGCATACCTAGATAAGAAGTATCTCTCACGACTACTTCACGAACAATCTTTAAATACATTCTTTGATAACAATGGTATTCCATTAGGTGAGGGAGTGTTGCACGCAGATAATCAGTTTTTAACTACGTATCAATATAATTATGTAACTAATAATACTCCTCAGATGACAGCAGATAGTAAGATTAATTTGACGAGTGCACAAAAGCAAACTATATGGAAAGGTAGTTTTTTATTAAGTGACCTTACAGAACATACTCAAAAGAATCAGGCAGGTTATGAGCTATTGTTTGACCAAATAGAATCAGCATATTTAATACCTAATAACCATACAAATTACGGTGCGAAAATATCTGAAAGCGTAGTGTGGATACATATAACAGACCAATTAGGTAGATATGAACTTGAAAATAGTTATATGTACACTCCTTCAGGTAGTAGCCCTGTAATGGTTCGTACAGCAGAGACAACAAGACTAGGGACACAGGAAGTAAAGTATCTATTGCTACCTAGTGACTTACCTATGTTTGGTAACATACAATTAATATACTATAGAAAGCCTACAACAATAAGCAATATAGGTAGTTACGAGCTAGAGATAGCAAGTGTAGCTCACGATGCTTTGGTATTCTTAGCGTGTGCTGAGTTGCTCAATAGTGACGGAGATATACAACGCTCATCAGATATGCACAATAAGGGTATGCAAGTAATATCTATGTTAAATGAAAAAGTTGGTAATATGGATTTAACTAAGAAACAGAGTAATATATAATGAAGTGGAATGAATTAGTAGACAGAGTTGTTTTACAGTTTGGTACTAACCCACATAATAAAGCAATGGCACGCAAGTTCCTTGAAGAAGCAGAACGTGATTTAGCCTTTCATACAAAGTGTTATATAAAAGATAAGACTATTGTAGCTAATGCTGATGACAATTTCTTTGATATGCCTAATGATTTCCTTGAATTAAAATCAGCTATAACAGCTAATGAACATCAACTGCAACCTTATAGAGACCAAATAAATAGAGTTAAGTCTGATGGTTCTCAGGTTACAGGAACGCCTAAGTATTATTTATTAACATCAGAGCAGATTATATTAATACCACATCCTGAAGACGAGCAGGTAATAAACTTTCAATACATTGCACAACCTAAATCTGTTGAAGAGAACGTATCATATAAAAAAATAAATTACAAAGATTTAGACAATGGTTTCTTTCAGCAGGGAGCGAGCGTAGAAGGTTCGCTTAGTTTGGCTACTGCGACTGTACATAGTGATATAAATGATTTAAAAACAGGTACATTAGTAATAGAAGACCTTTCCCAAGGAGAGCATATATTTACATTGTCGCACCCTGCTAATGCAAGTTCTACAGGATTAAATTTTAACATAACTCAAGGTAGTGGTAGTTTCTTTCCTGCATCAGGCTCTATTGCGATTACAGATACAGGCGAAGATGCTATAGCAAAGACTGTGTCATTTAACACTAGGACTTTTACAAGTAGTCAAGTAACTCTATCGGGCGTGAATATACCCTCAGGTACATCATTTAATGCAGGAGCAAAGGTTACGATACTAAAAGATTTTCAACAGAATGAAACTATATTTACTAAAGACGATTCTTATAATTTAGTGCAGGTTACAGGTAGTTATACTTTTGCAGAATTAGATTCTAGTTGGGATGAATTTGGATTAGGAGCAAGAGCAAAAGCATCTAGTGTGCCAATAGATTGGACTGACATAGATATACTAAGCCCCGTAATACCTGACATATATCATTTATATTTAGTAGACTATGCTAAAGGTTGTTTAGCAGAGCAAGAAAAAGAATATCAATTATCAGATAGGTTTATGCAAAAATACTACGCAAACAGGGAGTCAGTAAGAGGACAGATTAGTGGCAGGGGTACAGGCTCAGGCACGATGGTTGTTGCAGACCTTAGTTTCCGTGGTAATCTTGTATGAGCACAATAAAAGTACCAATATTTGGTGGTCTAGTAACAAACGCAGACCCTGAAGACCTAAAGAAAACATACACTCCACATACTCATAATTTTGATATAAGCGAAGTAGGTACGTTAAAAAGACGAGAAATATCTACTAAAGTAACTCAGCAAACTGACAGGGGCTTTGATTCTATGTTTCTGTTTAGAAATCCTAATTTAGTATTAGGGGGTGGAGCAGAGTGGCTTATCTATTGTAGTCAGCGTGGTATTATTTACCGTATGGATAGATTCTATAATGAATTTATACTTGATAGTTATTCAGATAATGTAAGGCAATATAATGCTAGTAATTCAGACCCGGGCAATGATTTTTTATATTTTATCCCAAACGAACAAGAAGCTGTACCTGAATATTTATCTTTTCAACCCTTTGGAGATTATGTATTAGTAGGCTTTGGACACAATTTTGAACCTAAGATTATACAAGCTATAAATAATAGAAAGCAGTTTTTAGGTGCTTATACAAAAGCCACAGGTGTTTATATAGAGGATTTTCATAGGGCTTACCCTGAAACATATACTCTTACATCAGCACTTGATACTACATTTGGAACATTAGCAGATGGTAATTATAGATACAATTTTGTACCTATATATGACGGTGTTAACGAGGTAATGTTAGATGAGGCAAAGTCTATACAAAGGTCTGTAACAGGTGGTAACGGTCAGGCTAATGTAGCATTAAGTTTAGTAAATGATATAGCTGATATGCCTTGTAGCTTAACAGGGTATAGAGTATATAGGGCTACTATAGTGGGTAACGCAAAACCTGCATACCGTGCAATTAAGACAGTTAATTTACTTACTCCTGCCGGAGCTACTGATACCTTAATATCTTCTGCAACCTGTTTTGCAGGTAGGCATATTATACATAGCCCCGAGGGTTTTCCAACACCTGCTGAGATAGTAGAGATTTGGAATGATAAATATCCGGATGGAGAAGATTACCCTATAAACGTAGCACAAATGACTAACAACACAGGTAAGAGATATAAGTTTGATATATTTAAAAAGGGCGAGAGTGACGATACTTATGGTGCTAACAATACAGCTTACTCAGAGAAAACTTGCGATAGAACGGGAGCTACAGGTTATTTTGGTGGAGCAATAAACGGTTTAAATACAGCATCACAGGATTTACAAGATTTTTATTATTGGGATAGTTATACAACTGACAAAGACCCTTCAGGAGAATTTTTATATTTTAAGCAATTACTTAGTTATTATAATGACGAAGAAGATGGTAACGTAGATGAGGATGGATATGGTAATTGGTGGACTGCTTTAACAGGAGACACTATACTAATAAGAATAACTAGGCAAAATCTTGATGCCTCTTTTTCTAATGAAAGGGTAAATATATTTGTTCAAAATTCTTATATGGGTAAAGATAAAATATATTCTCATAATGAAATATTCCAAAGCCCCGGTAAGTATAATGGCGAAACAGCAAACCTGCAATATGTAGACAAGGATGGAAATAACGATAATATTAATGAAAATATATATCTGCACGGTAGAAAATTCGTAATGTTTAGTCTTGATAGCAATGGAGACCCTTCTGCTGATATAGATGCTTTAACATTAGATTATAATTATGGTACTTTAACAGGAAATCCGGTTCAAGAAAATGATATAGATTTATTTCAAATAACCAATTCAGGTAATCTTAGTCAAACATATGTACCGTCTACAGGTGCACTAACTATAGGATTTACTGACAAAGGAGAGGCAGACGGAAGTCTTGCAAAAGTACCTGACGGTACTATTACCGATTTAAGATGGCTGTATAGTGAGAACCACGGTGGCAGAATGTTTGTGGGTAATGTAGTATTAGACCCAAAGGGTATGAATGAGTATTATCCTGATATGATTAATTTCTCAGAGGCAGGTATGCCTGCTACTATTCCTATAATAAATTTTATTAGAATACGTGACCCTGAGGGTGGTGGCGTACAAGGTTTAAAAAGTATGGGCGACAGCCTTATTGTGTTTATGGAGTATGGTATTTATAGATTAAGAATACCAAGTATTGACCCTAGTAGTTATAGCGTTCTTGAGAGTAATGAGTTTATTGGTTGTGTAGCACCTAGGTCTATAGTAAAAGTAGAAGATAAAGTTTATTTTTGTGGCAATAACAATATATATGCTATTGATGCTAGTTTTAATATTACTCCTATAGGAAGTTCTATTTTAAATAAGTGGGTTGCTGAAACAGAGAAAGTAAAAACTATAGCATCTTACGACCCTATAAAAGAAGTTGTATTGTTTAGGTTTGGTAGGGTCAAGCCTGACTTATATGAATTTAATATTCGCACAGGGGAATGGAACAAGATACAGACACAAGGCAATGTTAGTAGTATGGCAGTTGGAGAAGAAGGTTATTTACACTTTGGAGATAATTCGTATTTAGATATTACTAGAAGTGACGGTAATGATAACGACCAAGATAACCCTGACGAACCCGACCCGGGGGACGGAGATGACGAACCGGGCGACCCAAATGACCCTGATACAGGCATAGACTTATACGACAATACGTGGGATGACACAGATAGTATAGCACAGGAACATAATCAAAACTCAGCATTGTTCTCATCTTTTTCATTTAAAAATCTATCTGCTACATCAGGTAGTAATATTTTAACAGGTTGGAATCCACCTACAGGTATAGGCTCAGGACAAAGTATTTCAGGATATGGACTTCCTGAGGGGACTACGGTTAGCTCTACGAACGCAAGTAATAATAATATAGACGTTAGTGCTAATTCTTCACAAACAACTACAAGCCCACCATTTGCATCTTACCAAATAGTAGGTCACGATAATTCAAATACGTTCTTTGGTGTGAAAGAATTTCATTCAGGAGAAAATGGATTTAGATATAAGTTAGCAGATGATGATTTTGAAAGTAGTAACCAAAAATTATCAGCAGGTTATTTTTGTGATGAAGATTACATCTTTGTAAGAATTATTAATGATAATATAAATAGACCTTCTTTGAGCCAATCAAGGCAACTTGTTAAGGGAGAGCTATTAAGGATTGACAAAGAGTCATACGAAAACACTCCACAAGTATTAAAATTTGACAATGTGTACGATGAGGTAACTAATAATAAAATTCATATATACTTTTTTCAAAACCAATTAAATGGCGAGACTGTAAACAATGATGTAGAATATGTATATTCATCAGGAGATTTTGCAGAGTGGGGTATAGGAGAAGATTTACCTTATCATAATGAAAGTATTGTTGTTCTTAAATGGAAAAACAGCTCATATACACAGCAAAATATGGTGTTGTTACAGACCACATTAGGTAAAGAATTATTTTTAAAAGACGTATATAATTGGCGTAAATGGGTAGACATCAAACCTGATGCAAACTCAGAACAAGATGATGGCGAAGATTCTAGTAATTTTGTCTTACCAACTATACAAACAGTAAACACTAGCTCTGCAACAGCAGATACAAATGGGTCAGGGGATGCTTATAATCATTTTCCTTATTGGAGTAGAAGAACAGACCACGGGACAGAATATAGTTTTTATAGTGGTAATTCATCATTACCAACCCTAGATACTGCATCTGAGGTAAGTGGTTATCCTCATATTGTGGCTAGACATATGGGAGAAATACAAGCGAATCAACATAAGTTTAATGGAAATGTAACTTATACTTTTGAGCATTTTCATATATATCAATTAGACGAAAACACTACAGAAAGTTATAGACAATATAGACCTATTAAGAATCAGAATAATCAGGCTTACTATGCAGAGGTCGCTTATGCTATTATATATAGGCTTATAGATATAGAAGGTACTGACGAAGATTATGAAAGTGCTGTGCAAGCACCTTATGGAGTAACTAACTCTGCATTATTAGATGTTAAACATTATGGGTTTGACCCTATGTTAGAAGAGCAAGTTGAATTAATATGGTATTATCCAACTGCAACTGTACAGCCTGAGCAAGGTATTGTACCTGTTGGTGGTTGGTTAGAGAAAGGAGTTGAGCAGTAATGGCACAAGTAGACCCTCCAAATCATCAGGTATACACACCACCTGCACCGAACGTAACTACAAGACCAATATATAATTACAGTTCTCAAGGTGGCTCTGCTGTATGGAGACTTAGAGGATTAAATGGTAATAGTGTTGGTGGCGAACATTTTGAAAGCGTAAGAGAAACAAAATGGTTTAAATTGTCTGACTATGACAAAAGTGTAAGAATTCGTAAAATCTCTATGAGTTATCGTAGTGGTAAGCCTATACGTGTATACGTTTACAAGGATTTTGAAAACGAACCTTGCCATATATTAGATTTTAAAAAATTAAATAACAGAGGTATTACATCAATGAAAGCATCTACTAGAGCGAAGGTGCTTAAACTTAAAATAGAGACACAAACATATGTTACGAGAGGTGTAGACATTTATAACGTAGAAGTAGATATAGCACAAGGAAATGAGTAGAGAAAACGATAGTAAATTTATACAAGACTCCTTATTAGGTAAGCAGGACAATATATTGTTTACTACTGATTATAATAAGATTACAAGTATGGGCAATAGAAGTATTGCTATTCTAGCTGTCGCTAAGGACTCTATTAGTTCAGGTAATCCTTCTAATGACGAAATGCAAATTTATACGAAATTCGATAACAGATTATATAAGGTATCTTTAAGTGAGGTTAGTTAAATGACAGGTTTAGAAATAATGGCAGTAGCATCTGCATTGCAAGCAGGTGGAAAAATGATTAAGGGGGGACTTGATTGGTTAGATGGTGGCAAAGCATCAAAAGAAGAATTAGCAAGACTAAAAACATTACGGGAGCGTTTGAACGCAGAGGCAGTAACGGATGCAGATGTACAACGTGCAGAGCAATATGGCTCAAGGCAGGCAACGTCAACTATGGGTCAGGCGAGGGACAATGCAAGGCAACAACTAGCATTTCAAGGTTTAGGTAGTAGTGGACTAGCAAGTCAAGTAGGTTTAAAAGAGGCACAGCAGTTAGCAGATGCTCAGACAACACAGGGCATTGCATTGCGTGAAAGACAAGACCAAGCTAATAGACAGTATAAAATAACTGCCGAAGATAACTTACAGAATTATAGAGAACAACTAGCGAATAGAAGAAAAGCAGTAATGCAACAAGGTGCATCTGATTTATTCTCAGGTGGTTTAGATTTATTAACCCTAGGAGCTCAACAGAAAATGTATGACCCAAGTACGGGTATGCCTAAAGTGACAGGAACTGAGGGAACAGATGTTAGTATCGGGTATGATGCTAATGAATTTGACTTTGACCCTAGTAAGGTAAAACCGGAAAAAGTACAGGGCAACTTTAGCTAAGGAGATATTATGGCAGACCCAAGACAAATGTATAACGAGTATCATAAGGCTTTAATGGAAGCCAAGATTGAATCTGCAAAACAAGCACAAAAGAACGCAATAAAACAATATGAGATAGATAGGCGTGCAGAATCTTACAATCTTAAAACTCAATCTGATATACTTAAATCTAAAGAAGAAAGTAGGCGTGCATTTTACAATACGTTTATAAATGCTATGGGTAAGATGTCAGAGTTTGATAGTGCTAACCCATTAAATGTAATATCTCAAAAACCTGACGGTGGATTTCAAATAGAAGATGCAGATGGGAAAATGCAAGATATAACACAAGGACAGTATCTAGTATATGCTCAGGAAAATAAAAATATAATGCAAGTACGCAAATTAGTAATGGAAGGTTATTTATCTACTGTTAAGAACATCGGAGACTATGACCCTGATGCACTTGCAAGAGCAACTAAATTAATACGCAAAGGTAAAAAACCACCTAGTGGCGTAACTACAGATGCTAACGGAGTTGTTCAGATTGTAGACCAAGAAGATGGAATTGCTAAGAACATATCGGAAAAAACAAATCAGATTTACGAAGACCCTGATATGAAAATAGAAGAATACTTAGATAAGAATATTGTTGATATGAACTTATCTAACCCTACTATATCTCCTGAGGTGGCACAAAGAATGTCATCAACTAAATCAGTTTATGACACTCCTATCGTAATAGATAAAACAGACGATTGGTTAAAAAGTAATAGTCTAGGTACTGTAGGTACGACAACAGAGCGTAATCCTATGACTGAAGAAGAGGCTAATAACTTTATAAACAAAGGTGGTTCTACAGCAGGTGGTAATGTAAGTAATTCAGCAGGAATAAATACAACATCTTATAGTAAAGCATTGGAAAAAAAGTTAACAAAATAAATGGAAAATAAGTGGCTATATGACGGGGTAATGTCATTTGAGAATCCTGACTATGAAAGCCCTGATTCACTATTTTATAATAACCCTTATGGAGTTTCTGTCTATACAGATTGGATGGCAGACTACGGGGCTGTACGTAGTGGTATCTCTCCTGATATAACTAACGCAGGTGGCGAAGTAATGCCACGTCCTGCATTTCCTACATTAGATAGTGGGATGCAAGTTGGTCAAGCTATTATAGACAATCAATGGGAACAAGCAGGTGGGGATTATTTACAGTTTGTTAAAAACTACGTATACGGTAATAATAATCCTTTCATGAAATATCACCTGATGAACAACAAAAGTTGCGTAACTACGCAGGTCATTTAGAGACTTATAGAGCACACGAGAATCAAAAAGCAGATTTACAAGTTGCTGTACAAAACATAGATAATCAAACAGAGACTGAATATTTTTACGAAACATTATTAGAAATGTATCCTGACCAAGCTAAGGCAATAGATGCAAATTTGCAATCAGGAGAGTATACGGTTAATGACTTAATGAATAGCTTTGGTAGTACCAAGCCATTGACTAATCAAAAGGGTCTGACTGAAGATGTATTTACAATGCAAAATGCAGGTGCTGTGTGGGATTCTTTTCAAGCAGGTACAGCCGGATTAGTTTCTGACCTAGGTGGAATGATGCAATATTGGGGACTAGAGTCAGGTAAAGATTTAGCCGAATGGGGTAAGGCGATACAGCAAAACAATACTGTTGATAGAGATGCTGTAGAATGGGATTGGAATCATATAGGCAGTAAAGAGTTTTGGATGATAGATGCACCAACAGCTCTGCCTAGTATGTTATCTCTTATGATACCTTACTTTGGATTTGGTAGGTTAGGTGCAGGTGCTTTTCGAGCTACAAGCTACGCAAAGAATTTCAGAGACATTGAGCGAGCTTATCGTGGGACAGTAAAAGGTGCAGGAGCACTAAAGACTATGAAACGTGGAGAGGCAATTAGTGCATCAATGGCAGGTGCAATGGGTGGTCGTCAAGTAGAGGCTTTGATAGAGGCAGGTGGCACTTGGAATCAAATGAAAGAATTAGGCTATACTGATGAACAGGCAGGTATGGCAAGTAGGTCTGTATTCCAAAACAACCAATGGTTAATGGCTAGTGACTTTGCACAGTTAGCAGGTATATATGGCAGGCTACCTTTTAGATTAGCTAATAACTTTGGTAATTGGTATAGAGGAGCAGGTATAGGTCTTGGTGTTCTAGCTGAGGGTTATGAGGAAGTATTACAATCTTACTTTCAAGATGTAGGGCGTGCTGTTGCAGATGACCAAATAGATGACCCTGAATTAGTATTAGATATTAGGAAACTAGATGGAGAGTCAAAGAAAGCATTTGCTATAGGTGTATTAGGTGGTGGATTCTTTGAGGCAGGTGGAGCATTAGCTACTAGAGGCACTAGGGATATAGATGAGTTATTAGAAGACGTTTATATTAAATATGAATCAAGGAAAGAGGCTAAGGAGAATGCAACGTCAGATATGAACGAAGAGTTCTCAGAGTTTTTAAGACAAGCATCTGCCTTACCTGCACTTAGAGACAAGACAAGAATTTTATTTAGCGACAGGCAATTAGTCGATACGTATACAGAACAAGAGTTAATAGACATTGGATATAATCCTGATGATTATGCAGATGCAAAGCTAGAAGAAGATAATGCAAGATACGATAAAGAAGTTGGTGGCAATCAGTATCTTTTATCTCCTGAGGCTTTTAATTATATGGATAATGATGGTAATGTTACTGTAATTTTTGGTAGGAACGCATCTAATGAGGCAGTATTAGAGGACGTTTCAGAGGCAGTCTTTAGAAGATTAGAACAAATTGACCCTGTCTTGTACAATGATATACAGGCTTGGATACAGAGAAACCAAGAAAAAAGCAGTAACTTTCAAGGCAGGGAACTTTTTAGTAAGTCTTTTGTCTATAATTACCTAGGTGTAGAAAGCACAGTACCTGAAAACAACACAGGTAGCCTAGCCCTTCCACAAGAATTAGCAGAAAGATTTGATGACTATTTTATAAACGAAGACGGTCAGAACATTATTAACGAAATAATGGGCATTCAGGAACGTGAGGCTGAAATGCTACAGTTACCTGAGCGAGGAACATACGGAGCTACAGAACCTATGAGCGTTCTTAGCCGACCTGCTGTAACTATAAAAGAAATAGGCACAGAGTATGTTAATCAGAAAGAGGGTTTACCACCGGATATTAATGATTTTGTACAATGGACTGTTAACGGTGTAGACCAATTTGAGACTCCCAAAAAGATAATAAATATAATGCCTGACTCATCGGGTAGAATGTATGCACTATTAGAGGGAGAGGCGACAGGTATACCTTTAGACCAAGCAGAAATAAAACAGCCACCTGCAACAGCTAATCAAATATTTATAACTATTGATAACAGTCAGGGCGAGTTGTTTAGCCTGCCTGAGGTTGACCCTGCTACACAAGAAGATAAGCCTATTGTAAAGCGTACTGTAAAAGTTAAGGGCATAGACAGCTTTAAGTTTGGAGAACAATTAACGCTTGATGATGTAGCTAAAAACATCAATAAGATAGACAAGGATAATTCGGACACATCTAATATTATTAAAAAGAATGTACAAAATCTTAAAAATATTAAGAAAGAAGACTTTACATATGAGCGTGTTCTTAATATGTTAAGTCAAGCACCTCAGGTAGCAGAAAGTTTAGAACCTGCTGTAAGTCTTAGCGTGCTTAAAGAAATTACTTCTAACCTTGACTTACCTGTAAAAAACAAAGGTAAAAAGCTAGAGCATCTTATATCTATACGTGAGTTCTTTGAGGATAATAAAGATACTGAAGGTTCTCATATGGGTGCAATGATTCCTAAGGATATGATACAGCAGATAGAGATGGATTCGCCTAGAATTACTAGACATTTTACCAATGTAATTAGAGATGCCTATAGAAGATTATTACCTAATGGTACTTTTGAAGTAAACCTACCTGAAGATATAACTAAGGGACAAAGGCAAAAAGTATTAGACTTATTGCTTGGAGCTGATAGAGGATTAGTGCAGTTGCCACCGGGAACTTCTTATGCAGTAAATCAAAAAGTAACTAAAAAACATTCAGGTATATTTACACAGGCTAGTTATAAAAATGGTAAATGGTCTACTCCTACTAAGTTAGTATTCAAAGGTAAGGGAGAAGTACCACCTAGTTTCGTAGCAATTAGTGCAGTAGACCCTACATTAGGAGATACAAAAGGAGAGCAAGGACTACCTAGGGTTTGGAATAAAACTAAAAAGACTTGGGAAAAAACTAATGCTACTTACACACAAGAACAGTATCAAGGTTATATTGATAGAGCTGTGGAGACAGGCGTACAGGAAATACAAGATGAGCTCTATGATGTTTTTGATACATTGGGTATGATTAAAGATATAGCTGAACCAAGGAAATACATAGAAATCGCATTGAATTGGTATACAGGTGCAGTCGATAAATCAATACAGATAGTAGGAGCTACAGAGTTACCATCTCTTTTAGATACCTCTGCTCCTGATTACGGTCAAAGTATAGCTAAAACAAATCAGGAAATTTTTAGATTATTATTAGGTCTTACCTCACCTAATCAACCTGTTGATAACAACTTTAATTATGCAGTAGAAATATATAAGCATATTGAAGAGAGTGGAAATAGACCTCAGTTTACAGATGCAAACACAGGTTTTAAATTCTTTAAGAAGGTAGATGGCGAAAATTTAAAAATGCCTAATGCTATTGCTAAAAACATAGAATTGTTTTACGACCTTAAAGACCAAGAATTTAACGGAGAGATACTTCCTGCTTTGAATTGGATAAAGACAAAGCACAACCCTAATGAAATTAATTATGTACTAAACAATCTCGGGCAAAAAACTAAAGAGTTTGTTGGCGAAGATTTTAATACTAAAGTAAACGGTGCAGAGATGTTTGGTTTTAAAGTCGGAGCTTTTGTATCTAACCTACTAGGAGATACAGATATATCTACAATAGACCTTTGGATGTCTAGGCAAATTAATAGATGGCTAGGAGAGCCCTTTACAAATACAAACGCAGTTGTATCTAGGTTGTTTGGAGATAACCTTTTCGCACCTAATAGTGCTACTACGAAAATGCGTGATGAGGCAGGTAGTAGACAAAACTTTTTATTATTCAGAGATATTGTAAAAGGTATAGCAAATGACCAAAGGGTTACTGATGCTATAGGAAGAAAAATAACACCAATGGAAGCTCAGGCGTTACTATGGTATATGGAAAAAGCATTATACCTAAATCAAAACGCACGCTCCCAAAAAGAAATGAAGGAGTCAGATTATGGCAGTTACGCAGAAATCAGAGCAGAAGGAAGACGTAACACCTCTCTCGGTAATCAAGACACTACAGGGTCTAAACCTGACGGAGGAGAAGGTGCGTATATTACAGGAAGTGGCACAAGAGCATTTGAGAGCACGATTTCCCAAGATAGCGAAGGGGCAACCCTTGGACGAATAGACCTTAATGAAGAGTTTGATAGAGATGATAGGTTAAGACCTTATAGAGCTTTTGGTGCAAAGTACGCATCAGAAGAGGCTAAAAGAATGCAAAAGGAATATGATAAGAACTATCGACCTGAGCAATGGAAAGATTACTTAGTTACTTTTAGCACACAAGTTGGAAAACTACATCCTAAGCTACCCGGTCTTTTTAGACGTTTTCAGTTTTTTAGTTTAAAGTATTACAACGAATCAATGGCAGACGTTGAACCACTTATTAAAAAACTAAAAGACTTGCATAAAAAAGCTGATAAGAATGAGGTCGTACGTAAAGATTATTTAGACATAGACAAGGGTTTAAAGAATAGAAAATATCAAGAAATAAAACCATTGTTAGATAAGTATGGTTTATTTGAAGACGTAAAAAAAGCAAGAGACAGATTAGATAAGATAGCTAAAGACAAAGAGGCTGTAGGATTTGATTCAGGATTCTTAGAAGACTACTTTCCTAGGAGTGTTATAGACCACGTAGCGTTAAAGAATTACTTATTAGAATACGTTGCAGACCAAGCAGATAAAGATGCTATTGCAGAACAGATAGAAGAATCTTCTAGGGATGTAAAGAGAATATTAACTCAAGAAGAACAGTTGGAAGTTATGCAAAGGGTTCTATTAGGTAGAGCACAATCCAACACTTCTACACCATCAAATCTAAAACAAAGAAAGATAACTCAAATAAACGATTCTGCTAATCAGTTCTATGCACCTACTTATGATGCTCTTGGTATATATATGGCACAGGTAACTGAGGCTATAGCAGGTAAAAGATTTTTAGGGCAGAGTAAATACAGCGTTAGGAAACAAGGCAGTCAGTATATAGTAGCACATAAACATTCAGGTAAAGATGCAACAGGATTAAAATTTAAAAACAAGAGAGATGCTTTTGATGCAATGAAACTAATGGTAAGAAAGCATTTAGATGTACAGGGAATTCCTCTACTAGGTATGGAATATACTATAGATTCTTTTATGTTAAGGGCTATGGAACAATTTGAACTTAATAAAGACTCTGAGGCTAGATTAAGAAAACTACTACAATCTTATTTTAATAGAAGTAAAGCTAACCCTCTTGTCGCTAATATAAAAACCTTTGGGTATATAACTTCTATGGGTTCTGTATTCTCAGCGATTACTCAGATTGCTGATGTTGGTTTATCTGTTTGGCGTGCAGGAGACAGAGGTTTATTTAGAATACCTACGGGTGGGTTTAGGACAATTAGTGCATTAACTAAAGCAATGATTTATAACTTTGGTGGAAAGAAAGATAATCAATTTATAGCTAGGGATGACTATGGCGTAGATGCAATAGCAGAAGAAATAAAACCACAAATAGGTCAGAATCCATTACTTAATGCTTTACAATGGGTATTTAGAAAAGTACAGTTAGAGCGTATGGACAGGATTGGTAAAGATACTACTGTGAATGCTACTATTGCTAAGTTTAGAGCACTAGCAAAAAACCCTGCTAAAAAAGAATTTAGCGAGTTTATCTATAGACTAGAACAAACATTTGATAAGCAAGAGATTGCACAGATATTGACAGACCTTAGAGAAAATAATAACAGCGAATTAATTATGCTGTTGTCATATACAGAGCTACTAAAGGTACAGCCAATAGGTAAATCTGAAGTTCCTGTAGGTTATTTAGATATGCCTAACGGTAGAATAATGTATCAGTTAAAAACATTCTTACTTAAAAGATTCGATGTGTGGAGAGATGAGGTTGCATATATAAATAAACAATATGCAGAGGCTGAGGCTAAGGGCGATAAGCTACAAATGTTAAACTTGAAGAAGAAATATTTAGTAAGGCTTGTTGGATTAGTGGCTACACTAGCTATGGCTGAGGCAGGTACTGATGAGATAAAAGATATATTTGCAGGTAGAGATACAGACCTATCTGATAGAGTCACAGGTAACTTATTGAAAATGATTGGATTAAGTAAGTTTACTTTTTGGAAGGCAAAAAGAGAAGGTATAGATAGTGCTTTGTTTGGACTTGTAACACCACCTGTTACATCTTTTGCAAATGACATAGCGATAAAAGACGGTTATACTATGGCAGAAAAATATTATAAAGGTGGTAGTGAGGCTTTAGCAGAACATATAGAAAACACAGGTTTAAGAATATATACTCACATACCTTTAGTTGGTAAACATTTATATTGGTGGAATGAGGATTGGTGGGGCAAGCGACCTGCTAAGTTAGGTATTGGTCGTGGTGTTGTTCTCCAAGAGAAATACGGTAACAAAAAAGAAGAAGAAAGTTCAGGCTTTAAAAAAGGTAAGAGGACTAGAAGAAGTAGACGTAAAAGACGTGAACGCAAACGATAAAAAACGAATGACAAAAATAAAAAAAGGAGTAATATAGCATATGGCAGATTCAGGAATTGCACCCAATCCCGACAGTAATCAGCCTGTTGGCACATCATATACGGGGACAGCAGGTACTGATTTAGGGAACGTATCTATAAGCGAGGTATACAAAGACCTACTTACAATAAATGATGCAACCAATAACAACTCAGGTGCAACCTCTGCTTTAAAATATATTAGAGATGGTGCAGGGTTTCCATTACCTTTAAGAATAAGTCAAACTGAAGTATCAGTTGATGGAGACTTGCACGTAAATGATTTACATATTGGCAATACAATTAATTTAGATTCTATTGACCAATACCTGTTTAACGTAGAATCCGGTACGACAGGAACAGTATTCAAGGTTAGAGTAGGTAACGCTGATGTCTTTGCGATAACAGATAAAGGAGAGGTTGGCGTTAATACTTTGGATTTTCAAGAACAGGATGAAAACAATATTTCGTCTCCAAGTGAGGGGACGGTATTATGGAATGGCACTAACCTACTGTGCTATATGTAACAATAACAAAAAAGGCAAAGGAGAAATATTATGCCGGCTAATTGGAAACGAATTATCACAACAGCAGATGATTCAAATTACAAAAACTCCTCTATTGTTGCGTCAGACCTACCAAAAGCCACAGCCTCAGCAATAGGTGGTGTTAAAGTTGGTTCAGGTCTTAGCGTAGACGGTAACGGAGAAATAAGTGCTGATTCACAATCGGGAACGGTACAAACTATATCACTTTCAGGAACAACACTTACGTTGTCTGATAGTGGTGGTTCTGTAACATTACCTGATAATGATACGCAGGATTTATCAATAAGTGGTCGAACAGTTAGTTTGACTGACGGGGGTAGTGTAGCTATTCCTGCTAGTTCATCTAATGATTTTACTACTACTTTAAAAAACAAGTTAGATGGTATAGAGGCACAAGCTGACGACTATTCAAGTTGGACTCTAGTAGCAGGAAACACTACGGGTATCAATTCGGGTAAAGCAGTTACCTTTTCAGCATCAGGTGGGATGACAATCACACAGACTAATAGTGGTGGAAATAGCACAGTTAATTTCAGTAGTGCAAATACATCACAAGCAACTCAGTTTGCTGTGGAAGACGGAGATGGTACTGAAGTAACAATGTCTCACGGTAAAGAGTTGAAGTTTGTTGAAGGAACAGGTATCGACATTAACTTTACCGATGTCGACCCCGGTAGTGATACAGACCCATTTGATTTAACAATCACGAATACATTACCTTGTAATGAAGCTCAGGTTAAATCTGTTTTAGCTAGTTTAGACGGTTCTGATACTTTAGAAATTGGAGACTCAGGTGACGACTGTCAGGTTAATATTAACGGTAACTTAACAGTTAATGGTACAACAACTACAGTTAACTCTGAAACAGTAACCATAGCTGACAATATCATTGAGCTAAACTCTGATTACACAGGTACAAGTGCAAGTGCAACAGCAGGTATAACTGTAAATAGAGGTACAACCTCAGGTGGAGATGCAAACCTATATTGGGCTGAGAATGTTGATAAGTGGCAGTTAGACTATAATTCTCAGAAAGCTAAGATAGTCGTTTGTAATGAGTCAACTGCCTCACCACAGTCAAGTGATGGTTCAGTACAAGGCACGGGTATGTTTTGGTTAGATACAACTAATAACCAAATGTACGTAATGTTAGACGGTTAAGGATAACATTATGGGACTTGTCAGTAAAGGTGGTAATACCACCTTATCTAAACAGAGTTCTTCTTCTAAGAGTAAAGCAAAGAGTCACGAAACACCTGAAGTAAAGTTTACAGCAAGTGATACTGACTTTTTGCTAAAACTCTTTATGGACTCATCGTTTAAAGGAGAGCAAATAGATAAGGCACATAACGTCTTATCTAAATTAGTAACATTACACAGGAGAAACGTAAGTGAGTAAATTAGCAACACAATCAGTAAGGTTGTCAGAGAATGATGTATCATTAATAATACAGTCTTTACATAGTGTACAGGTATCAGGAAAAGATGCACACATTGTTAGTGACTGTTTAAGAAAAGTGGAGAAACTTCAAAAAAAGTTTCTTGAGAAAAAAGAAATACCTGACGAAATTACAATAAGCGATAATGGTCAAGTAGTAACAAAGGTCTAATATGCCTGCAAATTGGAAAAGATTACTAACGACAGGGGATGATTCTAATTATAAGAATAGTAATATTACATCTAGTGATATTCCTTCTGATGCTATTACAACTGCTAAGATAGATGACGAGGCAGTTACAGGAGCTAAGATTGAACCACAGGCTATTGATTCCGGGCACTTAAACCAAGGTCTTATAAATGATGCACAGTTAATAGCTAATGATGTCATTGACTCTCAACACTACAAGGATGGTAGTATTGACAATGCTCACTTAGCTAATAGTGCTGTTACAGGAGATAAGCTGAGTACATATGCTATAAACTCTTCTGCTAAAATAGGCACAGGTGTAGTAACAACAGCTAAACTTGCCGATGATGCAGTTACTAATGCAAAGATAGCAGACGATGCTATAAGGGTAGGTCAGCTTGATACAAGTAATAGTTCGTCAGTTGGTTATTATTTACAAGCAAGCCCGACATCACAAGGTTTAACTTGGGTTTCATTACAAATTAGTAACAATAATTGGAATGGTACAGACCTCTCTGTTGCCAATGGTGGTACGGGTGCATCAAGTGCTAGTACAGCAAGAGGCAAGAATAATCTTGATGTAAACCAAGCAGGTCATCACGGTTATCCTACAAGGATAAAAATATTACCCTCTGATTTAAGACCTGATGACGATATATCTACTTCAAATATTGCATTGAGGTCAGCTTACTACGGTGGTTCAGCCTCTGTAATGCACTCATACTTAGAGGCTTTTGCTAGTTTTAATATACCTTCAGGATTTAAGGCAACATCAACAACCCTGTATACAAGTGTAAACTTAGCTTTTGCAGTATATGAGAATGGAATTAATACATCAGGTGGTACTTATAAAGGTAACGGTACTGCAACATCATCAGGTGGTACAAGTAATCATACAGATATTACAGCGACTGATACAAACTATATGACTATAAGATTAGATTTTACTGCAACAAGCCAATTATTTTATGGTGGCTACATAACTATAGCGAGGGTATAAAATGGCAGATGATTTAAGAGCGAGTAAGAGTGGTGCTAAATTAGAAGATACTGCTCAATTAAAAAAGATGACTGACACCTTTGGTGCAATAAATGATAATGACCTACAATTAAAAGCTGTCATCGAGAGATTTAAAACCCTTGAGGAACAACAAAGAACTATTCACGAAGAAATAGATGAGATACAAAAATATTTAATAAGTGCTTTTGGTAGAGACTCTAAAAAAGCATCTAGCCAAGGAGAAAAAGGAGACAAGGGAGACCAAGGAATTCAAGGAATCCAAGGTGCAACAGGAGCACAAGGTGCTAAAGGAGATAAAGGAGATAAGGGGGACACAGGTGCAACAGGAGCAAAAGGAGCTCAAGGAATACAAGGAGCGACAGGAGCGACAGGTGCGAAAGGCGACAAAGGAGATGCGTTTGTATATAGCGACTTTACTTCTACACAGCTTGCAGGTCTTAAAGGTGCAAAGGGCGATAAAGGAGATAAAGGGGATACAGGTGCTACAGGAGCAAAAGGGAATCCGGGGACGAATGGCTCGAATGGTGCTACGGGGGCTAAAGGCGATAAGGGCGATAAAGGCGATGCGTTTGTTTATAGTGATTTTACTTCTACACAACTTGCAGGTTTAAAAGGGGCGACAGGTGCAACAGGTGCACAAGGTGCTAAAGGAGACAAGGGAGATAAGGGAGATACAGGAGCACAAGGTATACAAGGAGCAACCGGAGCAAAAGGCGATAAAGGGGACAAAGGAGATACAGGTAGTGCAGGTTCTAACGGTAGCAATGGTAGCAATGGTGTTAGCGTAACTCATTCTTTTAGTGGTTATACATTAAGTGTGACATCAGCTAGTGGTACATCTAGTGCTAACTTACGAGGAGCTACGGGAGCAACAGGAGCGAAAGGAGACAAGGGAGATAAAGGAGACCCCGGAACTAATGGAACTAATGGAACTAACGGTGCTAAGGGAGATAAAGGAGACAAAGGAGATACAGGAGCTCAAGGTGCTCAAGGTATTCAAGGTGCAACAGGGGCTCAGGGAGCAACAGGGGCAACCGGGGCAACAGGTAATAGCCATCTAAGTAAAGTTAAGTCTATAACAGTATCTAAGGGTACTGCCACGATGGATATAGATGGAACTAAGTATACTTGGGCAGTAAAATGATGGACAGCTTGAGGACAACAGGAATGACAACAGGAATCGGATTTATCTATTGGACGGACGTGGTATCAGGGGTATTGGCTTGCGTAATGTTTGCAATACATATATACTATTTATATTTAAAAGTGAAAAAGATAAAGGAATAAAATGGGAGCATCCGAGGCAGTAGAACTTTATACAACCGTAGGTGTGACAGGAGTAGTTGTCGCACTTTTTGCATTTATGATTAAATCACTTATGACCACTAATAAAGAACAGTCAGAAGATTTAGAAGATATTAAACAAAGCATTGCAGTACAAAAGACAGAACTAAATTCAACGTATCAAATAACAGTTAAGTTAATAGATGCTATTAATGAATTTAAAAAAGATATGAACGATAAGATGGACAGGCGACACGAGAAGTTAGTAGATAACATTGATAACATTAGTGACGATGTTAAATACATACAAGGTCGCCTAAACGGTAATTCTAAAATAAGCAGATAAGGAGAATAATATGTTAATGAAAATGATAGCTGATGAGCTATTGGGAGATGCAACAAAAGATGAGATTATTGACGAGATTAATAAGAGCGTTGACATCCCAATTATTAGCGAAAAAACAGAAAGAGCCATTCTTGAGGCTTTATGGGGCATCATTAGAACTGTCTTAATGAAACGCCTTGGTTAGTAATGCCATCAGAAAAGGAGATTGACGACTTATTAGTAAGTGGTATTGACTTTATTAATAAAGAGGAGATGGCACAATTCCTAGAAATAGTCTACGATACTTTAGACCACGAAGGTGGGTATGTCAATGACCCGACAGACCCGGGTGGAGAAACTAATTATGGCATCTCGAAAAGAGCATACCCTAAGGTTGACATCAAAGCCCTTACAAAACACGAGGCTGTTAAAATCTACTATAAAGATTATTGGGTTAAATATCGTGTTGGCGATTTACCTAGTAACATCAGGCATATCATCTTTGATGGTTGCGTTAATATGGGTGCTAGTAGGATTATGCGAATACTTCAGCGTGTGGTTAATGTCAAAGGTGGGTCTCTCAAAGTCGATGGACGAATAGGTAAGAATACAATAGCTCAGGCAAAAAAGTATAAACCTGAGCCTGATAGATTGCGTGCTTATAGGGTTAAGTATTATGCTGACCTTTGTACTAGAAAACCAAAGTTAGAAAAATATTATTTTGGTTGGTACAGAAGAGCACTTGCAGTTTAAATATTTTATTTGTAACTTATCATTAACCGAAGGCAAGATTTAACGGTGCTTACTGTTAGGTTTTTGTGTGTGAAAAGCCCTGCTAAATGCAGGGTTTTTCTTTTTATATAACTATTTGATAACTACGTTCTCATATTCCCAATGATACGTACACCACAAATTCTCTTGAACCTTTGAACTATCACAGAATTCCTCATAATAATGAAGTCGACCATTGCTGTCTTTAAGTTCTAGGATTCTAGGTCTACCTGTTTGTACCTTTGTACCATCTTGAACACTTGAAATAAAAGCTACCAAAATAGTTGTTATTATCACATTTACCATACGTGAAATTCGCAACTTAATGCTATTTATTCAAAGGGATGAATAGACGTTTAAGCATAAATTATGCTGACGATATGGGTATTAACTTACCCCTCTGACAACGTCTACGACTCTCCTGTCGTCTGAAAAGCCTCAATAGTTTGGGGCTTTTCTTTTTCAAATATTATTTGTATATTATTCCTACTAATTAGTACATATTATGACATATAGCGTATATATAAACCTAGCTAAGGCTAGTGAGATTTCGGGAATGACTCAAAGGTCAATCAAAAAACTTATCAAAGAGGGCAAGGTTGTGGGTGCAAGACCTACATACAAGGTACTCTTAGTTAAGCAGGAGAGTCTGTTGTCTTATATAGACAGTAGACAAGTTACTAACTTGGGGGGCAATGCTCGGGCAGTCGGTTAATTAACGCTACCCTAACCACATACCAAGGAGCATTGTCTCTCATTAATTGTCGGAGGATAAATGGGAGTAAATAGAATAGACACTAAACTAGGCAGGATGTATCACAATGGACGTGGTATAGACAAAGCCTATTATAGTGTTACAACCATCCTCAACAAAATAAACCCTAAAGGCTATGGCTTTGATAATTGGCTCAAGAACTATGGACATTATAGTGAGACAATCGTCAGGGCGAAAGCAGGACTAGGTACTATCGTGCACGACATCTTAGATATGATGAAAGCCGACCCTAGCTTTGTACTTGATTGGGAGTTTGCTGAGGACTTTATAAAACAAAACCTATCACACGTTAGCATTGAATACTACAAAGGTGTTGGTGCTTGTGTCGAACGTGTTATGAAGTATGTCGAATCGTACATTACTTGGGCTCAAGATTACGCACCTACATTTTTAGGTACTGAGGTAATGTTATATCATAAAGATTACGATTGGGCAGGGAGTTGTGATGACCCGTTACAATTTGCTAACGGTTCTGTTATGATTAGTGATATTAAGACAGGAACTAAGAATGATTCTCATTTACTTCAGGGGGTAGCGTATTCAATATTGTGGGATGCAATCTTCCCTAAAAAATATGCAACAACTTCTGTAGGTATATTATATATAAATGCAGACTATCACACAAAGCCGACATACAGTTTTACAACCGTAGAACTTAATTCGATTAAAGGCAGAAGACTTCGTAAGGAGTGGATGCAAATGATGGAATTGTTTAGGGCTCGATATGCTAACGCTGACGGGTCGTATACTGTTAAGCCTTGGTATAAACCTAAGGCACAGTTGAAACTAGACAATGTCGACCATAATTTTCTACAACAAACAGAATAGGAGAAGACTATATGTCTAACTTTGACACAGCTAATAAGATAAAGTTTGCGATGGGTTCATCTCAGACTTTCACTATTGCTAATTGGGAACAAACTCAGTTCGGTATGAAGTATAATACTGCTGATGGACGTTTTTTTGATGCGAGTAAAGGATTGACCGACTTGCTCAAGGAAATGAATATTGGTATGAATGCTCAAGTAACGATTGAGAAACGCCCTAACCCTGCTACAAAGCCGGGACAGCAGGACTACGGTATGTTTTATGTAAACAACCTATGTCTAGCTGATGTAAGAAATGGTGCTACTCCAAGTATGGGTACTCAAGGGACTTCGCAAACTCCACAACAACCCGACTTGGTACAGAACGTACCTAACCCACAGCAACAGGCAACTCCCGTTGCCACCTCGGATACAGAGTCTAGGTTATCTGCAATAGAGGCTAGACTCTCGGCATTAGAAGGTAAGAATAACCCCGTATCAAATGGGGACTTGCCATTCTAGGTATGCCAAAAGATAGGGGCATTCAATGGGTCGTTGATGCGACCAATATGCACGCCCCTGATGGCAGGCGTAAAGTACGTGTACTTAAACAGTCTGTTAGTGAGAAGTGGACACTCAATGTTTTTAGGGTGTCCATTTGCTCACATTGCAATCGGGTTTGGGATTGGCTTGTACAAGGCGATTATTGTGACATTGCTTATTACAAAGACTTTCCTAGACTCGGCTTGCCTGTCGCATCTTGTTTTAAATGTGACGATACACAAAAACTAACTAAGAAACCGATAAGGATAATCAATGACACCAATGCCATTTCAAAAAGAACAAATAGGTAAAGTCAATATAAGACTTGAAAAACCTATAGATGTTGAAAGACAATCAATTTTAGTCGATGCTATGTGTACCTCTATGGAACAACACAGCGATTTACCTAATAATATATACTCAGACAAGAGAGGCGAGCATCATTTGATAGCTCACAAGCTACCTGATAAGTATAAAATAGATTATATAATATGCACAGACTTCGGAAAGCAGTTAGCTTTTGTTGAGTGCAAGTGGTACTTCAAAGATTGGACAACCATTGGCGACTATACTGCCAAACTATCTTTACTTAAAGTTAAAGATTTATTATTATGGTCAGAACTAACTAAGACCAAGCCATTCTTTGCAATCAGAATGCGTGACGGTTTTTACTATTGGATGCCTACCCGTGAAAAACTTACCCGAGCTACCATAAAGATGGGTGGCAGAACAGACCGTGGTCTAGCAGGCGATATAGAGCCTATGGTACATATACCCGAGCCACAATGGGATTGCTTTAAAGTTGGACAGGTGGATGTATGAGCGACCATATAAGGGGTGGGTATATCCTACTAGCTAGGCAGATGATGGAGTCAGACTTCTTTAAGTTTACTCCTTGCTGTCGTGAAGTTTATTTATGGTTACTACTTAGTGTTAACTTTGTAGATGGAAAGCGATTTAAACGGGGGCAAATGTTTACTTCTATAGGTAAGATACGTGAGGAATTAGCTTGGTACGTGGGCTTTCGTAAGCATCAATACTCTGACAATCAGATACGTACTGCATTGAACAACTTAGTGAGCCACGATATGATACACACAGCGAAGACCACACGGGGACTTCACGTAACTGTCTGTAACTACGACACTTATCAGAACCCCGACAACTATGATGCACGGACTGTAAAGAAACGTGACCAACGCTCTGACCAACACAATGAAACAGACAACAAACCCGAACTATATCAAAAGAAAGAAAAGAACAATAACAATAATAAGAAAGAAATAGATATAGACGATATAAAAGATAAAGACTATTCTTCTGTAAGAACTTCTGTAAGCAGTTATGAGTTTGACAACCAAAGGCAAGAATATGTAGAGGTGGTAAGTGAAGAGAAAAAGAACCTAGGAATACTAACAACTGAACTGATTAATATAAGTAAGAGTTGGTTGCCATTTCAGCCTGAGAGTGAGAGATACCTAGTGAGCTCAGTAATCAAGAGCCTAGGATTTGACAAGGCTAAGGCTGTCACAGAGTTTTATGGCAAGCGTGTTCATAAAGAAGAGACCCCTATTAAATCTTCTGCCTATTGGTGGAAGTCAGGGATATATGCTTGGGCTAATAAAGGTCAAGCTAGTAAGCCTGTTGAAAGTAAGGTCAAGCGTAGATGTGAGACTTGTAAAACAATACAATCTTTTACAAAGGATGAGATACCGGGTATATGTCCTTTGTGTAATGAGGGACAGTTACTGTCTAGTAGGGAATGGCAAATAACTTTCCCTGAAAAACCACAACCACAAACCGAACCAAAGGAAGAGTCTATGTCAGCCGAGGATGAACAGGCTAAAGAAAATGTAATGGCATTCCTTGATTCATTTAGGAGTACACGATGATACTATTTGATATACCATATATGTTAATAGTGTTCCTGTTGTTTTCTTGGGGATGCCTGCTATTAGCTATATCACTACTTATAACTGTACACGCATTAAATAAGTTCGCAAGTTATAAGAATGAAACTAAAGCATAAAAGACTTACCACAGCTCGTAAGGGTTATATAGGTCAGAACATAGTAGAGCAATATCTTTTAAAGAAAAGGGTCAAGCTATATGCACCTGTTGTCGATGACTTTGGCATAGACTATTTAATATATAATAATAATAAATATATTACAGTACAGGTCAAATATCATACTGCAATGAAGACTGAGAACTCGTCTAGCATTACAGTTAGAATTACATCAACCGATGCAGATTGGATAGCTATACCCTGTCACGTTAATAATGAAACTCATATCATATGGTACAGGAACGATAGAAAGAACGAGACCTATCAGGTAGCCTTTGCATTATATGCACCAAAGAACAATCAGGTAAAAAAGATAAACTTTTATAAATCATTTTTAAAACCACCAATAGAGGAGTAAACAATGACTTGGTATTACTTATGGGAAATAGCAATCACAGGAATTTTTGATGACATACTTGTTGGATTAATCCTTGTTGCTTTATATTATTTAAACAAAAGAGATAGGAGATTAGTATATAATGAAAATAATAAACGATGATAGAGGGTTAGTCTGTTACCCTACTTTAATGGAAGAAGAATACCCTGAGATGACTGAACGCTTTAAAGAGCTACAAGCTGAACAGTATGAATTGTTCTGTAAGAAACAACACGATTATGGTTCAAGCAATATATCAGTAGGGACAAACCTAGAAACTGAAGAAGAAATAAACTTGTCATTAACAGGGATATGGTTCAGAATGAATGATAAGATTCAAAGAATAAAGAATCTTCTTATGAAGGGTAGGTCTACTGCTGTTGATGAGTCAATAGAGGATGCCTTTTTAGATTTATCTAATTATGGTATTATGGCTACACTTGTTAAAGAGGGAAAGTGGGGTAAGTAGTGGCTAGTAAATCTAAAGCTAAAGGTAATAGGTTTGAACACGAATGCGTGGACAAACTTAAAGAGCTTGGATGTAAGGATGTTAAGAGAGCTTGGGGCTCTAATGGTCTTGCATTGGGTTATACAGAAGATGTTGATGTACTCGCAGATGGTATTAAAATCCAATGCAAGGTAAGGAAGACTACTCCTAAATGGCTTGAACTAGGAAACTGTGATATGGTTTTATTTAAGCAGGATAGGGGAGATATTTTTGTAATACAAAAGCTAAAGGATGTGTTTAATGGACGAGAAACCAAGTAAGGTATACCGTGTTGGACAAGAGGGTGTCAACACAATTTACAAAGCCCTACAGATGTTATTAAAAAATACTTATTCAGAGATTGATGTAACGCACGTTGATAGACAAACTGCTCGTGCTATTGTTAATCAGATTGATAAGACTAGGGGTAGCGAGACCGAGTCTAAAACTGAAGTCGATTGATTGGATATTAGATAGTCTTGATAAAAACAAAGACAAACAAATACGACAAAGGGGAAGTCGTAACCCTAAGAAGATACCTGTCGATGAAAGAATCTACGTCTGCTCGTGTGGTATATGTTGGGAAGAGGTTTGGACAGATGCCATTAAAAGGATTAACTATTATAAAGACTTCCCTACCTTTGGTAAGGTCAGAAAGGAATGCCCTAAGTGCAGATAGATGAGAATCATTGCGAGGATTGTGCAGAGCTCGTTAAATACTTTGAAGGAGAGGATTATACTGACTATCCTCAATGGACTGATTTTATTTTAAAGTGGAATAAGGCACAGGAAGTGATGGGTATTAAACAAACCCTATATGTGCTTAGATGGGATTTTAATTGGGGTAAGTCTTTGTCTTGTCTACATCCTGATAGATACCCTAAACTCCTGAGCTTGTTAAGAGTTAAATATCACGAACTTGTAAAGGCAGGAAAGATTAAACCAAAAGATTAGATTACTTGGTTGGCGTTAGGTAATCTAGTAAACGAATGAAAGACTCGATTAACTGAGTCGGGATTGACAAATGAAAGATAAAAGCCCCCACCGTAATGGCAGGGGCTTTTGTTTATTAGTTAGCGTTCCTATGAGCTGTACTATCTGTAATCTCCATATGACATCGACAGCATAGAACAACACACTTCTTAATTTCTTTTAATATATTATCAAAAGAATAACCGTCTCGTATCATATCTCCAACATTGAACTTCTTGTTCTTCCTGTAGTGATGGAAGTCAAGAGCCCAAGTGCTAAAGTTCTCGTGTGTCTTAGCAGAATACCCACAGGTCTTACAAGAGCATTTAGATTTATACTCTTTAAGCTGTGCTTGCTTGGCTCGTTTCTCACAAGGTAAACCACTCTTATGTTTCCAATAACAGCTATTACCATTCTCGCCACAACGGTGTCTGCGATAAGGCTGTCCGTTTCTGTCTCTCGAGTTACCATCTGACAAAGGAAAGAAGGCTATGGGGTAAGTATCCCCACAGCCTTTACAGGTTCTTTTAGTTATCTTGATTCCCATCTTACTCTCCTATCTGACATTTATGAATAAGCTCCCAATAAGCAGTACCGTTTCCCTTGTGCGTGCCTTTATAAACAAACATCCAAGAGTTACGGTAAAGCACGTGAACCTTTGCTAGTGGTGTCTCGTGCCTATTATTAACTACTTTAATATTCCTGCTTGTACCTTTTCTGACAAAGGTGTCTGACAATCTCCTAGGCTTTCTCATTATGCCACCTCTTTCTCTTGTACAGGGTCAAGGATAACTGTCTGCTGTCCACCGTTCCACATTCCTAGGTTTCTGTTTTCTAGCTTAGTATAAGCAAACCTACCATCGTCTCCTGTCTTTTCTTTGATATGATTATAAGCATAGTCATCTATCTCGATGTTGTTACGAAGGAAGGTCTCTAGGTTTTCTTCCTCGTGAGGTAACAGCTTAACCCTAAGCTCTAGCTCTCTCTCTATGACCATAAACAACTGCTCTTCTGATAGGAATCTATACAGGCTTGCACGTCTCGTTGTGTAAGTCTCTTGCCTAACCTTGAACTTGATTTGGTTATGAGTAGTACAAGGGTCTTCTACCTCGATAGCCCACTCACGGTTATACAAGTCAGCTTTGTTACTTCTAGGAAAGTGAAAGATTAACTTAGGCTCGTGCAATCTCTGCATTTTAGTATTAACACAAGGCTGAGAATATTGCTCTTGTAAACTAAAAGCATCTATTAAGCAATTTCTTTTATACTGCTTAATCTTGTTCTCAGATTCCTTACGTTCAGCAAGCTCTATCTTCTCGTCAATACGTTCTACAGCAATTTGTAAAGCCTTGTAAGGTTTATTCACGTGCTTAGGATTATCATAGCTCTCGCCAAATGAATAATTAAAGCTAAGTTTACGAGTAGAATACCAACCATTCTGATTCTCTTTACCGAATTTCATCTTGGTAGTATATCTAACTACTTCCCCGTCATCGTTGATACGATTCTTAGCTAGAACTATCTCGCCCATATCGTGCCACGACTGAGTAGGTCTTTCTATAGATACTATAAAAAGATTCTCGCTCGTGTAATGTGCGAATGTTCTAAGCTCTTTGATTAAGTTAATAGCATTGCGTGTAGCAAGCATTTTCTTTGATTTTGATTTACTCACGGTAAACCTCCTGTTCGTTTTTTGTGTGTTAAGAGTCATCTTGACTCAGAGCCCTGCGAGAGAATCGAACTCTCGTAATTCCAAACAGGGCTGTATTACCTAGTGCTTGTGTAAATGTTCTCTAAGAACTTGTCCTGCATAGTCTTGTGACTTCTCGCCAATAAGACTAGCTTTAGACTTTAAGTAACGCCAATCCATCTCGGTAATAGCTATCTTGACCATCTTGGTCTCGTGGATTTTTTCCTTACCGTAATCGGTTTTAGGTTTCCACTCTTTGCTACCGTCTATAACTGCCATAGTAGTATTATTCTCTCCTTTGCCTGTTTAAGGGTTATCCTACCCCTAAGCAGATGGTTAATCTGCTCAAGGGTAAGAGTTATATTATTAATCCAACTCACGGATGACGTTCTCTCGTTCGTAGGGAAAACTACGCATAGTATTCATAACTCGATACTCGTCAACCCACTTCCAAGGCGAGCCTTTGACTCTCTTGTAAAGATAGCCTATGTCTACCAATGTCCTGCATAGGCTTACAGGGTCAATAGGTGGACTATACCACTTGCCTTGTTGTTGGATTCTACCATCAGCTAAAACTACTTTCCTTGGATGAGCTTTTGCATACTCATAAGCAAGCTGTTTTGCTGTCTTGGTTGGTGGGTACTTGTTCCTATCTGCCATAGCTAACCTGCCTCTGCTTTTGCTCGACTTGCTTTTTGTATTGTTTAATACGCTCGGGTTTAGAACCAACCCACTCTCTGCAACAGTCGATAGCGTTGTCATAGACTTTAAGAACTTTCACTTCTCGTAAACCACTATCGGGATGTGGCTCTCCAAAGTGAACTGTGTTGTCTATGGGGTTAACTTTAACAATCGGATGAAATTCCCTGTCCTTGCTGTTAGGCTTTCTAACTAGCGTACCGTATTGCTCGATAGGCTCGGGAAAACCAAGCAAGTAGTCGGGTATACATCTGACCCACTCTTGTGCTTTTTGTGTCATACAGACTCCTGTGTGTTATTGTAAGAAGTTAAACAAGTTTAAGTTTGCAAACAAGTGCAAAATAAACCTAATCATCACGACTGTGAATGATATTATAATATATATAAATACTACTCGCTCTAATCTTCCCATTTCATCACCTGTGGCATAAAGTTAATATCAAACCAAGAATTGTACAGTTGTAACCATAGCTTTTTCTCGCTCATAGATAGATTTCCAATAAGCTGAGGAACTCCACCTCTCTCAGCTACTTGTTTCATTATCCCAATGGCAGTTCCTGTATTGACAAACCCGTGGATAAGACAACCAAAGAACTCGATAAACTCCTCTTGTGATGCACCTTTGAGCATATCCTTAGCCCAAGCTAGGACGTAGAAAGAAACATCGCTATTCTCGTTATTTGGGGTCGGCATATACTCTTTTAAGAGCTTTTGTAAACGCTTGTTGTTGCGTTTATTATAAGCTATTGCAGAGTTTAGAATGTCGTCATTAGGGTCGACAACTCTGTCGGTTAGCTCGGCAACTAGGACTGAGCACTTGACGATTTGGTCGACTATTTGCTTTTGTGTTTTTATTACTAGCATTTGCATACTCGCTTTCTGTTTTTGTGTGATGGCTTAATTGCCATAGAACCCTGCCTAGGACTCGAACCTAGGTAAACTCCAAGCAGGGTTTATTATTATATTATATTACTTGCGTTGTCGCTTGTCGTCATAAAACCGTCCCTCTCTTTCGGGTGGTAAAATATCATCAAGATACAAAGCATCTCTCATTACCCACTTGCTGAGGATATATTTAGTTTTATTTATCCATTGGTTTTTAGTCTCCTCGTGATGCTCGTGCTGAACATCTGAGAGTATCGACATACACATCATCCCAAGCTCGTGAGCCTTTTCGTTGTTACCGATATAAGGCTTGTTGATAGTTTTATCTACCCACTTGTCGATGTCTTCCTGTGTGCAACCATAGCACAGCTTTTGTTCTTCCTCGTTGAAAAATGACATAAGATTCTCCGTTTCTGTGTGTTTATTATTATTATTATATACGCATATGCGTAGAGGGTCGAGGGGGAATCGAACCCCCTCTGTAACCGTTGACCCTAAGCAGGATTATTTTTTACCACCTGCGACTATGAAGTTAACAGCCTTCATTGCTTGACCTATAGCGAAGACGATGTCCTTCTTGTTGTTGGCTAGACCCTTCTTCCAAGAGCGAAGATAAGCACCACTATTCTCTAGGTCGACACTTGTCTCTGTGCCAAAGAAACTAGATAATACACAAGCTCCAATCTCTGCAACAAATTCCTCTTTGCTGTAGTCGGGGCTACCGTGCATATGGCTCTTGTATTCTTTGAACCTGTTGAGCCTATCTTTGTGACCTGTAGAGTGAACCATTTCGTGAAAAGCTACCCTGTAATAACTCTCGATTCTTGGGTATTGCTTTTTAGCAGGTACGACTATCGCATCTCTTGATGGAGAGTAATAAGCCTCGTTGCTCTCGATGTTCTCGTTGGTAAAGCCACCTCTGAGGGTCGGAACATAAGTATCCAAGATTTTCTGAGCCTCTTTGATAACTTTATTCTGCCTAGCCTTGTCCTGTGCTTTGGTGGTCTTCTTGACTTTCTTAGGCTTTGCAGGTCTGTACTTCTCGGGAACACCGTCTTTGAAATCAGCTTGGTCAAGATTCCAAACAGCAGATGAATACAGCTTGATGGATGTTCTTAACTTCTCTGATTCGCATTTGTTACAAGGCTGTGTCTTACCCTTGACGTAGACAATAGCACCCTTGCATTTGGTACAATCGTCTGAGCCTTTGACTACAGGAATGAAATCCCACTTGAGGACATAAACACCCTTCTCGCCTTTGCGAATCTGACCACCTGCTTTTTTGATACCGAGGTAAGTTCCCCAATAGCGATTCTTGTACTGCTCTTGATTAGCTATTAAAGATAATAATAAGCTATTAATACCCTCGTAGAGTTTACCCGAGGATAAACTACGATTAACACCTGCCACGATTGTGCCCTGTGCATTTTGTGAAATTTCCCAAGGCATATGCCAAGGTACTTGACCTTTCTCCATTGTGTCGAGAATAGGCTTAACTACTCTGTCGATGTGCTCTTGCTCTGTAATTGGTTTGAACTTTTTCTTGAATCCCATAAGATTCTCCTTTTCTTGTTTTTTGTTTTTGTGTGTTTGATGCTCGTCTTGAGCATAGAGCCTAGGTAAGGTTGCGAACCTCTGAAAATACTCTTAGTATCCTAGGCTAAAATTTTGTTGGTACTGTCGTGAAGAAATAATTTGACTCGTCCCTATGTCGTCAAGCAACCTCTCGCAACTATTCCACCTACCACCCTAGCATAGCAATTTCCTATGCGTAAATAGTGTTGTTGAGAGAACCCTCGACATATTGCCAATAGACTCGTCTATCTCTATTCGATGTGCTACCCCTTAGGACACTCGTTGATAAAGCTGTTCTCTCCCGTACTCGGAGTTACCGTCAATCTTAGTGGTCGTTGCAACTCGTCAATTACTAGAACTTGTTGTATGCTCGTTGCTGACCCTCGTGTAGTCTCGAGAGAGAAGTGCAAAATCTAATTTTCAAAAACTCTTGAAAGCCTGCCAAAATCATTGCGTATTGGCTATCGGCGATGGCATATATTATAATAGTTAAATTTGTTAAACAAGTATTATTTTAATAAATATGCAAAATAAATGCTTTTGTCGAGGAGAAAAAATATTTAGACAAAGTGGTAAAATGTCATAAAATCCTATATAATGACAGCAAAAACTAACCGAATTAGAGCCCACCAAGGGCAGGAATTTTTTTATGAATAAGAGCAAAAATACGAAGTTCAAACCGGGTCAGTCAGGGAATCCATCAGGAAAGAACGCCTCAAACTTTGGCGAGATGATTCGTAAACACCCGAAAACATTGGACTTAGTGCAAACTGTTTTTGATATAGCCCTCGATAATGAGCATAAAAATCAAATGCGAGCAATGTCTATATTAATGGATAGAATAGCCCCACAGTTAAAGGCTACTGAGATAAAAGCAGAAGTCTCACAGACGAGTGGCGTTATCGTTTTACCGTCTAAAGATAATAGGGTAGGGGAGAAG